>Ga0154577_1014_pt6 | contig 14071 bp, 6 predicted proteins | sample RifGroF2_FD_116006 | JGI IMG/M metagenome (GOLD analysis project Ga0154577, IMG submission 116006) | Planctomycetes bacterium GWF2_42_9
CGTGAATTGCATCTTCCCGCCGGTACTCACCTTACGCTGAAAATACTCAATGAAGAAGTGCGTATCAAATTATGGGAAATAGACATAGGCAAAATAAAATTGGTTTTGCTCGATACCAATATTGAAGGCAATTCACCTGAAATGCGAAGTATCGTTGATGAACTTTACATCTCCGATAGGGAAAAACGTCTGCAGCAGGAAATTCTTATCGGTATGGGTGGAATGAAGGTTATTGAAATATTAGGCATCAAGCCCGTTGTCTATCATCTTAATGAAGGACATTCTGCTTTTGTCATATTTTCCAGACTCTGCGAATTGCTTCGCGATAAAAAATTAACTTTATCGCAGGCACGAGCGATTATCCGAACTTCAACCGTCTTCACAACTCATACCCCAGTTATCGCTGGCAATGAACATTTTAAAAATGAATTGGTAAAACGCTATATTATGCCTCGCCTCAAAGAAGCGGGGATTGTATATGATGATGTCGCAAAATATGCGTATATAGGTAATGATTCAGATGTTTTCTGGATGCCTGCGTTTGCAATTAATTTTTCACGCTATGTAAACGCCGTTTCGAGTCAGCATGGCGATGTCTCACGTAAAATGTGGTCAGCTCTTTTTCCGCAAAGACACGAAATCGAAATCCCAATCGATTCCGTTACAAACGGCGTCCACGTTTCCTGGACTAGCCCGCCAATCGCGGATTTATTCAACAGGTATCTTGGCCCCAATTATGTTCATTGCGGCAGAGATCGTGAGATTTGGAACAAAATTTATAATATCCCAGACGAGGAATTATGGGAAGAACATCGCAGAAATAAAAAAGGTTTGATAAATTATATCCGTCGCCAATTCAGCGGCCAAACCGTCAACTCTAATTTTTTAATGCCCCAATCTGTCGGCCCGGCTCTTTCGCTGAACACTGATTATCTAACGATCGTTTATGCTCGCCGTTTCGCCGCCTATAAGCGTCCGACTCTTCTGCTTAAAGATAAAGAAAGATTCAAACGAATCCTTACAAATCCAACTCGCCCGATACAGATGATTTTCGCGGGCAAAGCTCATCCTGCCGATCAGCAGAGCAAAGCTATGATTAAAGAGGTTATTAATTTCGCTAAAGAAAACAGCATCGAAGACCGTGTCATCTTTCTCGAAAATTATGACATCAATACAGCTCGGCATCTGGTCTGGGGCGCTGATGTCTGGCTCAACGTCCCGATGCAGAATCTTGAAGCCTGCGGCACAAGCGGTATGAAAGCCGCGATGAATGGCGCTCTACATTTAAGCACACTCGAAGGCTGGTGGGAAGAAGGCTACAACGGTAAAAATGGTTGGGCTATCACCGCAGGCAGGGCCTACGAAAAACAGGAATTACAGGATTTGGCCGATGCGAGTCAGTTATATAATTTGCTTGAGCACGAGGTCGCAAATTTATACTACGAAAGAAATAAAGCTGATGTACCTGAAGAATGGGTACGTATGATCAAGGAATCCATTTTTTCTGTTTGCCAGAATTTTAATATTAATCGTATGCTGTGTGATTATTTGAAACAATGCTATTTGCCCGCGATGCAGGATTCGCAGGAATTAGCCGCCGATGATTATGTCGCCTTGAAAACCGCCGCACAACAGGAAAAAGATTTGCTGCGTTACTGGGACAACATCAATATCAAATCTTTTTCAACAGATTTGGAAGATCGCGAAAGGCTGATCAAGGGCGATACAATAAACGCAAGCTGTACAGTTCAGTTAAATCAAATACCGTCTAATTTGATTTCTGTGGAGTTATTCTATATGCTCGATAATGACTCAATCTTTAAAATAGTTCCGATGCAGCAGTCAACGGCGACCAATCTCAATGCCGAATATAAATGCAGATTCGAAATAGAAGGTTACGGATTGCAGGCCATCAATATTCGTGTCCGACCGGCCAATAAAATCATACAGGACCTGCACCCTGAAATGATCCTTTGGGCAGAATAATAAATCGGAACTTTTTAATATCTGAAAATTGCCGCTGCGCTCGCGTGCTGATTCCATAATTTTCTATTATATGGAAAAACTTTACCATCTGCTTTAAGCGTATATATCGCCGCCAAGTTTAATAAATCCTCGTCATTTTCCTGCTGCTGTTTGTGGGTTTCAATAGCCAGTGATTTTGTATCGAATTTTCCATATAAATGTTGGTTTATATTTATAAATAGAGTATCAATCCTTCCCATATACCCGGCTTCAAGAATTTGATTAATATCTATCGATGTCTTATCGGTATCTGAAAAATCATTGTACAACTTTGTATATTTATCTTCATCTTTATTAAGAAAATCCGCGATAATATCCCACGCCTCTTTGTGCAGCGAATCGGTTTTTATCTGGTCAGGATTTCCATATATGCTTTTGCTTATGAGATGCGGATACATACAATGCATTCTGAACATTGATTCTTCAAATTCCACCGCGGCAACCATTAACGGCAGATTTTGATTAAACAATTTTTTATCGACTGCCGCCGCGATTATTTGTATGTATCTGTCAATATTTCTTTTGTTCAGTTTCAGGTCAGCGGATCCGTAATACATCGCACCTTGTCCGCTGATGCTTCCGCGAGGCAAAGAACGCGTCATTATATTGTCCTGGGAAATATCAAAACGCAATAATTCCTCAATATTTTTCGGAACACTTGGAAGTTCAATTTCATTTGTTGTGTAATGGTCTGCCAGAAAAAGTTTGACAATATGCTGACTAAGTACCAGAAGATAGAAATTACCGTTGTCCCTGAATGCTTCTATCAACGGCAATATATGAAGATATCGCCCAACACTAAAATTTGCACGTGGGCTGATAGAAAGGTTGATATATTCTGAAAATTCGGGAGTTATAAACATCGCCAGCCCCTTATTCTGATGCTGCCAAAACATCATATCACTCTGCAAATCATAAGCGGGCTTTAAAATTTCAACTGCTTTCTCGTGAGGATAATTCTTTTCAAGCACAGTCCGGCTGTCATTGATCAAATTTTTGAACTGTATCGGGTCTTGTTTTATCTCCTCGCCGTGAATATGTGTCGGCATATATAATGAAATACTGGGGTAAGTAATACTGTCTACAAATGTCATCAATTTATCTGGATTTGGCCATTTCATCTAAAATTCCTGTTGTTTAATTAGTTTAATTTTACTTTTCCGAATATTTATATAATATAGGGGTTACGACCTTTTTTTGAGATGTTAATATGACTAACCAATTAGCTTTTGATATACCTGTTATTTTTCATAAATCTTTTCGCGCACGAAGATTAACGATATCAATTAAGCCATTTAAGCCTGTCCGCATAACCTACCCGGCCAGAGTTTCACAGAAAAAAGCGGAGGATTTTCTCAAAACCAATATCGAGTGGGTTAAAAAAGCGATTATGAAAATGAGGGAAATAGAAAAGCAAACTCCCGCTAAGGTCGATTTGCCTGTAATTAATAAAAACAATGCTCGTATTTATCTTACCTCTAGGCTGAAATACTTAGCCGAAAAATTTAATTTCTCATACAATAAAGTTTTCATTCGCAACCAGAAAACGCGGTGGGGCAGTTGCAGCGGCACAAACAACATCAATTTAAATATTAATCTTGTCCGCCTTCCGCAGGAGTTAATGGATTATGTTCTGCTGCACGAATTAGTCCATACGAAAATTAAAAATCACAGCTCAAAATTCTGGAACGAGCTTGATAGATATGTCGCGAACTCAAAATCCGTCGCAAAGCTGCTCCGCAAACATAGCCTTAGTATGCTCCATTACGCCGCATAATCATCGGCAGCTTTTGCTTGCCAAAGTGGCGATCTCCAAACTTGTAATTCCATCTTCCAAATTGACCCGCATTTTATGCGATGGCTTTTCCCTCTTGGCTATCACATCGCTCAATAATGCTCGTACACAAACCCCATAAACCTGTTGTTTATCCTCGATGATCTCGAAAGTACCTTCTACCATTTTATCAACATTATATTTAATTCCGCCGCTTCGAAGCATTGCTATTTCTGTGTTCCCCTGCTTTTTTAAAATGCTTGCAATTTTTTGTTCTTTCATTTCCACATTCGGCAGTTTTCTGATTTCCGAGGCGGTGTTTTTATTTATCAATGCCCTGAAATGCCCCTTAAGAGGAAGCCATCCCTCAATATCGATTTCCGCAAGATCAAAACTTAGGCGTATCGAGGTACGTTCAAAAAATCCCGGCCGAGAAAAAGAATGATAATGTGAGGCTATAAGTCCCTTGTCATACAATACGCCTGCGAAAACCTGATCTTCCTGCCCGCTTTGGCGTCTATAACACAAACCGTTTACTTTGATTTGTTTTTGTCCTGATATATAATTTACAAGATCAAAAAAATGTACCGCGTGTTCAATTAGTATGCCTCCGCTTACTTCTTTGTTCCAAAACCAATGCTTTAAAGGCAATGTTTCATCCTGTGCATAATTTTCAATATGTACGCGTCTGATCTTGCCAAATATATTTTTGTCGTTAAATTGCTGAAGACAAATGCTTATCGGATTGAATCGCATCATATAATTAACTGTTGCGATTCTTGCGGTTTTATCGCGTACGTTAAGGATTTGTTTTGCGTCTTTCATATTTGTCGCCGCAGGCTTTTCGATAATAACGTCCTTGCCTGCATACATCGCCGCACATGCGATTCCAGCGTGAACGTCGGGAACAGTCGCAATCCAGACAAGATCAACATTCTCATCACGAATCAGGCCTTTCCACGCGGTGTAAAATTTTGTGTGCCCAGGATCGCACGATTTTTTGTTGTCTGCTATCGCGCTTACTTCAATATGCTTTAATTGTTTGCAGCTTTCATAAATGAATTGCCCGAAACCGCCGAATCCTATTATGCCTATTTTTGTTGCCATTACTTCATTGTTAAATAAATAGGAATATTTTGCTATAAGGGATTTAACTGTTTTTTCAGTCCGCTTTAACGCCGAGATAATTGGCCAGTTTTTGAAATTGCACACACCAGTTCTTGGCCGCCTCATCACCCGCTTGTGCATTTTGCTTAATTGCAGGATATTTTTCCTTAATGATAACGAATAGAATATTTTGTGCAGTTTGCAAATCCAGATCGCTTACCACTGTAAGCAAAATGCTTAAAATGCTGTTAATTTTTTCGATTAGTTTAATATTCGTCGGCGAGTTTTCAAGTTTACCCATAAGGTAATTGATTTTATGACTTGTCTCATATCGCAGCGTTGCTGTATCGATTCGCAGCGACAGTTTAATTAATTCGTCTGTCAATCTTTTCAAATGCTGCGTATCAACCTCTTCATAGCGAATTTCATTGCTAAGGTCCTTATTGATAATAAATTCCGCGGGCGCGCAAAGAGCCGGCGGCAATGGCATATGAATTCCTCGCATAATCTGCATCAGCGTATAATTATGTTCATATATATGCCTGAACGTCGCTTCAATTTCATCCCACGTCGTCATCAGCAGTTGATTAAGCACCTTTCTCTGCTGATCCTTAAACAAATGCCACAGCGAATAACTGTTGCCTTTAAAGAATATACTCATAACACGCATAACTTCAGTCGTGTCCCCACGCGAGAAAGCGTTCCGCAAATCTTCTTTCATTTTATTAAATGCCTCATCCTCTGTCCTTGCATTTACCGCGCAAATCAAATTATGATCACCAAAATGCAGAACCGCGAAATCGACAAGATGCACTTCAAGCACAATATTAGATTCTATCGTTGCCTGCCCGATAGCCAGGGTTTGAATACCCGCCTCTATCCTTTCGTAAGAAGTGATTTTTGTTGAATAGCAGTAAACCTCTTTTCTTTCGTCGAATTCTTCCAATATCAAACTTGCCGCCAGATGCGCGCATACTCTATTCAAATCTATTGATGTGCTTTTTATAAGTCCTGCATACACTTTTTTTCCGTTATCATATTCTTTCAAATTGCCGTGCGCTGTTTCTAGAATATTTTCAAATTCAGGTTCTAAATCCAACGCAAGCATTTCTTTTGCAAGCTGTATTGCGCGCGAAGCATACTGCATTATCTGCACAGTTTCAATCCCCGCGATATCGTCAAAAAACCATCCGCAGCTTGTGTACATCAACATTGTATTCCGCTGCATCTCCAGCATTTTCAATGCTTTGATTTTTTCATCGTTTGCCAGTTCTCTACCCGCCATTCGCGCTAGAAACGTGTTTATATTTTCTTTTCTCCGGTTATTAATTACTTTTACATATTCATTTCTTGCCTGCCACGGGTCGATTGCGAATTGCTTCATATAATCTTCGTAGAATCCCGCAAGCTGATCACGCAGCCAATCCATCGCCTCTCTCAAAGGCTTCCGCCATTGCTGTTTTCCAGAAGGGTATCTGCCCAGATGACAGCCGCAGTTGCTTCGCCACCGTTCGATTCCGTGTGCGCAGCTCCACGCGCTGTTTTCATAAATTTCCGCTTCATAAGTTGGTGGATATTTTTCAAGATACTCCCCATAAATCGTCATTTTCGCGAGTTTATTGGTTTCTATATAATGTGTACAATAAGCCAGTGCCATATCTGTAAACCTGTGATGATGCCCGAACGTTTCACCGTCGGTCGCGGTGTGCGCAAGTCTTGCACGTTCACCGTTTTCTTCAAGCAGCCATAAAAGTTTGCCCGCGAATACTTCACCATTTCTTAATATTCTGCCGTCTGCAACGTCTTGTGATGTTGCACCATGATAAAAAAATATCGCAATAGTTCTGCCTGATGGCAAATTGCAGCGATAAGGTCTGGTTATATCGATTGACTCACGGCTAACATTATGCCAATGATTATCGCCTATCCTGCGTACACGTTTTGCCTGGCTTGGCGATAATATCGTAAATTTAATATTATTCTCCGCCAACAAATCTAGCGTTTCAAGATCAACTGCCGTCTCCGGCAGCCACATACCTTCCGATTTCCGTCCAAATCGCTGCTCAAAATCTTCCAGCCCCCAAATAATTTGTGTAATTTTATCTCTTCTGGTTGCTAAAGGCATTATTATATGGTTATATGCTTGTGCGATTGCAGCTCCGTGCCCGCCAAAGTTTTTCATACTTTCTTTGTCAGCATCGAGAATACTTTCGTAAACATCAGGCGCATGTCTTTCAAGCCATATCATCAGCGTTGGCCCGAAATCAAAGCTCATTTTCGCATAGTTACTTACTATATTTATGATTTTTCGTTCCGAGCTTAAAATTCTAGAAGCCGCGTTTTGCCTGTAACATTCCTCTGTTATTTTCGCGTTCCAATCGTGATAGGGGTATGCCGAATCCTGCAATTCAACATCTTCCAACCAGGGGTTTTCCCTGGGCGGCTGGTAGAAATGTCCATGTATACAAACGTATTTGTCCATCAAGCACCGCTATTTATACGATAATAAGACTTGTGAGTTTAATAAGGTTAAAAAATGTATCAATCAGGAAAAAGGCCCATTTTGGAAGTAATATAACCCCATATATTTCAAAATTTAGTGTTTTCCCTAAGGAAATTAAGGGTTTTCCCTCATTGAGTTAAGTAATGTGGTTACTTATATTTAGGCATAGCAAAATTTTATAAAATAAATAAGAGATAGTCTTATCTATTTTGTTGAATTTGCGCATTTTAACATCAAAACCAAGGTTCAAAGAGATTTCTAGGATGAAACAAGAAAGAAAAGGAAACATTTGTACTTATAGTGCATTTCTCATTTGGTTGAGTCGTTGTTTTTCTCCACCGGTAAAAAAGGGTTCTTAATGTCTATCCGGCCAAAACTTACAATCACATTCCTCTTGTTAGCTCTTATACCAACGCTAATCGTTGGCCTGATAACTTTCAAAAATTACCGTAAGACGCTTCAGGAATCAAAACTTCATCATCTGCAGGATATACTTGATATCAAGATTATTAAAATTGAAAACTATATTTCAAATTTAAAAACAAATATGGAGATTGCTCGCGCTACTTATGCTGTCCAAAAAGCATTTATGCTTTTAAACGACAGCGTATATGATCAAAATCGCCCGGAAATTTTAAATGCGAAAGAAACTGTTTTTGATCGTATCGAAAATCTTCAAAAAGTATTCGAGTTGCAAGATATTTTATTTATAAATCCGAAGGGTGAAATTATTTATTCCAGCTCTTTAAATTTTTATAAAGATTATTTAATCGATAATTTACTGGATAAAAATATTTACCAGCTTGCAAGAGATGGCATTTACTTGTCTGATATTTATTTTGATACCGCCGACGAAAAAAAATCTGAAATGCTTTTAGCTGCTTCGGTAAATGATTTTTATCATAATTTTTTAGGAATCATTGTTTTTGAAATCAATATGAATGTCGTCTATAAGCACATTGAGGATGCAACAGGGCTTGGCAAAACTGGTGAACTGGTACTGGGCAAAAGAATTGATGATGATGTGCTCTATTTAAATTCATTGAAATATGACCCAAACTCTGCGCTCAAGAAAAAGATAAAAATCGGTGGTAAAGATGGCATTCCGATTCAAAATGCAGTACTGCATAAAACAGGATATGGAATTGATTACGACTATCGAGGCCAGGAAGTTCTCGCGGCATGGAAATATATTCCTTCTTTAAGTTGGGGTATTGTTGCTAAGATTGATACTGATGAAGCATTGGCAGAAATCGCAAACCTGCAAAAGTATTTATTTATCATTATTGCCAGTGTATTTGGCACGGGTGCTTTTATTTCTGTTTCATTTGCGCATTCTATTACAAAGCCTATTCATAGGCTATTAAAAGGCGTTCAGAGTGTCGGTGCGGGGAATTTGGATATTAATCTTTCAAGTAGCCTTAATGATGAGATTGGAGACCTTTCCAGAGCTTTCGAGAAAATGACCCGAAACTTGAAAATCACAACAGCATCACGTGATGAATTGAATAAAGAAATATTTGAACGAAAACGCGTCGAAGAAACGCTACGTAGGAGTGAATTGCGATACAGAGAGCTGGTCCAAAATGCCAATAGCGCTATCATTCGATGGAATCACAATGGCGCGGTTACTTTTTTTAACGAATATGCCCAAAATTTCTTTGGTTACAAACTTGACGAAATCCTCGGCAAAAGCGTAACCATTTTGCTTCCCAAACTGGAATCTACAGGTGTCGATTTAAGCAGCTTAGTCAATGATATTGTTGAAAATCCCCAAAAGTTTGCTGCGAACGTCAACGAAAATATTTGTAAAGATCGCCGTCGCGTATGGATGGCCTGGACAAATAAACCGGTTTTCGACGAAAACGGAAAAGTGGTAGAAATTTTTGCCGTTGGAACTGATATAACTGACCGCAAAAAAGCTGAAATCGAACTCAAGCAGGCTCACGATGAATTGGAGCAGCGGGTAAAAGAGCGTACAATCGATCTTGATCAAACAATCGATGCTTTGCAGAAAGAGATTGAGCTTCGCACTAAAGCGGAAAAAACTATTGATGCTGAACGTCAGCGTTTGAATGATGTGCTTGAAATGCTCCCTGCGTATGCGATTCTGCTTACGCCGGATTATAACGTTGCTTATTCCAATAAATTTTTCCAGCAGCGTTTTGGCAAACACAGTAACAAAAAATGTTATGAGTTTCTTTTCAATAGAACCGGACCTTGTGAAAACTGTAAAACGTTTGATGTTTTAAAAACAAACCAGCCGCAATTTTGGGAATGGGTAGGCCCAGACGGTAAAAATTATGATATTTACGACTATCCATTTAAGGATTCTGACGGCTCTCCTTTGATTATGGAAATTGGCGTTGATGTTACATCGCACAAACAACTGCAAAAAACATTAAATTCCAGTTCGTTGTATGCGCGTGGTTTGATCGAAGCCAGCGTCGATCCTTTGGTTACTATCAGCCTTAACGGTAAAATCACCGATGTCAACAAGGCCACCGAAGATGTTACAGGTTTCCCCAGGCAAATACTTGTAGGCAGTGATTTCTCTGATTATTTCACCGAGCCTCAAAAAGCGAAGCAGGGGTATGAAAAGGCGCTTTCGGAAGGTCAGTTAAGGGATTACCCGTTACGTGTTCGCCATAAATCCGGAAAAATCACAGATGTAATATATAACGCTTCTGTTTACCAAAATGAGGCCGGCCAAGTGCAGGGCGTTTTTGCTGCCGCTCGCGATATTACAAAAACCAAAGCCGCTGAAGAAAAGCAAAATTTTACTAATGCGCTGCTCGAACTCTTTGCCCGAAAAGCCGACCGCAAAGCCTATCTTGATTCATCGGTTCAAGTTATTGATAAATGGAGCGGTTGCGAATGTGCCGGCATCAGAATCAGCGATAATAAAGGAAATATTCCTTACGAATCTTACATTGGCTTTGATAAAAAATTTCTTGATTTGGAAAATTCATTGCATATATCTTCTCACGATTGTATTTGCGTTCGTACAATTATGCAAAATCCTATTCAAACTGAAAAAAAATATAGAACTGATGGAAATTCTTTCTTCTGCAATGACATATCCGCGTTTGTCAAAGATTTACAGCCAAACCAGAAAAATTCCTATCGCGGCAGTTGCATAAAATGGGGGTTTCAGTCTTTAGCTGTCATTCCCATTCGCTACCGCAGTGAAGTGCTCGGCGCAATCCACATCGCTGATTTCAAAAAAGATATGGTTCCTGCTGATAAGGTTCAATTCATCGAGACGACTATTGCGCCACTTATTGGCGAAGCAATACATCGTTTTAACGCTGAAGCCGAACTCGATACATACCGGAAAAATCTGGAAGAAATGGTTGCCAAACGTACACAGGAATTGGAAAGATCGAACAAAGATTTGGAGCAGTTTGCTTATGTCGCCAGCCACGATCTGCAGGAGCCTCTTCGCGCGGTGGCAGGTTTTATTGAGATTTTAAAAATAAAGCTCGGTCGCACTCTTGATAGTGATAATCTCAAGTATATGAATTTTACCATTGATGGCGTTATGAGAATGCAAGCCCTGATTCAAGGCCTTTTGAAATATTCGCGTGCTGCTATCCAGACCGCCCAATCGCAGTCAGTAGATGCCGGAAAAGCTCTCAATAGTGCTCTTGCTTATCTGGAACGCTCTATTGCTGAATCAGAAGCCCAAATCTCTATCGGTGATCTGCCAACAGTTAGCATCGATGAATCGCAGTTGATACAGCTTTTCCAGAATCTTATCGGAAACGCTTTAAAATTTAAAAGCGATAAAAAACCACATATAAGTATTAATGCTGAAAAGAAAGATGGTTATTGGCGTTTCGCCGTAAGCGACAACGGAATTGGCATCGAGCAGGAATATGCCGAACGTATTTTTTTAATTTTTCAAAGACTCCATTCGCGTGATAAGTATCCAGGAACAGGCATAGGCCTTTCTATTTGCAAAAAAATCGTTGAACGCAATGGAGGAAGAATTTGGGTCGAATCGCAGCCGGGACATGGTTCGACATTCTATTTCACGCTTCCCGAGATCGGAGTAAATTAACGTGGACATAAACACAGCAAGACCAGTTGAAATTCTGCTCATTGACGACAGCCCCAGCGATACAGATCTTACTGTCGAGGCTTTCAAAAACGGCAGGATTGCAAACAGGCTCTTTAGTGTTGCCGATAGTGTTGAAGCTATGGCATATCTTAGACAACAGGGGGAGTATAAAAACGCTCCACGTCCTGATTTGATTATGCTTGATTTGAATCTTCCAAAAAAAGACGGCCGGCAGCTCCTTGCGGAACTTAAAAACGACCCCGACCTTAAACTGATTCCCGTTATCGTTCTTACAACTTCGCGTGCCGATGAAGATATTTTAAAATCTTATGAGTACCAGGCTAACTGTTTTATAACAAAACCTGTTGATTTCAAAAGTTTCATAGAAATTATAAAGGCGATTGAAAATTTCTGGTTGGTTGTAGTTACTCTGCCGCCAAGAAGATAATTTGTCGAGTAATTAATGGAAAATAAAACATTACAAATTTTGCTTGTAGAAGACAGTAAATCCGACGCAGCATTGCTCAAGGAGCATATCCGTGTTACAGAAAAAGATATTAATTTAAACCATACAGTCTCTTTGCAGGAAGCGTTGGGTTTTATTAGTAATCATCAAGTTGATGCTATTTTGCTCGACCTCTCTTTGCCTGATTCTCATGGCCTCGAATCTCTTGAAAAAACTATTAAAGCCTTTCCGCATATTCCCATTATTGTGCTCACGGGAATTGAGGATGAAACGATTGGTGTCCAGGCCGTACGATTGGGCGCTGGCGATTATCTCGTCAAAGGCCGTGTCGATGGTGAAATTATAATCCGTGCAATAAATTACTCCATCGAAAGAAAAGTAATTGAAAAGGAGCTTTGCGATGCCAATCTTGAACAAAAACTGCAAAATGAAAAATTATTGCAGTCGCAGAACCAGCTTGAAGAATCTCGTCGCAATTACAGCGATCTGTTTGATTTTGCGCCAATTGGTTATTTTGTTCTGGATAATGAAGGAATTATTATTGATGTAAATTCAACCGCCGCGTCAATGCTGGGCGTTGAAAAATTCCAGATGATTGGCAGATCACTGGCCGTTTACATCGCAGAGGAAGACAGAAAAATATTTTATACGCAAGATACGCATATATTCATCTCGAATGCCTGCCGTCAGTGCCAGATAAAAATGCGCAAAAACGGCACAGTATTTTACGTTGAACTGAAGATTGATCCAGTTCTAAACGCACAAAATAAAGTCGTACAAAGCCGCGTAGCTGTGATCGATATTACTGAACGTAAAAAAACAGAGCAGATTGTGCGCAAATCTGCCGAAAGGTTCCAGATTCTCTCCGAAACTGCCGGCAAACTGCTTCAAAGTAAGAATCCGCAGGAAAACATTGAAGAACTTTGTCAAAGGGTTATGAAATTTCTCGATTGTCAGGTTTTCTTCAATTATTTTGTTGATGATGATAAGAATGGCCTTCATCTCAACGCTTATGCCGGCATATCAAGGGAAGTTGGAGAAAGTCTTGAATGGCTTCAATATGGGCAGGCAGTTTGCGGAATGGTCGCCCAAAAAGGAAATCCAATCATTGCAGCCAATATTTCTGCCAAAAAGGAACCATCTACGGAATTGCTTGCCTCTTTTGGTATTAAGGCTTACGCATGTAATCCGCTCAAATCGCAAGACAAAGTGATTGGAACACTTGCTTTTGGTACTTCTACTAGGCTTACATTTAATGACGAAGAAATCCAAATGATGAAAGCTGTCAGCGACCAGGTTGCTACAGCTATGGAAAGAATGAGATTTGAAAATGCTCTTTACCAAAGTGAGCAGATCAATCGTGAACAAGCCAACCGCCTTAAAACTATTCTGGAAGCCGCTCCCGCTATTATATGGATCGCGCACGACAAAGAATGTCGAAATATTACCGGCAACAAAGGCGCTTATGAAATATCAAAAGTAAACATTGGAAACAACATCTCGAAAACAGGAAATTTTTATGAGAAATTTAATCATTATAAATTTTTGAAAGATGGCATTGAAATCAAACCTGAAGACTTTCCAATTAAGATTGTAGCGTCAACTGGAAAGTCTTTTATGAAAGATGAAATTGAAATTCTGTATGATGACAATACGTCCCGCTATCTTTTCGGGAATTTAGTTCCAATGTTTGATGGAAAAAACGAACCCAACGGCGCGATTGCTGTTTATATTGATGTTACTGAACTAAAAGAAACAGAAAAAGAACTGAATTTAATTCAGCAGCAGTTGCGTTCATCCAATGTGATGCTCGAATCCCGTGTTAAAGAGCGAACAGGTCAGCTTGAAAAGTTGATTGACGTTTTGCAGAAAGAAATCGTCGAAAGAGTAAGTGCGGAAAAGCAGCTAACTGAAAATCAGGAAAAACTGCGTTCGCTTTCCAGCGAGATCATATTTGCCGAAGAACGTGAACGCCGTCAGGTCGCTACGCAGCTTCACGATTCGATTGGTCAGCTTTTGGCGTTTTCCAAAAAAGAACTTGGAGTTTTGCTTAATAACGCTCCAGATTCTCTCCAGCCTTCGCTCAAAGAAGTCTGGGATATGATCAAACAGGCTGTCCAACAGACGCGA
>Ga0154577_1023_pt1 | contig 13835 bp, 9 predicted proteins | sample RifGroF2_FD_116006 | JGI IMG/M metagenome (GOLD analysis project Ga0154577, IMG submission 116006) | Planctomycetes bacterium GWF2_42_9
AGTGCCGCACTTTTATTCCGTCTTTCCCCGCCGCACTTTTGCTCCGGCGTTTACATCTCGAAACAAAAAGGATTTGAATGTCAGAAATGTGGAAGTAGGCAATTCCACGTAGTCTATACACGTCCGGCATCGGAGGGAAAGCTGGTGCGCAGAAGGGAGTGTCGAAAATGCGGCAAAAGGTTTACAACATGGGAAAAGAGGCTAGGCCAATGAAGACGCCAAAATGGTGTCCGGGTTTTTAAAAAAGAGGAAAAGATGAGAGTTTTAAAGTATTCGGTAAACTCTTATTAAAAGTATTTAAAATTACTCTAAAAAAAGGAGTATTAGAGTGGAAGAGTGGAATATATGTTGTATTCTGAGAACAGTATTGATTTTTTTTCGTATTTTTGATATAATTGTAAAGCTGAAATGAAGAAGAAAATACAAATTTTGATTATGGCAATGATATTTGCGATATGTGGCTTTTCTCCTGTGTTTTGCTGCTCGGTCGATGAATGTCAGCACAAAAACTGTTCGTGTTTAGTAGCATGTCCAGCAAAAGTTTCTATATTTCAAAACCGAAAAAGTTCTAAAACTTTCGTTCAAAAGAAAATTACGTTCAATTTCCCAACGTATTCATTAGCAAATTATAGTTCTGCAAATTTAAATAGTTATCCTACACATAACTATGATTTTTCCTCTTTTCATACACATCTACAGACAATAATTATTCTGGCATGACATTCCTGCCTTGGCCTATTCGGGAAACCCCTGAGGGTAAAACAAGATTGTTTACCTTATAGACCATAATTTAGAATAAAATGTATTTAAATTGCAGGATGTTGTCTATGAAGATTTTTCACGTATTCGCATGCGTATTATTGTTGGTATTTTTTGCGGGCTGTCAGGAACAATCTAAAGTGAACATGCCGGAACCTCGGCCTTTAGCAAGTGATTATGAGGTGTTTGTTGCTCCCTCAAAACCTGTAACAGAACCGAATAATCAGTTTGTTTTTGATGAACCAAATGATAATTTGACTTTAAAGGATGTAGTTGCTTTGACGCTGCTGCATAATCCTGAACTGAGGTCATATTCATGGGAAATTCGCGCAGCAGAGGCAAGACGGTTACAGGCAGGTCTTTGGCCTAATCCGACTCTTGACATTGGAGTAGAAAATCTCCTGACCGGTTTTAGTGCGGCAGAATCAACCATTCAGCTTATTCAATTAATTGAACTTGGTGACAAGGCGAATAAGAGAAAAAAAGTGGCTTCTATAGACCAACAGCTTACCGGCTGGGATTATGAAACCAAACGACTTGAAGTTTTAACGAATGCCAGCAAGGCTTATTTCGAGCTTCTTGCTCTACAGGAAAAAAACAAACTGCTTACAGAACTTGTCAGTGTATCCGAACAGACTTATAAAAGTGTCGCGCGGCGCGTGGATGCAGGAAAAGATTCGCCTATTGAAAAGACCAAGGCTTCGATTGCATTATCAAGCGTAAGGCTTGACTATCAACAGGCATTATATGAACTTGAAAATGCCAGAAAAATGGTGGCTTTATTCTGGGGTAATGAAAAACCTAAATTTATACAGGCCGCAGGGCAACTGGATACGGTGGCAGATATTCCAGAAATTTCTATTTTAGAGCAAAAGATAATTCAAAGTCCGCAATTGGCTCGATGGGAAAACCAAATCGCCCGCGGCAGAGCAACCTTGGAATTGGAAAAGTCCAAAGCTCTTCCTGATATATCTGTAGGTGGCGGCGGTCAAAGATTCAATGACACTGGTGATAATGCTTTTCTGTTTGGCATTTCGATTCCTTTGCCAATTTTTGACCGGAACCAGGGCGGCAGGAAGGAAGCAGCCTTTAATATTTCCAAATATTATGAATTGCAAAGAGCCGCACGCATTGAAGTGATGAATCAATTTAATCAGATTTTCACAGAACTCTCAATTGCTCACAACAAGATAAAAGAACTCAAGGCATCCATTTTGCCGGGTGCAGAAGAAGTTTACAAAGCTTCTCAAACGGCTTATGTTGAGGGCAAAATAGATTATCTTAACGCTCTCGATTCTCAAAGAACTTATTTCCTATCGCAGACAGAATACGTCGAAACGCTTGTTGCCTACCATAAAGCAAAAACAGATATAGAAGGATTAATGGGTGAAAGCATAGATTCGATTAAAACAGTTAATAATCAGAAGGATAAAGAAAATGAAAAATAGTATCTTAACAACACTTAAAAAAATCCCGTCAAGATTAATCAAATACAAGATTATGTTATTAGTATCGGCTGGTTTTTTAATTTTTGGATTATCTTTAGGGAATAAATCAAATTCAGACAATCACCTGAATGAAAAAAATGCAGAGCATTCCGAAACCGATGGTCATGGACATTGTGAAAGTGAAGATGCTCATGAGCACGAAGGTGTTATCAAGCTTAAAGATTCAACGGTTAAGCAATTTGGAATTGAATTAGCGAAAGCTCAATCAGGGAATGTTGGTTTGCACACAGAATTGCCTGCGGAAATAGTTTTGAATGGGGACAAAACAGCACACGTAGTCCCTCGAATCCCAGGCGTTGTCAGGTCTGTAGTTAAAACTCTTGGAGATAAAGTCCAGGCTGGTAAAGTTCTTGCTGTTATTCACAGCCGAGAACTTGCAGATTATAAAGCAGGTTATCTTGCGGCAAGGGAAAAAATCGAACTTGCTGAAAAAATGTATGAGCGTGAAAAAACTCTCTGGGAACAGAAGATTACCGCGGAGCAGGAGTATTTGAATGCCAAGCGTGATGTAGCCGATGCGAGAATTGAATTGCGCTCTGCTGAACAAAAACTTCACGCATTAGAATTTTCTGAAGAATACTTAAAAAATCTGCCAAACTATTCTGAAGAATCATTCATTGTTTATGAGGTAACGGCTCCGATAGACGGCACAATCATTGAAAAACATATCACTATTGGCGAAGTGCTTAAAGAAGATACGGAGCCTTTTATAATTGCGAATTTAAATAATGTATGGGTGAATGTCAACATACACCAGAAAGAACTGCCAAGGATTAAACAAGGTCAAAAAGCTATTGTAAAAACTGAACATGCTCAAGGACAGGGAATTGTCAGTTATGTAAGCAGTGTGGTTGACAAAAATTCCAGAACAGCTCTCGCCCGTATCATACTTCCCAATGAAACTGGCCAGTGGCGGCCGGGAACTTTTGCGACAGCGAACATATTTTTAGAAAATACTGAATGTAACGTAGTTGTTCCGAAAGATTCCATCATAAGCATGGAAGGTAAATCTTTCATCTTTATTCCAGAGGATGAAGGTTACAAAGCAATAGAGGTTCAGATGGGCAGGATGAATGGTATGTATGCGGAAATTATATCAGGTTTGGAGCAAGGTCAAATGTATGTAGCCAGTGGAGCATTTACTCTTAAGAGTGAAATGACTAAATCCAGCGGCGACCCTTGCGGAGGACATTAAGATGATAGAAAAATTAATGAGCCTTGCTCTGAATAACAGGCTTTTGGTTGGACTTCTAATTATAGTTATTATTGGCTTGGGAGCCTTTGCATTTAAGACACTGCCCATAGATGCTTTTCCTGATGTGACAAACGTACAGGTCGAGATTGTCAGTAATGCCGAAGGGCTTTCGCCTTTGGAAATCGAAAGATTTGTAACATATCCAATTGAAATGTCGATGCGTGGTATTCCGGGATTGGAAACTATGCGTTCAACTACAAAATATGGTTTGTCAGTTGTTACGCTTGTGTTCAAGGATAATGTGGATATTTATTTTGCCCGACAGCTTGTTTTTGAACGGCTCGCAAGTGCAAAAGAAGACCTTCCTTCAGGCGTTGAATGTGAAATGGGGCCTATAGCAACGGCGATGGGTGAAATTTATCAATATACTCTTCAAGGCAATGAACCTTCGAACCCCGCCGAAAAAGTTAAATATTTTACAGAACTTAGAACTTTGCAGGATTGGGTAATAGCTCCGATTCTTAAAGGTCTGACAGGAGTAAATGAGATTAATTCTTTCGGCGGCTACATAAAACAATTTCAGATAGTATTGAATCCTGAAAAACTACTGACATATAAGCTGTCGGTTCAGGATGTATTTGATTCAATAGGAAATAATAATCAAAATGTTGGTGGAAACGTAATTGAAACCCAAAACGAGCAATATGTTATCCGCGGTATTGGTCTTATCGCAGATGAGAATGATATCGCAAATATTGTTCTTAAATCAAGTGACGGCGTACCAGTATATATAAGAGATGTAGCAGAAGTTAAATCGTCATACGCTCTCCGGCAGGGATTGGCTTTAAAAGACGGTAAAGGCGAAACTGTCGGCGGCGTGGTCATGATGCTCAAAGGCGAAAACAGCCGCCAAGTCGTTGATCGCGTAAAAGAGAAAGTGGAAGAAATAAACGCATCGACTATCTTGCCGAATGATATTAAAATACTGTCATTTTATGACAGGTCAGAGATTGTAAGACAGAGTATGAGTACTGTTACTAAAGCTATGGTCGAGGGCGTCGTTCTAGTTACAATTGTTATATTTCTTCTGCTGGGAACTGTTCACGGCGCTATTGTAGTGGCGGTCTCATTGCCTTTATCTGTTTTGATAACATTTATCGCAATGAAACTTATCGGCCTGGACGCCAATCTTATGTCTCTCGGCGGTTTGGTGATTTCTCTTGGAATGGTCGTTGATGCGACAATCATTCAGGTAGAAAATATCCAGCGTCATTTGGGAGCAATTGCAGGACCAAAACACAGACTGCCGACAATATTAAAAGCCGCCATTGAAGTTCGTAAACCGAGTATGTTCGGCGAATTGATTATTATTCTTACATTTGTTCCTATAATTATGCTTCAAGGTATGGAAGGCAAGATGTTTTCGCCGCTGGCGTTTACCGTTGTTCTTGCTTTATTCGCATCGCTTTTTATCTCTTTATTTATTGCGCCGGTTTTGTGTGAATTATTCATGCGGTCAAAAGAGGAAAAACATAGTAGAATTTTGGCATTCACCAAAAAGCTATATCTTCCAATTCTCGAATGGTCGCTCAAACGAAAATTCAAAGTATTTTGTATTTCGGCATCATTGGCCATTGTTGCGATGATTTGTTTTCCTTTTCTTGGAAGAGAATTTGTCCCGATTATGGATGAGGGCGCTTTTGATATGGATATTCTCCTTTCGCCAGGCACTTCGCTCCAGCGTTCTGCAATGATATCGGATATGGTACAAAAACGATTGATGAAATTTGAAGAACTTGAAACTGTTGTCGGCAAAACGGGACAAACCGGCCTTGCTATTGAAGCAAGAGGAGTTGAAAAGACTGGTTTTGTAGGTTCAATGAAGCCGCGTTCACAATGGAAAAACGCCAGAACAAGAGATGAATTGTTTACCAAGATGAGGCATGCTGTCGAGGATATTCCGGGCATGGCTTATGGGTTCAGTCAGCCGATTCAATGCAGGATAGATGAATTGGTTGCAGGCACCAGAGCACAAATCATTGTCAAATTATTTGGTGAAAATTCTGAAACCTTAAAACAGAAAGCTGGTGAAATTGCATCCGTTCTGTCAGGCACCCGAGGTACAACAGACCTTATAACAGAGGTTGTGGAAGGTCAGAGCTATATATCAATTAAAGTTGACAGAAACAAAATTGCACGATACGGAATCAATATAAGTGATGTCCTTAATGTTATTGAAATTGCTTTAGGAGGCAAACCAGCGTCGCAGATATATGACGAAAGTAAGAGATTTGACATTGTGCTGAATTTTCCTGAAAGTACGAGGAATTCCGCAGCGTCTCTAGGTGAAATTTTAATTGCTTCCAAACAGGGATATAGTCTGCCTTTAAGCCAATTAGCTGATATAAGTATCGAAGAAGGTCCAGTTCAGATTAGCCGCGATAATGCACAACGCCGCATGGCTATTGAACTCAATGTCAATGGTAGAGATATTGGCGGTTTTGTGGCAGAAGCGCAAAAGAAAATTAAAGAAAGCGTCACTTTGCCCGCAGGTTATTATATTGAATGGGGTGGACAATTTGAAAATCAGCGGCAGGCTTCAAAACGGCTTATGTTTATTACGCCGGTTATCTTAGCTATGATTATGATGCTCCTGTTTTTTACTTTTCAATCGATTCGCTTAACATTTCTTGTGATGTGCAATCTGCCGTTTGCGGTTGTTGGCGGTGTTTTTGCTTTGTTGATTTCAGGGAGGTATTTATCTGTTCCTGCATCTATCGGTTTTCTCGTTCTTCTCGGAATTGCTGTTCTCAATGGCATAGTGCTCGTGTCGTATATTTCTCAACTTCAGAAAAAAGGACATTCTATTGAGGATGCGATAAAGCAGGCATGTGTTTTGAGATTAAGGCCGATTTTAATGACAGCCTTAACTACCTTATTTGGCCTTGTTGGAATGCTTATCGCAACAGGTCCCGGCTCTGAAGTGCAAAAACCTTTAGCAATAGTCGTTGTTGGCGGGCTTATAACATCAACATTAGCTACGCTGCTAGTACTGCCGGTGATTTACAGTTGGTTTGAAAAAAAGAAAATTAAATTAGAATTTTAGGAGGTAACATGAAAAGAAAGATTTTAAATATAGTGGCATTAAGTATTTTGGCTGTAATTTTTTCTGGTTGTAACGCAAATAAAATTGAAGGCATAGCAATAGACACGCATGATTCGGAAAAACTTGATATACTCTGGGCTGACGTTTATCAACAGAATGGCGAAATTTGGGCTTACGGTGCATTGAAACAAAATGGCAATTATTCAGCGGTCATCAAAACACATGTGGATATTCAGGTTTTGTCAGAGAATGGTTCTATACAATATGAAACGTTTTCGAATGATTTGTATGTTCCTAAGCATAGAACGGGTAAAGGCCCGGGCTGTGTTCAGTTCAGAGTAAAACTTGCTGCGGATATCCCAACGGGGGCTAAAGTTAATATAAAAATTCACAATAATAAACATGAACAATCTTAACAATGGATCTTTAATTTTTTTAAATTATAAATCTGAACCTGTAGCTTGATGCATTAAAAGTTATTTGTTTTAGTCTTTTTTGTATGCTTTGTCCACATATGTAACAACTTTCTTTATTTTAGAAGTTACTATTGCATACCAGAATCTACATGTCATAATTAAACTTGACAACTAAATAACGCGGGTAGCTTGCGACTGATCCTCGCAGGTAATCCAGAAAAATATAAAAGCCGTTCGGGGCCGAACACCCGGTGCGGCTTATTTTTTTGCGCTCGCAAATTTAGTTGCCCAGGGCGGGATAGAGCAACGGTAGCTCGCCAGGTTCATGTCCTGGAACGTGAAGGTTCGAATCCTTCTCCCGCAATTATGGCAGATAATTTAGAAAAATCCATTTTAGATAACGCGTCCAGCCCTGCGAAAGTCAGCAGCGACGGAGTCTCAATCGAACAGCATCCGCTCTCTGACCAGATTGCTGCGGATAAATATCTGGCAAGCAAGACTGCGACACAGAGAAAAGGGCTTGGCATTAAATTTTCAAAGTTATCTCCTCCAGGAGCAGCATAGTTATGTGGTGGTTTGGTAAAAACAAAGAGCGTAAAGTCATCCAGCCGGCAGGACGTATCCTGCGGGCACGGTTTGACGCTGCCCAAACCACAGCTGACAACCAGAGGCACTGGGCCAATGCTGATTCTCTTTCCGCTGACGGTGCTGCAAGTGCCGATGTTCGCAAGACCCTTCGCAACCGCTCTCGCTATGAAATAGCAAATAATAGTTATGCTCGCGGAATAGTTTCTACACTTGCTAACGATGTTGTCGGTACAGGGCCAAGGCTTCAAATGCTAACTGATGATGATAATGGCAATGGCATTATCGAGACAGAATTTATGAACTGGGCCTCTCAAATCCGCCTTGCTCAAAAACTTCGCACAATGCGAATGGCAAGAGCTTCTGATGGTGAGGCATTTGGAATTCTGGCGATTAATCGTAATCTAAATTCGCCAGTAAAACTTGACCTTAGATTAATCGAAGCAGACCAGGTTACAATGCCATGGTCAAAATATTTTAATCAGCAATCGCAAGTTGATGGTATTGAGTTTGATGAATTCGGCAATCCTGCCAGTTATTTCGTTCTTAAAAACCATCCCGGCTCAATGTCTCTTGTTTTTGAGCAAGATTATAACGCTGTCGATGCCGGCTCAATGGTTCATTGGTTTAGGGCTGAAAGACCTGGACAAAGCCGCGGTATTCCGGAGATTACACCGGCACTGCCACTTTTTGCTCAGCTTAGAAGATATACACTGGCGGTAATTGCAGCCGCGGAAACTGCTGCTGATTTTGCGGCGGTATTATATACCGATTCACCTGCAAATGGTGAGGCTGCAAATTTAGAACCGATGGATGTAGTTCAGCTTGAAAAACGAATGGCAACAACGCTTCCTGATGGCTGGAAGCTGGGGCAGATAGAGGCACATCAACCAACGACAACTTACGGCGAATTCAAAAATCAAATTCTAAATGAAATCGCCCGCTGTTTGAATATGCCATTTAATATCGCAGCTTGTAATTCATCGGGCTACAACTATGCATCCGGCCGGCTCGACCATCAAACATATTACAAGAGTAGGTGGCAATTTCGTTATTACCGCTGAACCTATCGCAAACGGCTCGGTTGGTCTTGGCTATATTTCCGGAGTTATTCAGGTAAAAGTTTATGCGCCATACGCGGTATTATATGGCACGTTTGCAGATATTGCACATAACGATGTTACACAGCTTGCCGTTACCAATTCGCCATCTACGACAAAAATTATGTTCCGCCATAGTACGATAGGGCTTTGACGCGAAACTATTGCATAAAATGTAAATGCAATATTATGGCAAAGGTTCATAGTAAGGAGGAGGAGTGTCCGAATGGGAGGTGGTAATAGTTTGGTGGCAAGAGGTAGCAAGGGCGGGATCAAAAGACTGCCGGTATGGCATTATTTTGTATGTACACAAATGGCGGAAGCTGCAACTCGCAATTTGAAATTTTACCTTTAGTTTAATCCTATAATGTTCATACACATTTTCGCGGCAAAAAAATGTTTGAAATAATTGCATTCTTGAGTAAGCCCCAATTAGTCTGCAATAGACTATTTTACAAAAAGTATTGGCTCAGCGGATAAACCATTGTGCATTAGAATGCATTCAGGGCTGTAATGTTCACCTTCAGAAAGAAAATCTTCGGGACCATGCGAACCACTATTTGCTGGCACATAGTGCAATGGCCCAAATGTATTCTTTCTGGTCAGTACTAGTTGAGCACGAACTATAGATGAGTGATTCAGCATTTCTGTAATTTCTGCCGAATGCGGCGGAGATGTAATGATAACTGAATTTTTTGGGCTTGAAATTGTAATACATGCACCTTGGAAGTCAGGAAATTCAAGCCACACTCTGTTTCCTTGTTTTATGTACTTTTTTAAATCTAAAATATAAGCTATTTTTCCTGAATAGAATGGTAGACCCTGTTCTGTAATAGTTCCAGTCTGTAAAGCTTGGGGTAAATCAGTTATAATCCTTTTTGTGCCACAAAGCTGTACACCAAATTTTCCCCTCAAATAAATTGCTTCCAAATTTGTCGAATCAACGAATTGTGTTTGTAAGGTAATAGTGTTTTTACCAATTTTCAAGTAATCAGATTTAATCTTGCCGATAGCAAAACAGGGGTCAAGCCAGTATTCCTGACCAAAATCTCGCAACGTAATTCCATTTATATCAATTGCGAATTGGTTCGGCGTTTCAACGGTTAATTCGATCTCGTCCGGAAGGTACTTTAATTCAAAATCAAAATGTAACTGTACCGGCGCAGATGCAATCGCGGACTGTTTATGGTATTTCTTTAAAAACCATGGTTGAACCATATCGCCGGTTCGTTGCTTCAATCCGATAAGTGATCGGATACGTTTATCAATATGCAGAATATCAGTCTCTGCATACATCAGATCACCAATAGAAAATCGTGCAGCATCTAGCACACAAATATTTGCTTCATCTAATTCATACATAAATTCAGATGGCAAATTTATAGCCTTACAAGCACCCCTTTCTAACTCGCACTTTGGTAATTCTGTATCAAAATGTTCGGAATACAATAAAAGGAAACTTTGTGATGGCTCAAAGTTCAATTTAAGCTCCTGATAACTCGAATGCTTTTCTGATTCAATTCGGGATCTTTTGCCGGTCTCGGGTTCCCAGACTTCAAAATATCCCTGTCCTTGTACTTGAATTTTGACGTTCTTTTGAGCATGCTCTCGATTTATGTTGAGTAAGAATATGAATGTATTATCCTGCTCAGCTCTTGATTGAACGTAAATTTCATTACAGTTAATAATGACTTTCTTTATTACAAGTTTATTGAGTGTATTTATTAAAAGTTTTTCATCGTAATCAATACAGTATGCATCTTTGCTTAACAATATCGCATCTGGTGATTCGTGAGCATCAACAAATCCAGGAATTTCTCCCATAAATACTACACGGCCGCCTTTTTCCTGGAATTGCTTGAGGATGTCGCAAGTTGAAGAACGCACAGTCTTTAATCCGGAAATGATGACTGTCGTATAATTGGAATTACCTAGTTGAAGCATTGGACCATTATTACTCTCAATGACCTGAGCATATTTAGCAAGATGCTCTTCGTCTCCATAATCAAAATCGAAATTGTTACGGCAAAGCCATCTGAATGTGTTCTCGTATATGCTTTCCAATTTGTCTACTGATTCTGAATTACTCGACAACCATTTTGCCCAGCCAGGATAAATTTGAGACCAAACACTTTCAACAGGATTTATAACAAGGATTTTGCAATCCGGTTTGCCGTTTTGCATAAATACATGAATACGTGCAAAGTAGTCCTCGATGAACTTGTAGTCTTTAAACCATGCTGAATGATGCGAAATGCTGGCAGGAAAGTCTCGTTTGGCTTGGCCCTGCATTGTATACCAATAAAGATGATGACAACGCAGGTTTATTCCAAATAAGGCCTGCCATAAACCGATTTCTTTGTGGCTTCGCAAAGACATTTGCCATCCCGTACATCCATACATTTCGGATAAAACATATTTTTTGCCTTGTTGGCGAGCAACAGAAGAGACTTGCTTTGCAATCCAGTGACAGGAATTCTTCTCAGTCAGCACATCAATTCCTGGATAATCGAAATATTCATAATATCTCATTAAAGAGCCTTGGACTGCAGACTGAGCCGCAAGGCTATCTTCGTGCAAGCCATGGCCCGTTAATAGTAGATTATTTGTTCTGCACCATTGATGAATTGGCCGAGCATAATTTTCGAGAAATAAGCTTTGGAGAAGTTCCAAATAGTGCCACTTAATGCGAGAAATCTTCTTGCCGTCTTTAAGAAGAAAAAGCTCCGGCAATTGATTTACAATATTGTATTTAAAACGAGAATTGAATGCATTAAATACATTATAGCTCCAAGGCAGAAGGTATCTAAGGTCATTATTTCCATGCCCGTCGATGCACAACGCTAAGCCCCTATGTGATTCATCTGTGAAAAATCCCTTTATTGTTTTACCAAAATGCGCACCACAATGAGTCTTGTAGAGTTCATGTGTGCATTCAATAAACTTTAAGGTGGCTTGAAGGTACAAAGTGTCTAAATAAGTATATCCATTATAAAAATTCTCGCGAGTCATTTCTTCAGTTGTAAAAGCAAACAACTTTCTATCTTTATGTTTATAAACATTGGTATTGGGTTCAAGCTTATCATACTCGTACAGGTTAAGGCCTTCAGTTTTGCATGCGAAAATCGCAATAACATTATCTTTCCATTGAATTTGATCAGGATTAATTTCCTTCATTCTAAGATATTTCATTCTGAGTTCAGGTATTTGCGTTACAAGTCCACCTGCTGCTCCGCTTGGCCATCTATCGTCATCATAGAGCCAAACTTCTAAATTCAGCCTTGCTGCCTCATTTACGCATGCATTAACTAATTGGAACCATTCCGATCCCAAGTACTCTGTCTCTAATCCTATACGTGAGTGAATGAAAAAGCCACCGAATCCCATATCCTTCATTATTTGAATCTGGCGGATTAGTTCTGGTAACTCTAGTTTTCCGTTCCATGCCCAAAATGGCTTTCCTCTGTATTCATTAGTAGGGTTTTGGAACATGCCATGAAGGGCGGCCAACTTTGTTCTTTTCTGATCAGTATTAATCATATATAGCTTTCATTGTGTGTTTCAAGTAGCTTCTCTAAACTATAGATCCGGCCATAATTTTCCAAAGTATTTTTCGTTTCGATGATGCTTATTAAATTGTTCCATATTTCTAGTTTTTACGATCCGCTGTGGAGCGCCAACCAGCACAGCTCCGGGTGGTACATCTTTTGAGACAACTGTACCCATTCCTATAATTGCTCCGTCACCGATCTTTACACCTGGAACAATACAGACATGCATTCCTATCCATACGGAATGGCCTATAGTCACTGGTTTGTATACATAGCTATCATTATAAGGGATAGCGTCTCCTTTTGTATCATGATTTCCGGTGTAAATAGTAACATAACGTGAAATTTGTGTATTATTACCCACAATAAGCCCTCCTGCGCAGAAAAAATAGCAACCTCTACCTATTCTAACATAGTCACCTATTGTCAAATTTTCCGGGTTCCTTATAATTACCTGTCCATGAATTCTGCAATCTTTACCTGTATTGCATAACTTCATTGCTTGTTGACGTCCGCAAGCGCGATCAAACTCCTCCTCAACTGAAATCCAGATTTCTGCCAATTTGTTGATCAGGGACATTCGAAAGTCGTAGTTAGTCTTTATTTTTGAGCCAAAGCTTGTTATTGATTTTAGTAGTGATGAACTCTGGCCACTACTTTTTTCGGCTTGTGTTTCAACTTCATCTTTGGTCATGGTTGCTACTTTCCTTTAATGGTAACTGGACCGAAAAGTCCACTTGTAAGAGACTCGGCTTCGAACTCCAGGCTCACTAAGTGATATGGACCGATTTTGCTAATTGACCATTTTTCAAGTCCCTTATTGGCGATGAATTGATTGGCCATGGTATTTGTTACAGTAATTTTGAGAATATTGGAACCAGCTTTAAGCATACCTGCAATTGGAAATGCGTATGGCTGCCAAGCAGCTCTACCAAGAGCTTTGTCATTAAGTTCAACAGTACAGCAATATTTTACATCTCCTAAATCAAGAACAGCTCCTCTTGATGCCACATCATCACTGCAATCAAATTCTACAAGATACTGCACATCGCCGGAAAAAGCAGTTCCCAGCAAACTTTGCCAATCACCTAATTTGATGGGTAAGCATGAAGCTGCCACATTACCATTTACTTCAAACTCGTGTTTGCCGATAGTGTATGTGCGTCTTGTGCAGTATTTCCATCCATCATTAATTAACTTAAGTTCAACTTGGTAATTGACAGGTTCGGCTATCGAAGGATAGACTTCATCAGTAAAAATAAAAACTAATGATCCACCAAATCTGAATGAAACAGGTAAACTTGTGGTATTATTAACCTGAACCAAAGAAGATGGTTTATACAATGTTTCTTGCTTTGGATCGCATATATACAAAGGAAGTGTTTCGTTAAAAATTAATTTACAGTCTACCTGGCTTAAACTCTCATTAGTTACAAAGTAAATTGATCCTTTTTCAAAAATTCTCTTACAAGCTCTTATCGAAGGTGATTGAGGCTCCACTTTGATTAATGGCGTTAGTACGTCTTTCAGGTCGGCAGATGTTATTTCCGAACCTCCAATTTCTTTGGAAAGGTCGTTGTTAACCCAATAAATCTTTCCACCGGCTTTAGCAAAG
>Ga0154577_1038_pt1 | contig 13717 bp, 11 predicted proteins | sample RifGroF2_FD_116006 | JGI IMG/M metagenome (GOLD analysis project Ga0154577, IMG submission 116006) | Planctomycetes bacterium GWF2_42_9
CCCAGCCAACCGTACCCCGCAGCCCATAACCAATCGCGCCGCCGTCACCGTAAAGCGTTGAGTCAGAAACGATCACGGCATAAGCCTTGAGCTCGTTCTTATTGGCCTGGATATATTCTTCAAGACTTCTGCCGCCACACTCCTCTTCGCCTTCGAGCAGAAATAATATTTCATTATCAAGCCCATCGCCGCTGTTGATGAGCGTCTCAACAGCTTTGATATGTGCAAACAACTGGCTCTTATCATCCGTTGCCCCGCGTGCATACAGATATCCATTACGCTCCTGAGGCTCAAAAGGCCCGCTTTGCCAGGCGTTTAACGGTTCGACCGGCTGGACATCATAATGCCCGTAGATAATTATCCGCCTGGCCCCGCTCTTACCGATCCTCGCCCGCACTATCGGGTTACCCTTCGTCGCAACAAGTTCAGCCTCCGCACCGATCTCCTGCAAATGCTCAACCAGCCACCCCGCACAGGCCAGAACATCAGCCCTGTGTGACTCCTGCGCGCTTACAGATTGAAACCTCAGCAGATCCTTCAACTGGGCCAGAAATTTCGGTTTGTTGTTGTCAATGTAATTCGTAATTTCCATCCATGCCCCGCTTACATTCCGAATAATGAGTAAATTGTAAAAATTAAATTATGAACCTGCCGTTCTCATACACAACCTCCCCATCCGCGTAAATCCGCCCGCCGTCTTTCATATCCGCCAGCAGATCCCAGTGTACGCTCGATTCATTCTTTGCGCCCGTTTCCGGGTATGCCGCGCCAATCGCAAAATGAATCGTTCCACCGATCTTCTCATCAAAGAGCATATTGCGCGTGAATTTCTGTATATTGTAATTGGTCCCAACCGCTATTTCGCCGAACCTCTTGGCCCCAGGTATCTGCAAAATTTTATCCAGCAGGTCCTGTCCCTTCTTAGCCGTCCCTTTCACAATCTCGCCGTCCTTGACCTCCAGCGAAATGTCCTCGATCTCCTGCCCCATGTAAATACCAGGATAGCTGAACCGTATATGCCCGTTGACGCTTTCTTCCACAGGCCCGGTAAACACCTCGCCCGACGGCATATTGTTATCGCCCACCGAATTTATCCACGTCCGCCCCTGCGTCGAACAGCTTATATCGATATCCTTGCCCGTAAACCGAACCGTCGTTGCCTTATTAAGCCTGTCCACCATCCTCTGTTGCTCACACTCGATCTCGTTCCACTTGGCCACGGGGTCTTCATCATATAGATAGCACCCGCCGAATACGAATTGCGCATATTCCTCCCTGCTCATCCCCGATTCCTGCGCCATCGTATCGGTAGGCCAAACGCAAAGCGTCCACTTAAGTTCCTTCGCCGCGGCACGTCGCATGAATATTTTATTTAGCTCTGCTCTTGCCATCTGCGCCGTCTGCTTCTTTCCCGCATCCACGTTCTGCAGCTCTTTAACATTGAACAGCGCCTCGATATGCAGCAGAGCCTCGTAATTTTCATACACATATTTTGTCAAAGGCGAAACATATCGAAGCTGATCTTCCGACGCGTGATCGTACCATATCTTTTCAAGCCCACTCAGTGCGACCTTGGTATCAACAAAAGCCCCAGCCCTGACCGCCTCGCGGTATACCTCCCGTATTAAAGGCTCCGCCTGGTAGCTTGAAACTATTAACAGTCTCTGGCCTTTTTGGAGTTTAAGCGAATAATTCACCAGCAGCCTTGCGTACTTGCTCTCTATAGATTCCATATTCCTGTCCTCAATTGCGAATTTTGATTTGTTTAGGCTGATTTTCCTACAAAGCCGGCTTTTCTACCAGCAAAAAAAAGAGCTGGAGATTGGCTCCCAGCTCTTTTTTGCGAATTTTACAGTCAAGGCGTCGAACTATTTTTTCTTGGCATCTACCAGAGCCGCCAGCGTCGCGCTCCTGAGTACCTCATTGCGCTTTGCGATCGCTCCGTCACAGACTTTTTCCATCCGTGATGCATAAGGCGCTTTACGCGTCTGCTCAATGAGATCGACCTGGTTCATAGATGGACCGTCTACCGCTTCGAATATGTCCAGAAGCGTGACCTCTTCAGCAGGCTTGCCCATCGTAAAACCTCCACGCGGGCCGCGCTTGCTGTTAAGAATACCTGCACGAACGAGGTACTGCAGGATTTTCAGAAGAAACTCCAAAGGCATGTTGTACTTTGCGGCAATTATATCAGCCCTGATATTCCCATCCGTGGGGTGAGTGGCGATATAACCTACAGCCATCAGACCGTACTGAGCCGAATTACTCATTTTCATATAAAACTCCTAAATCATACTTGAGTGCAGGAGTTTAACAGAGAATTTAAATAATTCAACCTTTTAAACCGCATGTGCAAGTTTAATTTAGGGTAAATGGAGAATTCAGGAAAACAGATAAAGTAGTGACTAAAGCTACTCATAGTGAAATGGGCCCACAAGGACAAGTGTGATTGACGTAACCTCTAGTAGAACAAATGCTTACAAGCTTTCACAAAATGCCGCGATGCAAAATCCGAAGCAGTCGGCGCATATCGCAAAACAGCGGAAAAAGGCTCTTCCGGTAAATGCGTTGGTATGTTGCTAAAAAGTGACATGGCTTTATGATAGGTGGAAAAAAATAAAACCACCTATTGGAGTATAAAGCCATGTCCAACAGTATGTTGTATCATACTTTCGGTATTCGTTCGGTGCAACACATCAGCAGTGATTTTTTGACGGCAAGACGGTCTTTTACGCCTCGATCCACCCCAATGCAATTGTCTGTCCGGTCTGTCGATCTCGCCATGTGATCCGTTACGGCCAGACAACCCGCACATTAAAAATGCTGCCGGTGGGGAGACGCAAGGTCGAACTTGTCGTACACATCCCTCAATTATTCTGCAAGGATTGCGGTTCGACCAGGGCAGGCCCATATTGATTTTTCCGACCCGAAGAAGCATTACACCCGTTCGCTTGAGCGATTTGTCAGGTAGTGCAAGGAATATTTCGCTTTTTTAGTAAGTCCTCCATGAGAGTTATCTTCTAAGCTCCTGCTTGGCCCGAGGGGCAGGCAAAAATTTTATCGGACAAAGCTTCTTCTTTTGTCATTTCTTCCAGTCGCTTCATATTCATATATTGCCTGCTGCCCCACTTCGTACCGGATAATGACCATTGCGGATGTGGCGCAATTGACCGGTCTAAGCTGGGACACCATCAAGGAGATAGACAAGTCATATTTGAAGGACAAGTATCAATCGGTTTCACTGGCGGCTGTTCGATATATCGCCATTGACGAGGTGTATCTTGGCCGTAAACGCAAGTTCATCACGATAGCGATGGATTTGGAAAGCAGACGGGTTATTCACGTTGGCAAGGGCAAAGATGCATTAAAACGCCTCTGGAAACGGTTAAAACGACATAATGCGAGGTACTGTCAAGATTCTTGCGCACATTTTTTTATTCTGTTTCATGATCTGGTCTTTGGTCTTATGTTCCCTTGTTCTGGTGCACCTTTAAAGGTGCCGCAGTTATCGGACTACACGGCCACCTCCACCATTATCTCCTGTATCTGATTTTGCTTATGTTCTTCTAATCGTTTCATGTTCAAATATCTCGCACTGCTCCACTTGGTGCCGGCAATATGCCTCAGCCTGGCAGAAGCCAGCATCAGAGCCGAATTGCCGTCAGGGAAGCAGCCTACGACGTTGGTCCGCCTACGTATCTCACGCATGATCCGCTCGAGCATGTTGTTGGTGCGGATACGCACCCAGTGCTCGCGCGGGAATGCATGGAACGACAGAGTATCTTCAACGCCGCCGCGAACTATCCCGGCAGCCTTGGACAGTCTCATTGCCTCAAGCTTGAGGGCAATCGATTCTGCCTTTGCCAGGGCCTCCTGGCGGCTGTCCTGGGCATATATGCCCTTGAGCATCAATGCCACTTCTCGCACAAGCTTATTGGGCACAGCCGTAAAGACATTTCTTTCAAAATGAACAAAACACCATTGCCATCGGACTTTAGGATAAAACTCCGCTATGCTCTCTACAGCTCTATTGCCACAGCGTAATAACCCGCGATTTGAGTGGTCCATACCACTTTGTCGCATAAGCTTTTACCGACTTAGGAGAACCTTTTACAATCGCAGGACCGGTCGTTCCATATTTTCTATCTCCAAGCAAACATCATTCTTAGATCATGTTACATGATCTTATTACCTTCTGATGCTCATTCCCAGCAAGCCGATTATCACTTCGTTGGCAATAGCTTCAATTGATACTTTGGCTAGCTCTTTTTTGGGTTCAAGAACAATTATTTGCACTATGCCATGATTATAGTCGCTGAAATACACCGTCTCATTCTCAGCCTGCAATGTCGGCACAAGCCAGTCATCAAAGTTCCTGGGGTGGACCAGATTTATTATCTGGTTTGAGTCATCATTGTAAGTAACCGTAAACCGCGCATTCTCTACCCAGCTCTGCATCGAATTGGTAACACCAATAAAGAACAAAGCCAGTTCATGAGCTTTCCCTTTTAAGGGAATATCAATGATAGTCGGAAAATTATCCCAAATGGAAGCACAGGCAATATCGTTCCCATTTTCAGGAACTGAAAAAGTTAGACCAGAAGACGTCTTAAATAAACCCTTACACTGTCTTAAAGCAGCATCATCGATTTTTATCGTATTATGACCTGCGTGATTCCATTCCCAGGCGTACCTGCCATTCAAACGAACTCCGATTGAATAACCTTTTGGCCGAGGCGATTTATATTCAAGTGTGTGAAGCTGTTTAAGTGAACTATTAAAATACTTAGCAATATCAATAGGCTCGAATTTATATGCTACGTCTTTTTCCGGCGAAATCAATTTTTGCGTAATCGCCTTTTGCTCTACCTTGAAGTCTGCGGGCAGCCATGCGTCAAAATCACCAGCCTTCACCCGGACAAATACAGTATGCGCATCAGACAAAGCTTTGACATCAGCATAGAGCTTATTGTTCACAATAGACATATTTTCAAATGCTTCGGAAGGATCGCGATATTCGACAATCGTTCCGGCAGATACTGCGATGGCAAAACTGTTTCCTGCAAAGGCAGTCGATGGGTATTCGATTACGGGAATCGGCTCGCTGCCATGATTTATCTGCAAGTGAACAAGTCCTGTTGCTTTGGTCTCTACCTGCAAATAACAGCAGCCCACAGATGGTTCGATTTCATATTCAATTAACGTACCATTGAACAACACTCCTTCTATCCGGTTAGAGCGGAGAGGCAACCTAATGATTTTACTGCATTCTTTGTCGCACCAGAAAGACAGATTTTCCTGCCTACCGTCTCGATAGTAATTATATGAAATGTCCTTCAATTTGATATTGGCGTTTGTCCAGTCATTAGGCAGATTTGGCACAATTTCAATATAATCATCCAACAAATGCGGCCTGATGCCGTACAGCCCTTCCACGATCAGGCGAAGGTACATGCTTGACACATCAGTGAAATCCTGATCGCCCATGTCCGCACAGCCATGACCTGATAAAACATGGCTTATCAATCCGGGATTCTTACCTAAGAAATAACCATCTACAATCGCGTTTAGTATTTCAAGGCCTTTATCTTTCAACCCTGTTTGGAAATACGCCAGTGCAAGATGAATATTCTCCGCCGGGAACAGTCCGCATGTTGAATACTTTTTGGGATACCAGTTGGATGAATATACCAGCCGACTTTTTCTAATGAGCGTTCTTTCATTGCGCAGCTCCAGTTCTGTGAACCTCAGCATCTGGTACGCTTGGAACATATCAACAACATGATTATCGATAGCCAGATAAATTGATGATAGTTCTGGCGAAGGATGAAGCAGTTTATTGCCAATAGTGTCGATATGCTCAGCTATTAGCCCTTTTGAAGGCATCCAAAGTTCTTTATTTATTGCATGACGTATTTTTTCGGCACGGTCTTTGAAGATTTTGCTAGAGAACCCCACCTTTTGAGCGACCTTGCACATCAACAGATTGGCATAATAATTATATGCACTTGCCTGAGTACAGCCGCCGCCATTGTAAGAATGTCCATCAGATATCCACGTGTTGAGAAAATTCTGGTAAAGACCGTCATTATCAGGGTCAAGAATACGTTCTTCCCAGTCAAGCACACCTTTTACATCTTCAAACACTCCTCCGGCAAAGGAAAAATCACCTGTCCATTGCAGATGATGGAAAAATTCATTTATCGCAACTTCCTGCATATTATAAATATCGTTCTTGCCCAAGATTGCCGGGATACAGCCTGTTGAGTTTCTAATTTGGTGATACTGCGTGCCTTCATGGTCTAGGTCTGGACGGTCTTTGCCGTCATACCAGACAGCCTCTTCGCCCGGTGCATCTTTCTTAATATCAGCAAAATGAGATTTTATCGCTTTCTCTACCCGTTCATGCCAACCTACAACGGTCGGCCCATACCAGTTTCTCCAGCCAAGAAATGGAGCATGGTAGCCATATGCGCCATGATAGAACGTGCTTTTATGCCATGAAGCATCCATGGCCAGTACTGTTGAAGGCACAGTCTGATTGAGCATCGTATCGGGAGTATGTATGGTAATGGCTGACTGCTTTAAACGAATCTGCCCTTTAAGATAAGCCATCGGGTCTTTGCGTTCCAACCATTTATCCAGAACACTTTCATCCTGGTTACGAATGACCACGATAAAACCATCAAGCGTCTGTCCGGGCATGATCGTAGAAAACATCTTGACTGCCGGACAACTTGCATCAGTACATTTATTCCCAAGGAACATTCCTGGAGCATCATTCGCAAGAGAGACCGCATCTGCAATTTCTAACTCGACCGGGAAACGGGCGCCTATCCACATATTTCCCCTAGCTCCAGTAACCAAAGCTCGATTCTTCTTGCATAAAACGGTGTTACCTGTGCAGTCTGAGGCATGAAGATCACGAAGTTTAATGCCTGCGTACTCAAATCTACCAATAAAATCGGTAACTCCACCAAAACCAGCTGTGAAAATAACTCGCTGATCAGTTTCTATTCTGTAATGTACAAGGAAACCATCTTCCGGCATTAACGGAAACGCAGAAATGCTCACCTTCACATCAGGGAACCAGGCCGAAAACTGACGCAATTGATATTCCATCCAGCCGTTACGAAATACAGTAACGACATCTTCAGCCTGATGGAACCATCGCGAGCTGAGATCTATGTCTTCGGAATAGAAATATGGCGTTTTTGACCCTGGAGTTAAGGCCAAGCCGCTCATCAAAACACCATTTTTGGCATAGTGACATGCAGTGTGTTTCGACCAGTCCGTAGCCGCTCCCATAAACAACGGCAAATCGCCAGCAAACGTAAAATAACGTTCCGGAAGATCATCGTTGGCGTGCGACCCGTATAAAGTCCGATTAAAGATTTCCCGACTGCCAATGATTTCGTAGCCATTATCTACCGCATGGTAACGAGTTCTGTTTTGTAATTGCATATATGACTCATAATCCAAAAAGTTTTATCGCGTTCTCTCGGGCTATCTTATTGAAAACCTGTTCAGATATTTTTCCATCAGCGCGCCACTTTACAAGAATGTCTCTGGTGCCAAACGGCATTTCAAAAAAACAAATATCCGTACCAAACATGAGCCGATCCTGGAACTCTGTCAGAAATTTCGGACCATAGTCATGATCACGGCCAAGTGCATTTGTGGCATCCGAAAGTTCGCCATATAAATTCGGATACTTCCGAAGTAGTTTTGGCACTACCCCCTCGTCCTTTATCCGTGTTGCAGGAGGCTGCCAATTGCATTGACTACCATCGGGACGGAAAACCGGCTTCCGTTCAGCGGGTGTTTCCAATTGGGCTATCTCAGACCAGAATACCGGCCCATGCCCAATCATTGTCAGTTTTGGGAACCGTTGCAGTGTATGCTCCAACTGAGGAAGGCCTGGATCATCATAGAGTCCAAAATCGCCTGACATCTGATCTGAACCGTCACAAGTAACCGGCAGTCCAACAGACTGCGCGTGCTTGAAGAGATTTTGCACCATCGGGTGCATCATAGGTACATTGAGCATTATTTCGCCCACACCTTTGCAACCCTTGTCACGGTAGTATCGTAAAACAGTATCAAGCGGTGCATCAGCGGAATTCGTAAGCGCACGCGGATCGATATTACAGAACGGCACAAATCGATCGGAGTATTGCTGTGCCATATCAAGAATATCTTCGTTAGCCTGCGGCAGATAAATTTCAGGACTAACAATCGGAAGCAAAAAACCCTTTTCAATCCCAGCTTCATCGTATCGCTTAAGAAGCTCCTCAGCCGTACAAAACCGAACTACGAACGGTACAGGCCGACGATACGCATGAGCATGAATATCTATAAACATTTTTTGCTCCGTTTTAAAAAGATTAATTTAAATCTACACCGAATAGTATATCAAAATATACCATTTTCACAATTTCCCATACTCTGGCATCATCGTGTCAGATATGTTTTAGATGCTTCACATCTTCGCGATAATAACGTTATCTTTTGCCGTATGCTTTCTGCGTCAAACATCCGCCATTGAGGTTCTTGATGGAATCCAGCTCGTTGATCCGCTTCCACATAAGGCAATGTGGCCTGCAAATTAGCCAATTCATCCGCAATGATATCGAGTTCAACAGCACTCATTTTCTGTGTTTTTTTCTTATGGCGAAGCAGATACCACCTGTAAATATTGTAGGTACTTCGGAAAGTCCCGCCGATTATTTTTGCTACACCAAACTCTTCCCGCATCCTCTCACTCACTTTGCCGGCCGCAAGAGCCTGTTCATAAATATCTGTTGCGTCAGACCATCTCTGCGATAATTTTCCGAACGATTCGGCTATTTCTTTAAGTGAGTATGTCAAAGCGGTATCTTCAAGCCTATCACCAAAGTCATGCTTTACCCACGACCCGCCCATAGGTATGCCTATAAAATTCAAAACAAGTGGATACGACAATGCCTCATTGACAGGCGAAAAATACAAAAAATTATTATTGCCGCCGATAGGATAATACCGACAAGCACGATCGAAACCATACCAAGCCTTCACAACTAAATCTGCGCGGATTTGGCTTCCAAAATATTTTTTTGCCAAACCAGTAAGCCATCTCTTTTGGTTATTGTCAAATTTCTTGCCGCAAAGTTCCTTAGCTGCAAAAGTGTTGAGCGTATTAGTACAGCAGGCAAAATTCCAGCATCCCATAAAACCAGATGCTTTCGATTCGCGTAAAAATTTAAACTTTCGATAAAGAGAGACTATCATCGGCAGATTGGGAATTGTGGCCAGTTCATGAGTGGTATTTACCTGCAATCTTGCCCACAGCGGCCGATGCTGTTTTAGTGCGTAATCCGTTTTTGATTTAAATCGTGGAGATGGGCCGTGATAAATAAGGCTGTATTCTTCAACTACATTTGTCTTATTTAGCCTTTTGACTTTGCCGCCTCTTTCAAAATCACCCATCAAAATAACTTGCTTAGGTAATAATTCACTGATTTCCTTATAAGGTGGCTTGCTGTGCATATTCCATGACCAGTCCCAGGCTACTACCTTTGCCCGTTTATTAGCGGAATGAATACTGTTATATATCAGTGTTATTATAGAAGATATAACTTTCGCAGGACTGTATTTGCTGCATCGCGGACAACGACACTTTCTTGCCCAAAACGCTTCAGGAACAGGGTATGTATTGGGGTTGCTTAGGACATGCGCCCAGCAGTTGCTCACATGTTCGCTGCTGGTTATCAGAATAGCGCCAGCCAGCGGTAACTTCTTAAAGAGCGTTGAAAACCCGTCATGTAAATAATCCTGGACTTCTTGTATGGACGAACAGAGAGCTATTTGTGACTCTTCATTATAAATTTGCGTCGTATGGCCGGCCAATTCGGGATTAGCTTTCCAAAACGAATGTGACGCTTTCATGCCAAGTGGCTCGGTCATATATGGCCATACTTTTAGTCCAAATCGACTTGCACGATTACCTAGCTTTTCCAGTTCTCTAAGATATTTATCTGAACTGCGATAGTATTCCTGAAATAGCTTCCCAGGCACAATATCCCGAAGCTTCAATCGCAGCCATATACCATTGAAACCGGAATCAGCAATGGCCATTAAATTGTCATCTGTATGAGTCTTATTGACAGAAAGTATTTCATCTTCAATGTAATTACTCTGCCCACAACGGAATATTCTATCTTCAAAAATCTTCGACATACTATTTCCGCGACAACGCCTTTTTCATTCCAGCCAATATCATTTTCTTTGCAGCATTTGCATAATCCATGTTGGCATCTTTGGCCGACTGTGCATACCACTGGTCCTTACTATGCCTCTTCATATCAACACCTTCAGGGCAAAATGCCATCATCAACGAGGTTTCTTGGATGCCGGCGTGGTCTATCGGAAACTGCTTTTGTGACAACTCATCCATGAACGGATGGATCTGTATCCAACTGAACGGATCACTACCTTTCTCATGCTTTTTATAGTAATCCTGCATATCTTGTTTACCCCACCAGCCTTCGCCACGCTCTTTTTCAAGAAATTCAAATATCGTCTCTCTTGCTGCCAATTTCAACGCAAGGTCGGTAGGCATCCCTGCCGTAAAATTCTCACTCTGATGATGTATGAACAGATGAACATTTCTAAAGCCTACTCTTAGCAGATTTCCAAAAAGTTCTTTTGCAAACAGATAAACGGTATGTGAACCGATGCTGATTGTCCCTTTTCCTTCGGGCGAAGATACCGCATAACTTGCGGTGCCGTAAACAAAGGGCGGCAGGATGACCATCTCCATTTCTTTTTCAAGAATATCCAATGCCCTGCTAACTACAACAGTATCGACGCCGACACAGCAATGTTCGCTATGATACTCCATTACCCCAATTGCCATTACCGCAGGCAGATTTTTATCTATTGCCTCTCTTAGCTGGTCTGGAAACATTAATTCATAACGCATAATCTACCTCGAATGAAATTTAATCAATCGCATAGCCCATCGTTGTATAGTACGCCAAATTCGGCTGTGTAATATCCATTCGCCCCATCTGCGCAACCACGGGCAGTTCGCTACGAACCACCAAGGCATACTGGCCAAAAGGTATTTGATAGTTCTGTTCACCTATCGGCTTATCTACCCTGAAACACCTGACTCTTTGAGCCTTAATAACAGATGTAATGTTCTTTACCGGCTCTGCCTTGTCAAAATAGATGTCAAACTCAACGGTTGTATCCTTGTCATTCATATTGAGTATAACAAGCGACTCATGACCAAACGGCTCCTTATCTCCTGGTTGCGGAATATCACCATCTGGGAAAACCCACGTTCTCTTGCCGTTATTCATATCTTACCTTCTCCTGTTAAAGTTCAACTATACCCTTGATTTTATCGGAAAGCAGTTCGATACCATCTTTCTTTATTACTGCTCCTGTTTCCCATCGCAGGCCGAATTCCTTATCACGTACAAATGAATCCACCTGGAAAGTCATATTCTCTTGAAGCTTATATTCCGACGTTGTTTCGATCCATGGTTTTTCAACCTCCAGCATACCCAGTCCATGACAAGGCCCATACAAATAATTATCCGCATAGCCGCATTGTTTGAAATATTGCTCATAATTCTTTGCGACCTCACCGGCAACAATCCCAGCTTTGAGCCATTCTCTTGTCTTGAAGTGAGCATCAAGGCCGAACTTTACCAGCTCACGCTGTCTGTCGTTCATTTTGCCGATAGTAAACGGTATTCCTATCGAAGGCGAATAGCCGTCAACCCTGCCGCCGATATTGAGCTGGAGCATTTTGCCTTTTTCAATGGGTGTATAGCGAGGCCTTGAGATTGCATTATTGGTGCTTTGGCCGCAGAAAAAGTACAGGGCATGCGCCTCGTACTCCGCACCATTTTCATACAACGCTTGCTGGGCAATACCGACGATCTGAAGTTCGGTCATCCCAGGTTTGATCTTTGTTAAGACTGCGTCAACCGCAATTTCGGAAATACGAAACGCTTCTTTAAGACACGCGATTTCCGCTTCGGATTTGATTTGCCTAAGTTCAGTTACAATATTATCAGCCTTGATTATTTCCGCAGACGGAAATGCCTTTTGGATTGACTGATACAGATCAACACTCGTCACAAGCCAGCCCGCTATGCCGATCTTTTTAGGATTTTTAATGCCTATGGATTCAAAGACTTCCGCAAATGTTTCAAAACCGCCGCCCGGAAATTGCGGGTCTGCCGATTCGCGGTATTCTCTCATACGATGGATGTTCGTTATCGGCGACCAGGCATGGGCAAATTCCTGCGACTCAGGCCCTACCATCAAAGCAGCCTTGCCGTTAGCCGCAATCGCTGCACCGCCAACTTCAAACAAAGGCCAAAAACCTGAAAAATAACGCACATTCGCGAAATCAGCCTCATTGGAATTCGCTATAAGAACATCAAGACCAGCCTTGCTTACTAAATTGGCAGCCTTTTTAATTCTCTCTAAATACTCTGCTGGCGGAATACAAACACAGCTTTTCATCACATATCTCCTAAATAGTGGATTCTCTTATAAGCAATTTTGCAGGGATTACTTTTTTAATCTCTGATACTTCTTTGTGACCACGGATCAGTTCAATCAAACTTTTAACACCCTCACAGCCAAGCTTTGCCTTATCTATATCTATTGTGCTAAGGGGAGGCTTGCTGCACTGGCCATAAACAATATTATCAAACCCGATCAGCTTGACTTCTTTAGGTATTTTCAGTCCTAATTCCGACAACGCATAATTCGCCCCCAATGCCATCGTATCATTGGAAAACACAGCATCATAACGTTTGCCGTTTTTCCAAAGTTGATGGATCACATCTTTTCCGCCTTGAATAGTAAAATCGGCTTCAACCATTTCAATGCATTCAAATTTATCGGAAAATTGTCGACTCGCATCAATCATCGCTTGTGAAAAATAATGTTTCTTTGGACCGGTAATCACAAGAATGCGAGAGCATTTTCGCTCAGCCAAATGACCTAACGCCAATTTGCAGCCGCCAAGATTATCTGATTCAACAGACGCCACGCCCGCATCACCGGCAACAGGACTATCAATTACAACTATATTCTTGGTATGTTTTTGGATTTTCTCAATATCACCTTTGCTGAATTGCCCCGCCAGGACAGCTCCGCACATACCCGTTATCGACAGTATCGTCTGAAGCCTCGGCCAGGTCGCGCTGAAACTTTCCTGCCAGTGAACCTGCAATGGGCAAAGACTGTAATTAACCGATTCCCTTTCAGCACCTCTTGCCACATCACAAAAGAATTCATCCGCCATTTGGGTATCAGCGCCAAATATAAGAGCAAAGCAGCTGCCTGCACTGGAACGAAGAATGTCTTTGCTTCGCATAGACCTTGCCGCCACTGAAGGGACATATCCAAGATCCGTCATAACTTTGAGTACACGCTTGCGGGTCCTATCGCTTACCGACCCATTACCAGTCAGCACCCGCGACACAGTCATACTGCTAACTCCAGCTTTTACCGCAACTTGTGAAATAGAAACTGACATCTGCATCCTAATAATTGTTATCGTTAACGTTAATTATAATAGGCATACAAAAAAAAGTCAAGGTGCTTTCTAATAAATATGTATCATTACGGTGAAGTACACCCTTGCAAAAAAATTATGCGGCAATGTTTTCTTCAGTAACTTCCTCTTTTTTAAGCGGCGGTT
>Ga0154577_1157_pt1 | contig 13701 bp, 8 predicted proteins | sample RifGroF2_FD_116006 | JGI IMG/M metagenome (GOLD analysis project Ga0154577, IMG submission 116006) | Planctomycetes bacterium GWF2_42_9
CCGAATATTAATTCAATTTGGGCATGGATCTGCATGGGACTGGTAACCGGCATGCTCCCGCCGAATATCATCAAATGGTTCTGGTGGCGGTTTAACGGCATGGGTTATGTTTTTGGAATGATTTTCGGCATACTCGGTGCGGTGATCCATCAAATCGCGGTAAAAGATCCATCGGAATATACCACATTCACCGTGGTGATCATCGTTTCGACGATTGGAACCATTTTGGGAACATTTGCCGGGAAACCGGTCGATCGAGATATACTTATTAATTTTTATCGAAAGACCAAGCCATTCGGGTTCTGGAAGCCGATGCGCAGCCTATTTAACGGTAAAGATCTTGCGGTTGTCGATGCCCAGAACAGGCGAGACCTGTGGCTGCTCATACCGGCATGTTTGTGGCAATTGCTTCTATTCTGGCTGATGACGGCGTTTGTAGCCAAACTGTGGCAATCCTTCTTTATATCTGTTGTGGTAACCATTGTTCTTTCATGTGTTCTTTACAAGTACTGGTATAAAAATCTCAGCGCTGAAGACTATAAGATTACTCCTTTAGGACCAGGTCGCACAGCACAGGATGAAGAAAGGCAGGTGGCGAGTGTATAGAAAATGTATGTTGGTAGCAAGCTTATGCACGTTGCTCTTTTTAGAGTTGAGCTGTTCTATAAAAGAAAAAAAGGTTGCTCTAATGGCCAATGGTGATAATGTCGCAACTATTGAGCTCATCCGCGATAACCATTTTAGTCGGGGGTTTAATATTATTGGCCCCAATCATCCTGACGTAAATTTTGTAAAAAGGGAGATTGTTGGTACAATAGAGTTAGCCGACAAGGAGCCTGTGTGGAGGCTGGCACAATGGCACAGTAAGTTTTCGCTCCATACGGCTGTGCCATCGCATATTAACCCCGGCGTTGTAAGGATTGAAAACGAAGCGAAAGCTGTAACAATTGCGCCATCAGACCCTGAGTTCGGAGATGTGATCCTAGCCATCGATTCAAGACCAGAATACCGAAAGACCCTTCGCAAAGATGGACAAATGTGGCCTCATTTGCTCACTGAGCAGAAAATGACGTCACCGGCAATTTCCGAGCTTAAAGAACTCAAGCTGCATATTGAAGCGAAGCTTTTGTATAGCCAAAGGTGGGAGCCCCAAGGCTATACGCCCGTGCAACATTGTGCCCAGATTCCTTATGTGCTAACAATTGGAAATATAAACCATAAATCTAAAGGATATGGAGACTTCTTGTGGTTTATTGTGCCTGTATATGACGATAGAGCGCGAATACCTCTTCGCTATGTTTCAGAGGATACGGCAGACCCTTCGGCCAAATTAATATTTAACCCCGGCGCTTCGGCATACACAAATCGCAGCCTGCATGACAAAGATTGGGTTACGATCGATGCTGATATTTTACCGGTGGTTCTGGAAGGGCTTAAAACTGCCTGGGCAAAGGGGTATCTCAAAGATTCTAAAAAGCTGTCAGATTACGCAATAACCAGCATGAATTTCGGTTGGGAAGTACCGGGGCTAAACAGAGTTGCCATTCAGATACGAAATCTTAGTCTCAAGGCAAAATGTAGATGAGGTTTTTTAAAATGCAAAAACCCATAACCATAATTTTGATTGGGGCTGGAAACAGAGGCTGTACATACGCTGAATATGTGGCGAAATACCGGCAGGATGCGCAGATTGTGGCAGTTGCCGAACCTCGAGAATGTTCAAGGAACTTGATCGCAAAACAGCATGCTATTGCCGAGCAGAATGTTTGTGAAGATTGGGAATATTTGGCGAACAGAGAAAAATTCGCCGATGCTGTAATCATAGCGACACAAGACCGACAGCATGTTCAGCCTGCCCTGGCGTTTGCAAAACAAGGGTACCATATTCTACTTGAAAAGCCTATTGCAACGTCATTGCAAGAATGCCGTGATGTTGCGAATGCTGTTCTGGCCAAGGAGATTATTTTTGCGGTATGCCATGTCCTGCGCTACACACAATATACCCAAGCAATCAAGCAATTAGTGAATTCCGGTCGAATCGGTGATGTTGTAAGTATCCAGCATTTGGAGCCTGTTGGTTTTTGGCATCAAGCTCATTCGTATGTACGGGGCAATTGGCGCAAAGAGTCTGAATCCTCCTGTATGCTGCTTGCCAAATCCTGCCACGATATCGATTGGCTTTGCTACATTGCCAATTCACGGTGCAAATACGTTTCATCGTTCGGCAATCTCAAGCATTTCAGAAAAAAAAATAAACCGCATTTGGCTTCTGCCCGATGTCACGAATGTTCTCATGAGCCAAAATGTCCATATTCTGCGGTAAAGATTTATCTGAAACGCGCTGATGCAGGGAATTTTGACTGGCCTGTCAGCACGATAACAAATGACCTGTCTTTGAGCGGCGTTCAGAAAGCCCTTGAGAACGGCCCTTATGGACGATGTGTTTATGATTGCGACAATGATGTTGTTGACCACCAGGTTGTCAATCTGCTTTTTGAAAATGGTTCGAGTGCTTCATTTGTCATGACCGGATTTGATCGTATGCAGGATAGAAAAACAACAATATTTGGAACTAAAGGTAGGCTATATGGCGACGGGGCGATTATTGAACATTATGATTTCCTGAAAGACAGTACTAAAACCATATCAGTAAATCAACTCGATGGCAGTATTATTGGCGGACACGGTGGCGGCGATCATGAATTAGTGAAAGCTTTCATCGATGCGGTTGCGAATAATAATCCGACCAAAGTATTATCGTCTGCCCAAGAGAGTTTAGAATCTCATGAGATTGTCTTTGCGGCAGAGCAGGCGCGTCTTAAAAATAGGGTTATCGATATCAGCGATTTTAGAAGGTGAAATCGCCATTGTTAAAATGCCGCTGAAATGTGCACTATTGTGATCTAATTAGTATTACGGTTTTTTGCAAAGTTAATTTATGAATAAGTTATTTATTGTAGCACCATGGGAAATCATTGAGGACCAATTTCGACCCGAAAAAAACAAAATATCCGAGTCAATATTTTCACTTGCGAATGAGTATATGGGCGTCCGCGGCATGTATGAGGAAGGGTTAAGTTCTGATTCTCTTGATGGTTCCTATATCAGCGGCATTTATATTAAGGAAGCACAAGTCTATGGCTGGAAGCGCATAGGCTTTCCGGATTACAGTTGCTGCAAAGTTAACACGACCAACTGGATAAAAATTCAGATACATGTAGGTGACGAAGCTTTTTCGATGGATGCCTCCTCGTTCAATGGTTACCGTCGCACTCTTGATATGAAAAATGGAATCTTGAAACGAGAATTGGTTTTTGAAACTCGTAATGGTAACAAGACAAAACTGTACTGGGAACGCGTTGTCAGTTTTTCTGATGAGCATATCGGTGCTGTAAGATTATGCTTGGAAGCATTAAATCATAGTGAGGTTATAAGCTTATCTTTTTATCTAGACAGCACAAAAGAAAATCAAGAGTGCTTTAACCGCGAGGTTCATTGCTGTGAAATAGTAAAGAAGGCCGATGAAGAAGAGATGTTTCTGTTAATGAACGTAGTTTCGACTGGTCAATTTTACATACACAGGATGGCTATCGATACGCATGGGACTAAATTACTGAAAGAAAAGTATCTTGCAGAAAATCGGCGAATCGGCTACTCGGTGACATTTCAAGCTGAGCAGAATAAGAGCTATGTTTTCGATAAGATTGTTTCGGTCTGGACCAACAGGGACTGTGGTTATCCTTGGGGTTTGATAGCAAAGGAGTCAGCTGCAACCGCTGTTCCGATAGAAAAAATTAAAGAGGTGAGTGATTACCTTCTGCATGAAAGCAAACGTAGTCTTGCGAACTATAATGATTCAGCCTATGAAATAATTCGAAATGACCATAAAAAAATATTAGAAAGCCTGTGGCAAAATATAGATGTCCAGATTGAAGGAGACCCCCTTACTCAGCAAGGCATACGCTTTTGCATATTTCAACTGATTAATGCTTATAGGGGGCAGGATAGCTATCTGAGTGTAAGCCCAAAGGGGTACACAGGTGAGCATTATTGGGGTAGGGTTTTCTGGGACAGTGAAAGCTACTGTCTTCCATTCTATCTCTTTACTAATCCAGCTGCGGCCAGAAACCTTATTGAATATCGATATAGAACACTCGATTTGGCACGACAAAGGGCCAAGGTCTTCAATTATGATGGTTGTATGTATCCGATGACGACCATTGACGGTTCTGAGGACCTCAATTACTGGGAATATTCCGTCTGTGAAGTACATATTAATTCCACCATTGCCTACGCCGCCTTTGTCTACGAACACGTAACTGGCGACACAGATTATCTCTATGACAAGGGTGTCGAACTGGTTATTGAAGTGGCACGATTCTGGTACAGTCGCGGAACGTTTATTCCCTTCCGAAACGGATTCGGTATCAATTTTGTCATCGGCGCTGATGAATGGCAGCAGTTCGTAAATAATAATTTTTATACTAACTATATGGCAAAATGGGTGCTCGGGTATGCGGCAAAGATCACTGCTGAAATGAAAGCCGATGCACCTCAAAAATGGGAAGCTCTAAAGACAAAAATTAATTTTAAAGAAGGAGAGTCTGCTGAGTGGCTCAAGGCTTCCGACAAAATGCTACTCAATTATAATGCTGAGATGGATGTATTTATTCAGGATGACTCATTCCTTTCACAGGATCCGTATTATAGAGAATGGCTTGAACTCGAAAAAGATATCCCTGTAGAGAGAAAATGGGCAATAGATAAATACCTCAAACGGCAAGTGCTCAAGCAACCTGATATTTTGCTCGCAATGTTTTTATTTCGTGACCGATTTACACTAGAACAGAAGAAAAATAACTACCGATTTTATGAGCAGCGCACCGCGCATGGCTCATCACTGTCGCCATGCATACATTCCATACTTGCCAGTGAGATCGGCAGATATCATCAGGCGTATGAGTACTTTAACTATGCCTCTCGTCTCGACCTTGATAATCTTAATAATAATACGGAAGAGGGACTGCACATATCCTCTCTTGCGGGAACATGGCTCAATATTGTGTGCGGATTCGGAGGGATGAATTACTCTGGTAAAACCCTAGAATTTGCCCCAATACTGCCGTCGCAATGGCAAAGCTATTCGTTCAAAATATCCTACTTTGGCTCTACCATAGAAATTACTCGTGGCAAGGAGTATATAACTTATCGTCTGATCAACGGGCACAATGTTGTGTGCAGGATATTTGAGAACGATGTTACCGTAACATCGGAGATGAAAACTTTAAAGGTCCCTCTCCTGCCGCAAGATCATTTTGCAGCGGTGCTTTTCGACCTCGACGGTGTGATAACGGACACCGCCCGATACCATTATCTGGCATGGAAAAAGATCGCGGATGGTGAGGGAATCGAGTTTGATGAGACTATCAACGAACGCCTCAGAGGCGTCAGTCGCGAAGAAAGTATCAAGATAATAGTCGAGAGAAGTCAAAAACAATATAGTAAAGAACAGCTTGATAAACTCGCGACCCTCAAGAACAATCTATATGTAGAGATGCTCCAATCGCTTACGCCGGCAGATGTGTTGCCCGGCATACGCGAATTTCTCGATATCCTTAAAACCAAAGGCATTAAGATCGGCCTCGTGTCGGCCAGCAAGAACGCCGAGTTCGTGCTTGAAGAACTCAATATGAAAAAAGATTTCGAGATCATTGTTACCGGTAACCACACCACAAAATCTAAACCTGATCCTGAAGCAGTGCTGCTGGCCTGTCAAAAGCTGAATCTTCAGCCATGCAATTGTGTTCTTGTTGAGGATGCGTTTGCGGGCATTGCGTCCGGCAAAAATGCCGGCATGCGAACTGTAGGGATCGGCGACAAAACGCAACTGCATAATGCCGATCACGTCTTATCATCGACCAGATATCTCACCTACGATATTTTATGGAGATTATTTTAGACTCCAGAGAAGGGAATAATAAATGGACGGGCTGCTTTATCGAGAAGATATCGAGCAGGTCAGGGAACGGTTATCTGCATGGTGGAACGGCGGCGATATCGGCCGACCGGTGCTTGTTATCACGGTGCCTCGTAAAGATCCTTTGGAAGAAATTAAAGAGATGCCGAAACCCTTGGATGTTGTTTGTCCTCAGTACACGATGCGCAGTCTAGCATATCGTGTAAATTATGGGATTCGCAGCTGCGCATCACGAGTCTATCTTGGTGAAGCCGTTCCTGCCGTTTCACCATGCCTTGGTCCGAATTGTGTAGCGGCCTACCTCGGTTCCGAGACTAAAGAGGGGGAAGATACCGTATGGTTTGAGCCGTGCATTAAGGCTCCTGAAACCGCCAGATTCAGTTTTGATCCGGCAAACCGAAGTTGGGTTTTCCAACTTGAGCTTATAAAGGAGTATCTAAAATTCAGCAAAGGAAAATTTCTGATAAATTTTCCCGATCTCATAGAAGGTCTTGATACACTTTCTGCAATGCGAGGTACGGAACCATTATTAATGGATCTTATTGAGCGTCCCGATTGGGTACATCAATGTCTCGAAAATATCACTGAGGTGTATTTTAAATATTACGAGACAATTTATTCCTTAATTAAAGACCAAATAGGCGGTTCGCAATTTTTTGTCTGGGCGCGGGGCAGAACATCCAAGCTGCAATGTGATTTTAGTGCTATGATTTCGGCTGATATGTTTAACGAGTTTATGGTGCCGGTACTTAGTGAAATGACCTCACGAATACCCTATACGTGGTACCACTTGGATGGTCCTGCCGCTTTAAGGCATCACGAACTTATACTGCGGCTTTCAAATCTTCTCATGCTTGACTGGGTTCCAGGCGATAATTCCGACCCGCCAGAGCACCCTCGCTGGTGGCCTATATATCACAAGACACTTGATGCAGGCAAAAGAATACATCTTTATTTTCATCAGTTTTCACCGGACGGGATCAACCAGATGAAAAAGGAATTTGGAACACGGCTTAATAAATTTGTGCTGCAAATGGACCTCGATTCACCCCAGAAGGGAGAAACAATTTTTAAAATGTTTGAATGAATTGGCTGACCGCTGAGCCTAAAGGATTTCAAATACTGTAGAAGAAGCGCATGGATAGTAAAGCAATAATTTGCGGCCAATGTGAGATGAGTTTATGCAAAAATGTTAAAAGAAGAATAATGTGGCTATAAATGAATATTGGCAGATAGAAATCAGTTTCATCACAGAAAACAGACGGTCTAATAAGTTCGATTTGTAGGAGCACTCAGGCGTTCTGGACAGTTCTGAAGATGAAATGGATATTGTAAATTAACTTATGTTAAATGGTACGAACGAGGTAGGTGAATGACGCCGAAAGAACGAGTATTGGTGGCAATACATCACCAGCAGCCGGATCATGTTCCGTTGGGATTTGCTGGTATTAATAGTGGCATTGACCGACGACTCAAACGACATTTCCGCCTTGCCGACGACGACAATGAAGGCCTGCTGAAAGTTCTTGGAATTGATACGCGGGTAATCGAAGTGCCGTATATTGGTCCGCCGATGCATGCACAAATAGCCGGCAGGCATGTTGATCCTTTATGGGGCATGCGAACGCGATGGGTCGAGCATCAGTCGGGTGGTTACTGGGATTATTGCGATTTTCCGTTAAAAACGGCAACACTGGATGAAGTTCTGCAATGGCCTATGCCTTCTCCGGATGATTTTGACTATAGTGTAGTTCCTGCACTATGCGAAAAATATAGTGATTATTTTGTTGTCTATGGTAATCCCGGCGTAGGGTGCATCATGAACACCAATGGGATGTTACGGACGATGGAGCAGACATTTGTCGATCTTGCTCTTGATGATGAGGTTGGCTTGCTGTTAAGTGCACGCAGATTGTATGTTCAGCAACAAGTTATGTCGAGAGTCCTTGATATTTCCAAAGGACGGATAGATATGATATGGCTCGGTGAGGATCTGGGCACTCAGAACGGACCTCTTATCAGCGTGGAAATGTTTAGAAAGCATATTCGACCGAATCATCAGAGGTTTGTGGATATAGCCAAGAATCATAATTTGCCAATAATGGTTCACTGTTGCGGATCGAGCAGTTGGGCATTCGATGATTTCATTGATATGGGCATCAGTGTTGTCGACACGCTTCAGCCCGAAGCGACGAATATGTCGCCGGCATACCTGAAGCAGAAGTATGGCTTATCTCTTAGTTTTCACGGCTGTATATCAACGGCAGGCCCGATGGCCCACGGTACTGCGGAAGAGACCGCCAGAAATATACGAGAGACATTGGACATAATGATGCCTGGCGGTGGCTATATTTTGTCACCTACTCACAATATACAGGATAATAGCCCTGTGGAAAATGTCATTGCAGTGTATGAAACAGCGCGTGCATATTTGGTATAGTTGCTTTCGACGGTCTTGAAGAATGATAATGACCGTTAGACGAACCGAAGCTTTTTGCAGTAGAGTTTGTCTGAACAATATAAGGATATTGAAAACAATGTTGAGCCAGGTTGAAAAAGAATTTTTGAATCCCTCCTCCTCCTATCGCGCAAAACCTTTCTGGGCATTGAATGCCAAATTAGACGCGACTGAGTTACGCCGGCAGATTCGAATTTTCCATGATATGGGTTTTGGCGGTTTTTTTATGCACGCTCGTGTTGGCCTAGCAACGCCATACTTAGGCAGCGAGTGGTTTGATCTGGTGCAGGCATGCATTGATGAGGTCCATAAGCTTGATATGGAAGCTTGGCTCTATGATGAAGATCGTTGGCCGTCGGGTGCGGCGGGTGGTCTGGTAACACGGCACTCGCAGTATCAGGCGAGATACATGGAGGCTGTACGCCTTAAAACCGATGGCGAAGCCGTCTGGCCGGAGGTTAAAGATGCTCTGGCCCAATATGTTTTTGCTTTGAGTTTTGAAGGTGAAAAAGTAGTCGAGTACCGAAGGCTGAGCGATGTATCGCAATTGAAAAAATTGCAGAACCATGAGGAAGTGGTGGTTTTTGATGTTAAATGCTGGCCGTCAGACAATTGGTTTAATGGTTTTACATATCTTGACACGCTCAATCAGGATGCGGTAGCGGAATTTATACGAATTACTCATGAGCAGTATCGAGAGGCGGTGGGGAATGCTTTTGGCAATGATGTGCCGGGTATATTCACCGATGAACCGTGCCATGGGCCCATTTATCAACGATTTTTTATTTCTTCCCGCACCATTGTCTGGACAGATACGCTGGGGCATAATTTTAGCAATATGTTTGGTTACGATGTTATTGAAAAACTTCCCGAATTGTTTTATGATACAGCAGGTCGCGCCTATAGTCAGGCACGACACCATTATCATCGCTGCTCAACACGCATGTTTGTTGAAGCATTTTCTCGCCAGATCGGCGAATGGTGCCAGCATAACAATTTATTGCACACGGGTCATGTTCTGGAAGAGCGTCCGCTCAGTTCACAGGCGTCTCTGGTTGGTTCGGCGATGCAGTTTTATCAGTACATGCAAGCGCCTGGTATTGATAATCTGACTAAATTGTGGGATGAGTACATCACTGCCAAGCAGTGCGCGTCCGTGGTTCGGCAGATGGGACGCAAGTGGATGCTTTCTGAACTTTATGGCTGCACCGGATGGGAAACCACTTTTGCAACGTACAAATATATCGGCGATTGGCAGGCAGTGCTGGGTGTGACGCTTCGCTGCCCGCATTTGTCATGGTATTCAATGGCAGGGGAAAGTAAGCGCGATTATCCGGCATCAATTCACTTCCAATCGTCATGGTGGCAACATTATCATGTGCTTGAAGACTACTATTCGCGATTGAATGTGCTTCTTTCTGAAGGTATCGCGATTTGCGATCTGGCAGTACTGCATCCGATCGAGAGCTATGGTCTGCTTCTGCGGGAAGGCAGTGTGGTCGGTGATTCATGCAATTTCAATATGCCCGATCCACAGATCAAAAGCATGGATCAGATGTATGAACGGCTTGTGCGTGATCTGCTAGCAATACACATGGATTTTGATTTTTTGGACGAACATCTGCTGGTAGAACTGCAGGCTGCGGTTGAGCATAACCATGATGTGAAGCTTTGCGTCGGCAGGGCACAGTATAAAATGATTCTTGTGCCGCCGATACTTACCATGCGAAGCACGACGCTTGATTTGCTGCAAAAATTCATTGATGCGGGTGGCAAGGTCATATTTGCAGGTGAGGTCTGCAAACTTGTTGAAGCGTTGCCGGATGTACGACCACAGCGCCTTGCCGAAGGAAGAACAACCGGATTATCCCCGCAGGAACTCGAACAGACGCTTGGGAGCTCTGCTCGTCGTGTGAGTATTTGCGAGGAGCCAGGGCATGAGGTTCGTGACATTTTCTACCAGCTTCGCAGAACAGATGAAAAAATCATTTTGTTCCTGGTAAATACCAATCAGCAACGCGCTTATGCTGCACTGAATATACGGGTGAGTGTCCCGGGATTTGTGGGAGGTCAAATCCAGTTGTGGGATGCTATGACCGGCAACCATTATGCTCTCGCAGGTGTTTTTGGCGATGAGTATACAGAGTTTTGTCTGAATCTCACGGCGACAGGTTCGGCTCTTGTGGTCATAGCTGCCCATGCGGAGCGTCTGCTATCATATGCTGCTCCGATAGCATTGCAGCGTGAAATCCCGCTATTGCCGACGGAGTGGCACTATCGTCTTGATGATCACAATGTGTTGGTGTTGGATTCGCCGTGCGCAAAGGCGGTTGCCGATGGACGAACGGAGTTTGTCCATGGTGCCGAAGAAATACTTCGTTTGGATGATCGTCTGAGAGATTGGTTGGGGATACCGAAACGCGGTGGAGCTATGATTCAGCCGTGGGCCATGCCGCACGCAGACGGTGGTCCCAAAGCCTTATTAACATTGCATTATGACTTTGATATAAAGCACATGCCGGATGGTGTTGTATGGCTAGCGCTTGAGCAAGTCGAAAGATGGCTAATAAAGCTTAATGGAATGCCTATTATTGCAAGCACGCACGACGGGTGGTGGGTTGATCCTGCTATTAAAAAGATACGCTTGCCGGTGACCATGCTTACGCTTGGACGTAATGTGCTGGAGTTGACAGGCACATTTGACCGCCGTGCCGATCTTGAAATCATTTATCTTTTAGGCAATTTTGGTGTAGATTTAAATCTTAAAAAAGGACCGCCTTATATAACGCGTTTACCGGATTATTTAAAATTGGGTAGCTGGCTTCAGCAAGGCCTGCCGTTTTATGCCGGTAATATTCTTTATAGCATGGTATTCGAACATACATCGTCAAAGACGTCTCGATATGTGCTTTGTATCGAGAAAAATCATGCCACTGCCGTTGAAGTATTTGTTAATGGCACACGTGCCGGGTTGCTGATGCACGGCGATTATTCTATAGACATTACGAATTCTTTGAAGTGTGGCTCAAATTGTCTTGAACTTCGACTATTGGGATCACGCCGCAATGCGATGGGGCCGTTACATCTTGCCGATGATGATCCTGTGTGGGTCGGTCCGGATCAATTCCGTAGCAAAAACGAAAAATGGCAGCAGGATTACAAGCTTGTTGATTATGGTCTCTATGGGCCGCCGAGATTACTCGAACGAATAGACTGATGTCTTAAATAAAAGAGAATATTTGTGACCGCAAAATCAAAATCAAAATCAAATACAAATGCAAATGCTGCTTCGGCTATCAATAGTATACCTAGCGACGCGAAGCCACAATCGGCTACAATGGCACCTTTGGTTGATATGCTATGTTTTTCGCTGGGCGATGGCGCGAGTTCCCTGATGCTTAATACAATTTGGGGCTTTGCGATGCTGTACTATACCAATGCACTTGGATTGGATTACAAATTAGCTGGCATAGCGATGGCGGTCGCGGTCCTGTGGGACGCCTTTATGGATCCCATCATGGGATACATCAGTGATAATACCAGATCTCGCTTTGGCCGACGTCATCCCTATATACTGGTCGGGGGTATTTTGTTAGCAGTTACTTTTTATTATATGTGGACAATACCGCACCAGTTTAATCATGGGCACATGCTGTTCTGGTAATCGTCGTGATGAATGTTTTTCTTCGGATGGCAAGCACTGTATTCCTCGTACCTCTGGGTGCGCTGGGTTTTGAAATATGCACCGAATATAACCAGCGGACGACGCTACAGACGGTGCGTTCAGTAGCTAGCATGGCATTTAATCTGGCCGGGCCTGCATTAGCATGGTCGATATTCTTTCGGGCTTCCACCAAAACAGAAAGTACAAATATTGTCGCGAATTATGCTCATATGGGCACGGTATTTACGCTTATCGCGGTAATACTGATAGTTGCGGTTGTGGTGCTCACCAGAAATTACATGTTGGACAGCCGTAACCATTCTGGGATCGAATCTCCGGGAGTATCTGACTGTTTTTCCAGTCTGAGAGATACACTTATGGATCCATACGCCAGAGCGGTATTCCTTGTTTTATCAGTGGCAAGTTTCGGTGTTGTGCTGGTTGCATCGCTACAGATGTATGTGTATGTGTTTTTTATGAAATTCTCGCCACCGCAGCGTAGCGTTGCACACGGGATGTCGATGGTCGCTTGTGCCATAGGAGCCTTACTTGCACCGGTATTGGTAAAATGGATTGATAAAAAAAGCACCGTAATCGTATCGCTCGCGATCAGCCTAATCTCCAGTATAGTTTTAATATGCGTGTTTCTAACTGGTCTGGTACCTATGAACCTGAAATGGGCGGTGATAGGCATTGAATTGCCAATAGCTGGAATATGTTTTATACTGTTTGCCTCTCTCTATTGGCTTGGAGTAGGCATACTCACTCCTGTTGCATTTTCCATGATGGCGGATATTTCCGAACTTAATAAGTTTTATACAGGCTATCTGAAAGATGGCAGTTACTCGGCAATGCTTAGCTTTATCTCCAAGGCAACAGCTTCTCTTGCAATGCTGGTGTCCGGTTTTTGCCTAAGCTGGGCAGGATTTATTGTAGGACAGGAAAATCAATCGTCGTCCGCTGTCTGGAATATAGCGGCGATAACATTTTTGAGCGGTGCCAGCTTTGCTGGCATTTGTTTGGTGCTCATTAGGAACTATTCTGTCACAAAAACATTTATGGAACAAACGAAGGCAGATTTGGCAAAAATGATCACACGTTAGCCATTTGCGTTTTCCGATAGCGTCAGTGAATATGGCGCGTTGGTTTTTCGAGATGACACATTTTACTGACTTGTGCAATTGGTTTATTGCTTCTGAGCCCGATGAAGTGGTCGTGCTCCAGCATGGTCTTCTGAACAATGGAGTATTGATCAAATATAAAGCCGGAGAACTGGCGTCGATAATCATGTCCGGCAACGGTACATTCGGCTATCCAAAGGAACTTTATGAAGTCATGGGCAATGGAGGCATAGTTGTAGTTGATCACATGCTTGAAGTTCGTACGGCCGGGATCGAGGGAGTTTCTGACAAAGTAACATATCCAATGCTTGTAGATAGGCACAAAGACATCGGCACTGAAGGAGGATTGTCGGGCTGGCTTGCTAAAAAACGTGTTGCATGCGCCGAAGCGTACTATTACGGCCAACCACATCTTGCCGAGTTCTCTAAAAAGTTAATAATGGCGGCTCATGAAAGGGAACCGATCATGAGCAAGGCAAAA
>Ga0154577_1158_pt2 | contig 13598 bp, 7 predicted proteins | sample RifGroF2_FD_116006 | JGI IMG/M metagenome (GOLD analysis project Ga0154577, IMG submission 116006) | Planctomycetes bacterium GWF2_42_9
CGCTTTTGCCTGCTGACGAACTGCCGCAATATCGTGAATATCGCAGCCGCAGTATTGTTTGAATAAATCTGCATAAGGTGCGCGTTTCCACGGCGTTGTAAAATCGATTTCATAATCGCCGAATTTTATTTTCGTACTGCCGCAATGTTTCTCAATCAAAGTCGCAATCAGTGATTCGGTCAGTTCCATCATTATATTGTAGTCGGCATACGCCTGATAAATTTCCATCATCGTAAATTCAGGATTATGACGCGGGCTTAAGCCTTCGTTTCTAAAATTACGGTTGATCTCAAAAACTTTTTCCATACCGCCGACAAGCAGTCTTTTCAGGAAAAGTTCCGGCGCGATTCGCAGATACAAATCAATATCGAGTGCGTTATGATGAGTAATGAAAGGTTTGGCCGCCGCACCGCCTGCGATAGTCTGCATCATCGGAGTTTCAACTTCCATAAATCCTCTTTCGCCGAGGAAATTTCGGATCGTTGATACCATATCGAGCCTTGTTTTGAATCTCTGCATCACTTCTGGATTTGCCCAAAGGTCGACATACCGCTGACGATAGCGCAATTCAGTATCGCTAAGCCCGTGGAATTTTTCCGGCGGCTGCAAAACGGATTTCGTCAGGAGCGTAAACTTTTCAACCCAGATAGTCAGTTCGCCGGTTTTTGTAAGACCAAGCTGGCCTTCAACGCCGATAATGTCGCCAAGTTCGACAAGTTTGATAACAGGCCATTCGCTTTCGAGCGGTTTCTTGCTCAAACCAATTTGAATGATGCCGCTGCTGTCGCGAAGGGTAATGAAGATCAGTTTGCCGATATCGCGGAGCAAAACGATTCTGCCCGCTGCTCTTGCTCGCTGCGGTGGCTGAATTGTTTCGTCAAATTTTTTGCGGATCGCGTCAGCGGATTCTACTTCGTCAAATCTGCCGCCGTATGGATCGATTCCGAGTTGTTTGATTTTCGATAATTTTTCATTACGCTGTTGTTCGAATTTGCCCGCCTCATTCTGATGCGAGCCGGCATCCTGATGCTCTGTCATTATTTTAATCCTGATATAATAAGTTTAGCTTTTGCTACAAGAATCGCCATATCAAGCTGGTAATCGCTTGACAGCGTTTCCTGGAGATTATGTCTTTTCAGTTTAGTTCCGTTTTCTTTATGATCTGCCGCGGCAAGAACATCATTATCACGTTCTATTTCGAGCATATTTTTCATTTCTTCGGTCGTCATCGCGAATTTTAGATTCGGCATAACGCCCCAGTCTTTTTTGTTTTGTTTTTGCTGTGCCCAGCGGTCATTAACTCTCTGACCTGAAGGCAGGTGATAATATGCCATCGTGTATTTGAGTTGTGCGCCGCTGCCGGGATAATCGGAAATCGTTTGCACGCTTCCTTTGCCGTAGCTTTGTTCGCCCACAAGCGTCGCCCTCGCATAAGCCTTATCGGAAAGTGCGCCAGAAACAATTTCAGATGCGCTTGCCGAACTTGAGTTGATAAGGATAACGAGCGGATAATTCGGATGCGTTCCTTTTTTCTCTGCCGTTTCCCACGTAGGCAAACCAACGCGAGGCTGTGTGCTGACCATAACACCTTTTTCAACGAACAGGTCCGTGATGTCGGCTGCGCTTTGCAGATAACCGCCTGTGTTAAATCTCAAATCAAGGACAAGTGCCCTAAGTCCCTGACCTTCAAGCTGTGTAATTGCTTTATTAAGGTCTGCCGCTGTCGTCGCGGAAAATTGTGTGATCCTTACATAACCGATTTTTTCAGTTTCATCGACAAAATAAAGCCAGTTGCCGTTTTCATCTCGCGACCAGCCGCGAATTGTCGGCACAACGATTTTCGCTCTCGTGATCTCGATTTCCCGACCTTTTTCCTGATCAGGTCTGCGAACCATAAGTTTTACTTTCGTACCCGCAGGCCCTGTGATTTTACTTACAGCGCAGGTGATCGTCATATCTTTTGTGCTCTCACCGTTGACTTGTTCGATTATATCGCCAGCGTCGATACCTGAAAAATATGCAGGCGCTCCCGGCACAAGACTTACCGCCTTGAGCAATCCGTTATCTTTGGATATCTCAACGCCGATACCGGTAAATTCATTTGTCATACTCTTTTCAAAATCTTCTACCTGTCTTGGCCAGATAACTGTCGTATGCGGATCGAGCGAGTTCAAAGATGCGTCGCCAAAATGCCATATTACAATCTGTTCGGGCAATTTGATTGTAGAAGCGTTCAAAGCCAGAACGCTTTTGAACATCTTTACATATTGATCTTTGCTTATCGATACCACAGGGTCTGAAAGGTATGCTTTGTTCAAATCGTTGATACCTACGATGAATTTAGGTATGCCGTCCTTTTCAAATTTGAATGTGATCGCGTCTTTATTTTTATTCGGTTCCGATTTAGCGGGATCAGCGTATTCGCTGGTGCTTAATACTTCCGCCAAATAGTTCATTCGCTTGAATGCTTTTTCAGCCATATCACTCAATCTGAAAGGTTCAACGTAACCGTACTCAAGCATATCCAGCGTGCGGACTAAAATTTCGGGATTAATTCTTTCATATCTGTCTTTTGTCGATTCACAGGGACTATCCTGCATCGAACCTTTTATGATTGCTTTATCTTCAAGTTGTTCTTTGATCTCGGTATAACTTTTATCATCCTCATAAAGAGCCGCCAGCCAACTGTAGCAGAACAGCAGGGCGTCGAGATAATCGCCTTTGCTTTGATATTCAGCGGCCGCTTTCTTTGCTCTTTCGATAGTCTTTTTTACATAAGGAATTTCCAATACAGATGCTTTTTCGCTTTCAGTCGCGTAATCCCTCGCTTTAACTATTACAGGAAATACCTCCAGCAGATTTGGTTCATTCGGTTCGTTTGGTTCGGCGGATACTGAATTTGGTTCGGATTTTTTGCCGAACAATCCTTTGCCGTTTGATTTTTCATTTTTTGGCGTTTCTTCCGTTTTCGGATTTTTCTTGCTTAACTCGTACGCCTCTTCTTCTGCTTCGAACTTTTTAAGCTGTGCAATTAATTCCTGATAGGCTTTTTCCCTTTTTTCCTTAATGGTTTTATCCAGCTTGTTATAATCTTCAACAATCGCAAGAATTTTGGATGCCTGCGAATTTTCGCCATTGACTTTTTTAGCGATTTCACCGGCTGCAATAAAATTCCCTTCACAAATCTGACTTACCGACTGTTTAATCTCCGGAGAAACAGGGGCAGTTGCCTTTTCCGCTCTGGACATCGAAAAGGCAGGCAGTATTGCGAGTTGGAGTACGAAAACGAATGATATAATTTTTTTCATAGATAAAACCTGTCGGGTAAAAAAATTACGCCAAGAATAACAAGTATGGGCAGACACGCAGGCCTGCCCTTATTTTTATTTTCCGGCCCGAAGCCCGAAGGCTTCGAGCCGTTCAAAAATTTTAATTTTTAAATTTTAATTTTTTATATTCGGTTACAGGCATTCCGCCGCTTTACCGCTGCAGCCGAGAACATCAAGTTTATGCAGAACCATTGCCTTGATAGCGTCTCTTGCCGGTCCGAGATAATTTCTTGGATCGAATTCACCTGGCTTTTCAGCAAATACCTGGCGGATTTTCGCTGTCATTGCCATTCTCAAGTCGGTATCGATATTTACTTTACATACCGCCATTTTACCTGCCTTAGTTATAGCAGATTCCGGTACGCCCATAGCATCAGGCATTTTACCGCCATATTTATTAATCAAATCCTTGAATTCCGGCAAAACGCTGCTCGAACCGTGCATAACAAGCGGGAAGCCCGGAAGTTTATCAGCCACCTTTTGAATTACGTCAAAAGCAAGTTTAGGTTCTGTTTTGAACTTATAAGCGCCATGGCTTGTTCCGCAGGCAACCGCCAATGAATCGCAGCCCGTCTTTTTAACGAATTCGATTGCCTGTTCAGGGTCTGTAAGGTGATTTGCGACTTCATCATGTGATAAGCCGACTACATCCTCTTCAATACCGCCCAATTGGCCTAATTCCGCTTCCACAACAACGCCGTGTGCGTGTGCGTATTCGACAACCTGTTTTGTGATTTTGATATTATCTTCAAATGAATGGTGTGAAGCGTCGATCATAACGCTTGTGAAACCATCATCAACGCACTGTTTGCAGCCTTCAAAAGTATCGCCATGATCTAAGTGCATACAAATTGGAATGTCCGGGTTTTCCTTCACCGCGACATCGATAATTGCCTTCAAATAGCTCATTGAAGCGTATTTTCTTGCGCCTCTGGAGATTTGAAGGATCAGCGGAGCTTTCTTTTCCGCAACGGCATCTACGATACCCTGCGTAATCTCCATATTGTTGACATTGAATGCACCGATTGCGTAGCCATTCTTGTAGGCCATTTTGAACATTTTTTCTGTGGTTACTAAAGCCATTTTTTAACTTCCTTAAATTAAAAAGATTAATATATCTGTTTGACAGAGATACACTTACATACAAAACTTTGGATTTCACCCACTAGCGACTAACAACTAGCAACTATCGACTAGTTAGTAATTTCGTTCGGCAGGGCTGTCAAGGCCGAATAAACTTCTTGAGCCCATACCTAGTTCGCCTATACCTTCCGGCCATATAGTAAGGCTTATCGTGCTTCTGTCAAGTGATTCGTCTACTCCGTAGGATAGAGCGTAATAAAGTCTGCTGTATCTCCTTATAATAGAAACCTGCGTAGCGATCAGGCCGTTCCGTTTGAAATCATATTGATGAGCAAAGGCCAACGTGTAACGCGGAGTAAGTTTGTATGTTGCCGCGAATGTCAAAGCGTTAGAACCTCTATCGCCGTCGATCTCAACGCTTCGCATATATCTGTCGCCGACATAAAGGCTCAAATTCGGCCAAACCATTTTCGATATTCCAATATCGAATTGTTCAACGCTCGCATCCTTTACATCCCAATAAATATCGCTAAGTATCGCCGTCGTATCTGTAACGCGCCAGATATAATCCGCGTTGACCATATCTCTTTGCGGCCCGTATTCTTCAAATTGCCGGAATCTGCTTCCAAGATCGCTATTTGTAATAGTTGGAGCATTCATAACAGAAAGAGGTACAAATGGATTATTCCACAATGATCTGTCGGCTCTTCTTAAACTTGAAGGGTCGCTGACTTTTGTATATTCAAGATTCAACCTCATCCAGTCTACGATTCGCATTTTTTCGCCCAAACCGCGTTTGGTCTGCCATCTTTGCAAAACGCCCAGCGTAATAGTATCTCTCTGCTCGACAAAATCAGAACTTTCCGCAAATACCGATGCGTTCGCATAAGGTTTAACGATATGACGAATGCCGTTTATATCCCAGAATTTCGAGTGCGCGTTATATTGTTTCCAAAACTGTGTCGATGTTCTCAAACCCGCTTCGCCGATGAAAACATTTTCTTCGCCGTTCGGCCCCGTTCCGCCCGTGCCGACACCGCGTGAAAATCCGCTTCTATCATCATAGCCATAAGTACCCGCGACGAACGGAACTATATTTCCCTTTTTGTATTGCAGCGGGAAATCAATCTCTGTCCTGTGGCTGCCGAATGTATAATACTCGTCTTTAATTTTGAAATCGTGATCTTCGCCTGTTAATTGTCTGTATCTGCCAAGCGAACTATCGCTGTACAATGTGAGTTTGTCGTTCCAGAGCGACTCGCCTTTAATATGGTATTGGGCGGAAGGCAGGTCTTCAAGCTGGTCTGCCCATTTATTTATTCTCCACCTGCCCAACACCGCGAACGCCTTATTATCTTTGAGCCATTTCAGATGTATACTGGTTTCTTTGCTATGGTCTTCAAAATATTGATCACGGTGGAATGCTTCAAGGAAGTTCTCATCCGACATATAACTTGTTTCAAGCGTAAGCTGCCAATGTTCAGGCAGAATATGTCTGTGCCAGAAGTTGAACATCCCGCGCATTTTATCCGGCGGTTCGATATTCTTCCTGCGTCTGCCAAGATCGTCATCGCCTCGGTCGTTAATAATATAGCCGTTGACATTGCCGAAATATGTATCGCGCTCATACTCAATGTCCGCGCCTGCACCAATACCGCGTTTCGAATACTGATCGATCATCAATCGTGAATCAACGCCTTTTGGTTCTTTCAATCCCAGCACTCTCGCCAAATACCATTCGGTTTCAATCGCCGTTCCGAAACTATTGTCGTTGCTGATTTGTATGCGCCTAAGCGGCAGATCAGAGCTTTCCGAATTGCTCCGCATTCTAGGCCACCAGAAAACGGTCTTATCGTTGACTTTCATTTTCACGTTTTCCATTATGGCGTCATAACTTTTAGTGTCCGCTTTCCCTGCTGCCTGGTCAACGTTTGTTGTATCGGTGATGAATACCTTCGAGGCAGTCGCTGAAATCTGCGGAACATAAAATTCGCTGTTGGTCAGCGTTACGTTTTCGCCAGCAAATTTATTTTCTGCTACCTGCCTGATTTTATCCGCTCGAACATAAACAGGAATACCGCGCTGCGGATCATAAGTAACAATTTCAGCTTTTATGATCAAAGCCTGTTTCTTTACAAAATCATAATAAGCCTCTGCCGCACGAATCGTTCGCGTGCCTTCGGTCATTATCACATCGCCCTGAATGTAAATCGCCTTGATGCTGTTGTTCGGCAGTAATTCCGATGTTGTGTTTGGCTCATTCGTTTTTTGCGAATAGAAAATCACCGCACTATCGCCCATCAATTCCAGCGTTCTGTTCTCATCCTGTTTCTGCCAAAGATAAAATCTGTTTGATACGCTCGCGATACCTGTACCGTCTGGCAGATTTTCGTTTGTATATGTAATTGGTTTTTCAGTAGCACTGCTGATATTGACCGGATAATTGATTTTCACCGGCGGCTTTGGTTTTGGCGGTATCACATTTGGTTCAGCCGCTTCTTTTTTCGCGAACCACGATTTTTTACCCGTCCGCTGAATCTTTTTCTTTTCCCTTTTCGCTGCCGTTTTATTTTCGTCGGATGTAGAGGTATTTGCGTCCGCCGCCGCTGTTTTCTTACCGCCTAAAACCTTATCGAAAACATTTAACTTCGGCGCTTCGTCTTGCGCATCTGTTGCTGGTTCCATTCCTTGAGCAATTTGAGGTGCAGGTGCAATTTTAGTCTGACCTGTCGCGATCATACCTTTGCGGTAAAGTTCGCTTGCCGTTGGGTCTTCAGTTACGCGTTTATCTGCGGTTACAAAAACTTCGCCATTGACCGTAAATTTGGCAACCAGCGATTCGGCTCCTTCAACAACCTGATTTTGCGTTTCCAGGCCGGACATTTTCGCGTTTTTACCCTGTTTAACATTGACTTTATCCTGCATATAAACGGTTAATTTATATTCGGTCTGCTCAACTGCCAGATGTTCGGAAGTCGTTGAATTCAGCCAGACAACCGCTTTACTGCTTGAAAAAGTATTATCACCGAGCGAGAGTTTAAAACCGTCATCAAATACAAGGATATGATCGCCTTGCTCTATTTGGAAACTTATTAATGATTTGCCGCTGATTTGAAGGTCTTCAGCTCCAAAATATTGTGCCTGCGAAGGGTTGATTTCACAAAAACCTTCGACAGCGAAAATCAAAATTAGTGCGGCTCGAATTATCCTTTGTAACATTATACTTCCTGTAAAGTTGTTTAGTCGGTCGATTATATTCCAGCTAGTTTATAAATCCAGTTTTAAATACTAATGTTCAGCACAAAAAACCCTGATATTAGTATTGATAATAAGGTTCTATAAGGTATTATCGGGCAAAACTATATGATAGGAATAATAAATGGCCAATAATTTCAGCAGTTATCAAAAAAAGGTTATACAAAATTATTATGATAATTTAGATAAGATAGCTCTCGCCAAATTGCAGGACCTTGTTACGGATATATTCCTTGCCGATACCGAAGCGAAAAAAGAGAAGTTATGGGAAAAGGTCGCCGCCGCAATGACACAACTAAAAATCCCCAAACCAATCGCTGATAATATTATGAAACGCAAAGACCCACAGATCTTAGCCAAGAATTTGACAAACTGGCTAAAATAGGCAAAATAGAAAACAATCAGAGCCTGACCCTAAGAGAGGGGTAATTACTTGTTTAGCCATTGAAACGAAGTGGAAACCCTCTTGAGGGCCGCCGAATCAGCGACGCGTCAATCTTTCTTCCGCCAAAATCATCCCATTGTCATCTTGAGCAAAGCGAAAGATCTCGTCTTTGTTTAACCCTGCCAACATTTCAATTCCCGATTCTTCTGGATTTTTCTTCCTTGAAAGAAAAATCGCAGGGAACTATGGCAGGGTTCGTTAGTTTAGCCGTCGCCGAATCGGCGACGCGTCATTGCGAGCGGAGTCCTGCAAAGCAGGACATAGCGTGGCAATCTCTGGTTTCTGGTCGCCACTTGTCTTATTGTTATTCCCTCTCTTTGTGTCATTCCCGCGAAAACGGGAATCCAACGTCATCCTGAATTCATTTTTAATGAAGCGATTAACTAATTACTACTCAAATATTTCCAAATTTGATAACTTTCAAAAATATATATTTGTTCTAACTCTTTGCTAATTTCATCTTTTTGAGCAATACCTGTTACTTCGAAAAGCAACTCTGTTGCTTTTTTTAATATTTCTGTTGCGCAACCGTATACATGCGAACAAAGGCAATATGCCTCTTCCTCTGTATTTGGAGAATGTGTATAGCCTGAATGAATAAACATATTGCCGTAATAGTAAATGTGCCTGAATAATTCCAATTCATTTGCTTTCCGACATCTATCCTGCAAGGTGAACTCCGACCAGTGCCCATGAGAAATTTTATTAGGTTCTTTTTTCCATAGAGTCATTGATTTGTTCTTTATTTGTTCTGAATTTTTAACAATTTGCATAAGAGTTAAAGCTTCTTCCATTGGTCTTCGAATTTCTTGATCTATCTTCAGCAATTTTGAAGCTGAATTGAATAAGTATATTTCATAAAAAGAAAAAAATTTTTCTATATCATTCTCAATTATACTGCTTTTTATAAGTTGCATATCTATATAAAGTTCTAATAAACTACGGAGCGATGCAACTAGAAGTTGGCAATCCTTGTGTTCATCTAATTTTATGATGCTAAGAACCAATTGAAAAATACGGCCATACAAATGTATCAATGCTGTTTGTTTTGTTCGGCTTTCCTTCACATTCACAAATAATAATATTACCTCTTTTTGTATATATGATGCCACTGCTTCAAGGAAACAAAAATTATATTTTGCTGTCTGTCGTATATTTAACTTTTCTAATTCAAAAGCACTGAACCATTGGCAAAAACTTCGGCACGTCTCAAGAGCGGTTAATACTTTTTTTACAGCCTGTTTGTAATGGGATGTAATTACTTTATTCTTATTAACGTCTTTTCTACATATATCTGCAACATCGACAAAATCAGACTCTATAATTTTCTTAGGAAACAAAGAATAAACATATCTCGCACCGCTTTCTATCCATTTATCAATTTGAGAACCAATTGGAACGACTAATCCTGAATTTTCTAAAACCACTAGTGCTTTGTCATCGGTAAAATCAAATGACTCTAAAAAGTTCTTCCCACCAAGTATTAGAACTTCCAAATCCTTATTTTCAGCAACATCCTTCATTTTGATTTATGCTCTTCTTGCTATTTTCGATTTCCTTTTGACCGATTCTATCTATTTGCTATTCACATTCAACCAAAAATTTGCAATCACCTATTATTTACTTTGGTTTCCATTATTTTTTCTTTGGCCGTCCTGTCTTTAGCTTTTAATATCCTACTCAATATCTCTTCCAATTTCATCACAAAATATCAGTTGCCTAAACATTCAATGGGTTCGTTTGTCTTTAAGGCAACGCCTGTATAGGCGAAAAATTAGAATACAAACTCGGTTGAAGTTTATTTCAAAGAGAGTTTGGTTTTAATTTTTTAAGTGTTCGCAGAACGCGCCTTAAAGCAAACAGCGTCGAAACGAAGCGGAGATCAGCGTCTAAAAAAATCTTCGTGGTCTTCGTGTGCTTCGTGGTGAATTCATGCAATTCCAAAAAGCTCACTTTTCAAAATTTACGCACGTTTTTTTATTTCTGCGCACTTTTTTTTAAGATAGATGCAAGTTTAATGATTTGAAAATTCTCTTAAAAAAATGACCCTCAATATTTTTTTGTAAGCAATGCTTTTTAAAAATAAGCGCAGGCACCCTCTTCGAAAAATCACGAAAAACTTGAAAAAAACCGGAATTTTTCCGATTTTTCTATGAAAAAGTCTCGAAAAGCACTGAAAAACTCCCGATTTTACCCTGTTTTTTGACCCGCTTGCGCAAAAATGCAAATCGCTTGCGCGTTTTTTCCTTGCGCATTTTTCAAATGAAAAAGGCAACCTGTATAGATTGCCTTTTTTGAATTTTAATTTCTTAGTGTCTTCGTGCCTTAGTGGCTAATAGCTTTATAATCTTTATGCGAATGCTTTTTCCAGAATCGCCGTCTTTGGCGGTTTGGTAAACGCACTAACGACTGGTATAACGATAAACGGAACGATCATCGCTATACTGGCAGTAACTGCCGCTAAAGCTCTGTTCTCTTTCGAGTACATATAATATAAAACGACATTAACCACGATCGCCGTTATCATTCCCGCAACCACGCCTGCGTGCGTCGCCTTCTTCCAGTATAAGCCGTAGAAGAACGGAGCCATAAACGCACCGGCCACCGCGCCCCACGAAAGAGCCATCAGTTCGACAATAAACTGCGGCTGCTTTTTAGCGACAAAATAGGAAATCACAATAAACACCGCGCTCAAGAACCGCATCATCAGCAGCGAATTCGCTTTTGATATTTGCGGATTGATGTGGCCTTTGTAAAGGTCTATGGCAACAGAAGATGCTGAAACCAATACCAAAGATGAAAGCGTACTCATCGAGGCCGAAAGAATCAAAAGCAATATTAACGCCATCATTCCGCTTGGCAAATATTTCGTCAAAAGTTCGGGAACAATCCTGTCAAAATCAGGGCCTTTAGGTCCCATCGGCAGCGTAGAAGCGTCATAAAATATATGTGATAAAGCGCCTGTGTAGTATGCGACACAGGAAATAATTATTGCGAAAACTGTCGTTATCAATGCGGCCTTATTTATAACCGCTTCATTCTTGATAGCGTAGAATTTCTGAACCATCTGCGGCATACCCCAAACGCCGAAAGAAGTCATAAATACCAACCCGCCCAATGTCAGCATACTGGGTTGTTTTGCTGCGGGTACTGTACTTAGCCATTGATTGTATCTTTCTGTTATTGCGCTTATCACGCCGCCAAATCCGCTTGTACCTGAATGATCAGCCGCTTTGCCGGTCAAAATATAAACCATTATTGCCGCGCCAAACAGCATTATTATACCTTGTACAAAATCCGTGAGCGTTACGGCGAAATATCCGCCGAGAACCAGATATAAACCGGTAATCGCGACCATTATTAAAAGAGCGGTATCGAATTGAATATTGAAATTTTTCTCGAAGAGGAATCCCAAACCTTTGAAAACCGACGCTGAATATGGAATAAGGAAAACGAAGATAATCAGAGCCGCGAACATTTTTATATATTTACTGCCGAATCTTTCCTGCAAAAACTCCGGCATTGTCATTGCGTCCAGATTTTGAGTCATTCTTCTTGCCCGTCTGCCGAGAACAAGCCACGCTAAAGTTGTACCAATAAATGCGTTACCAAATGCGATAGCCAGGCCTTTCAAGCCGTAACCCCAGCCGATTTGACCGCCGAAGCCGATAAAGACAACCGCGCTGAAATACGTTGTGCCGTAAGCGAAAGCTGTAACCCAGGGGCCGACAGACCTGCCGCCAAGGAAGAAATCATTCAATGTAGCTGTTTTTTTCATCCCCCAAATACCGATTGCAATCATACCCACAAGAAAAACTGACAGAAGAACAATACTCGCAGTCATTGCTTTACCTCCATATAAAGATAGATTCTCGTTAAAAATTTTTAACATTTTAACAAAAATTTTGGATTAGTATATAGAGATTTTATCAAGCAATTTATACATTTCACATCTCCATTGCCGTTTAAATACACAGTTTATTAGCTTGAAATCATATTCTACACAATAACCGATTCGCCAACTCGTGTATATTTTTTGTTTTAGTACATGCTGAACCACTTTAACTCGGACGGACCTAAATATTGTGCAATTAAGTATCTGTAATTCCTAAATATAATTTTTAAGAAAAAATAATAGAACTTTGATTTTTCGCTTGACGTAATATGGGTATAAATGTTATTTTAGGATACCCACACGTACCTCCTCCTCTTTAGGAGGCGCACACGGCATGGCGGTTTCTCTCCTCGGCCGCCTGCCATTTTTTTTGCGCTTTTTTAAAGAAATAATACATACTACAACGAACCATCGGTATCGTTGTATCGTATCAAAGCTCAGGCGAAAACAATTGTTTTTTCTCATTAAAGGCGGACTACCACTCCTCCTAGGTGGTTCGCCTCTTTTTATGCGCTTCAAAATCACGTCCCGTTACACACATTCTGAAACTTACACAAAATACCTATGTTGCCAAAATATAATTTTCCCAGAAAAGGATTTAATTTTTTTGGGCTGCTTTTATAATACCTGCATCAATAAAAACTAGGTACTAAACTCATTTATTATATATAAAGTTATAAAATATGGCACAAAAAGGATTTGCGCATTTACATCTACATACACAGTATTCGCTTCTGGATGGAGCGATTACGCCCGACAGGCTTTTTGCGAAATGCACATCGGATGGTCAGACGGCGGCGGCAATTACAGATCACGGAAATATGTTTGGTGTGGTCGATTTTTATATGGCTGCAAAGGCCGCCCATATAAAGCCAATCATCGGGATCGAAGCATACCTTGCTCCCGACAGCAGGCATAATAAAAATAAATCTTCTATCTCCGAAGCGGCATATCATATCCTTTTATTAGCGGAAAATAATGCAGGTTACAAAAATCTGCTCAAACTTTCCAGTATTGGCTACACTGAAGGCTTTTATTACCGCCCGCGTATCGATAAAGAAGTTCTGACACAATTTAACGAAGGAATTATTTGTGCTTCGGCTTGTCTTAAGGGTGAAGTCAATGTAATGCTGGCGCGTAATGATATTGAAGCGGCGAAAAAGGCGGTGGAAGACTACTTGCGCATTTTTGGCGACAATCGATTTTTCCTCGAAATCCAGGAACACCAACCAACAGATGTCCCACACGTTCGGAATGCAATAATTGATTTGGCGAAAAAAATGGGACTGCCGCTGCTTGCGACAAATGACTGTCATTTTGTTAACGCCGATGATTATGATGCTCATGATGCTCTGACCTGCATCAGCACAGGCAAAAAAGTCAACGAAGAAGACAGGCTGCATTATCCGCGTGATGTTTATGTAAAGACGAATCAGGAAATGCGCGAACTTTTCGCTGATGTGCCGGAGGCGTGCGATAACACGCTGCTTGTCGCGGAGAGATGCAATGTTGAAATTGATACAAAGACGAGACACGCGCCAAGTTTCAAGCCGGCTGACGGAAGCAAGCCGGAAGATTTTTTGCCAAAACT
>Ga0154577_1159_pt1 | contig 13589 bp, 8 predicted proteins | sample RifGroF2_FD_116006 | JGI IMG/M metagenome (GOLD analysis project Ga0154577, IMG submission 116006) | Planctomycetes bacterium GWF2_42_9
ATCTTACGATATGGGCTACTCCCTTTCGCCTCGTCCGAGGCTAAGAAAACGGGGGAACACAGATACTGTGCCACAGATACACAGATTTCGGATGATTTCACACGGATTTAAAACGGTAAAGATTCGAGGTAGGCCGGATGCGGCCAGTTTTCTTTGGATCCCTTGCGTCGCGTCAGCACAGCTGACACTTTGGCTTCGGGATGACGGGGTCGTTGTTCGGGCATAGGGTTGGGGTGGGACGTTGGAAGGCATTCTTAAGACCAAGCTTTCGCAGGTGTTTGCTTTTGATATGTTCGAGGATGTAAAGAAAGGCGCAAGGGGAGCTGATATTGTGCAACGGATTAGAAATCTATGCGGCGCATATATAAAGTATTAACAAAAAACAGCTTACAAACATATCCCATTTCATTACAAAAGTTTATGTTACCTTTATGTGCCAATGATTTCCAGGAAATACTACAAAAATTTGGCAATTGTTACCCGAATTGTTACCGGAAAAAATTAGCCGGAATAAAAGCCATTCTTGAAATAACATCGACGTTTGTTTGTCAGATATTTTAGCGTCATATAAATTTTGCAAGACTATATGGGCGGTAACGAAGTTTTTGCGGCTTGTGAATGTACAACTATGCTGACCGTTTTTTAGAAGTGCCGCCGGGTTTGTTAAACTGTATCCTAACTCGCTGGATATTATGACTGGCGGCTTTTCTGTCTTTCATTTTAATTACGCTTTGGCGGTAGAGTTTTATTACGGTACCGTCGGGTACATTCGCTCTCTTAGCCACTCTAAAGCCTCCTGTACCTGCGCATCGTGCGTGTGCCGCTCGGCAGTTTTGAGTGGTATCCTGCGGGCAAATACCTGTGCATGATCTACAATATCGCTCTCGATATAGGGGGTAATATCAAAACCCTTGCACTCGATTTCCTAATGCGTTTCTGCATTTTGTACCGCTCGGCTCTTGAGCGGGCGTAAAGCAGCTCATTGGAATAGGTGCCCCCAAGACGCGATCACACGGTTCTACCAATGTACTAAAGAACCAATATTTGTAATGATTTATGGGGTCAGCCAGATTTGTAGCCTGGGTGTACCACCATTGTACCCCATTGCTTGGGCCATGTACGTTTATCTTTTTCGCCAGCCCACCACTGTTCATGATGAAAGTTGCCGAAATTGCCTTTGCCTTTTTCCTTTTCATCGAGGTCTTGAACGCCTATATTGAGGCCCATTCTCACAGTGCCCATAGATGGGTTCCAAAATTTTCTAGGCGATACTTCGAGGCATGGATTGGGTTTGACCATCCATTCAATGATATAACCTTTTCTGCGTGGATTAGGTTTGGCAACGGCCTTCATTGCGCCTGAACGGATCCATTTTTCATAGTTGGGCCAAGCAACAGGATTGTCACGTTGTTCACCTTGAATTAGTCCACCCTTACCGAGTCCGCCAATCAAGGATTTTGTGAGATTACAGACGATCTGCCAACTACGCCCATCACCTGTGTTGTACGTATTATCTTTCGTGCTCCACATATTATCGGCGTTGATGCAGAGTTCAACGCCATCGCCAAACCATGGCCAGAAATTAAGTGTGAAATCATGAGCATTGGGATTTTCATCCGGTAACCATCGAGGAGTGTCTATGGCGTAGAGAATATCGTCATTGACTTTGAAAGCAAAGAACAAGTTATTGCCATCATGTTTAGCCCAGACTTTAATGAAAAGGTCGTTTGTATCCAAGACCGAGCTGAATTGCGACATCCATTGACAATATCTATTTATTGTGCTTGCATCATCGTATTCGCCAGGAGAGACATTGCCATCGATGACGGGTGTAGAGCCACGATATACATGAAAGATTACCGGCCAATCGCCTGCAGATACAAGCTGAACAAGGCTCAAAGATATTACAAAAAGAAATGCAAGCTTCAGAGAAGCCTTATTCATTTAGCATTGCCTTTTATTTTAAAATAATTACGCGACTTCATTACGGAACGCAATGTATGATAAATATGTTCATTTAGTTTTGTAACCTTTACCAATTGGAATGCGCGTGTCAGCAAAATAATTATCATCAATCAAACATGGTTTGGATATTTCGAGCAATAGAGCAGGGCCATTTAGACCGCAAAAACTATGTGGTTTTGTTTGTGGAACTGGCAAAATATCTCCAGGGTTCAGTTGAAATGTTCTGGAATCAAATGTCATTTGTACCTGACCTTTTAGGATGTAGAAAGTTTCGTGTTTAGTCTGGTGATGATGCATTGGGCATGCCTGTCCATCAAAGACAAACAGAAATTTACCACAGTATCCAGCCTCCACTTCATTGGCAGCCCAGTATTCAATAAGTCCAACTTTATAAAAATCTCCGAGGCCGAAATCGAGTACGAGTGGTTCAGTAGGCGGCAAGGTGATTTGCCATTCTTTTAGTTGTCGCGTCAATGCTTCCAATGCATGTTGTTTAAGCGTTCCGGTAATTGCAATATCCAATGCTTTTGTGAGTTCATCCATTATCAGGTCACTTTCGATAATAATAAGTATGAATGATTAGAGCCAACTCGCACATTCACTGGAATTGGCGAATATATTTGCGAATCGTTGGGCTGACTCATGAGCTCGCTGGTCAGCAGACATTGGAATGTGATCATAAATTTCAAGGGTCTTATTCCAATACTGCTTTTCTATTCTATCCCGGTCTGGATTTTGGCCTGATAATTCAGAAAAAATTCTGGCGAACCAAAGTAAATCTTTTCTATACTGTTCTGGGGAGGGAAACAGCGGCAGCTTACACGAAGTTGTGTCGGCTGCTTCCAGATGCTCAATTATTTTAAGATAGGCATTATGTGCCTGCTGGTTAGACCAGTTTCTTCTAGGATAGTAACCCCATCCTTTTACGACTTCAAAGGCTTCAAATAATTCACCAAGCTGTTTATGTTCATCACCAAAAACAAGGCCGAAAAACTCAGATGAAACTTCATCTGGATCGCGGTCAGGATTTATCGCAGCCTGTCCAGCCGCATACATACATAAATGGCTGAGTTTGGGCGACATAGTGTAGCTCATCGTGCCATAATATGGCGCAGCAGCAAGTTCCTCTCTTCTCCTGCTGAATATCCGCGGCAGCCGCCAATGTGGATAGACAACAAGTTCGCCTTCACAGACCGAATAGTCCCAGCTTGAGATTCTCCGTAATCTTGCAATCTCTCGCACATATTCTCTTGCGTCTCCACCAACGGTTGCGTCCGCATCGGGACTAAACCCAAGATTTATGCCGACCACGGCATTTTTGGGAAATTCAGGTAATCGCTTGATGAAATCGCTCATAGCGACTTTCGCTCTGTCAGGTGTCCCATTCCAAATGTGACATCCTGCGACATTAATTTCTTTAACGCCATTGGTTAACCCCTCCCAGCTGCCATCCCAGTCCTGAACATCGCACATATCATTGCCCCATCCAGAAAAAGGGGTACCCCAAGTGCCTATATCAATAATAGCTCGCGGATTTTCCTGAAGTGTGATGTCTGTGAGTTCTAGTGTCAGGTCAATAAATGTGTTATGATCGCATCCGTTACGATTACATCCACCTGGGTCACCAGGAAATATTCCTACAATATCAGTCTGATTTAGAAGTTTGGCCCAGTGTCTCCATAATTTGAGTATAAGTTCTTTGTCCTTGGAAATACCAGGGCAGGCAAAATACCAGTCGTGGCCAATGCAGTTTGGAGCAAGCGCATATTTAACCTGCAACCCTTTTTTATGCGCAAGATTAGTTACGTCCTGCATAGTAGACGCAAATGCTCTGAATTTTCCTTTGTTTTCTAAGGCCTCCGGCTCAAACAGGTCTGGAACAAGCCAATATTCGAAACAGGTAAACCCAAATGCTTTGACCATATCCAGTAATCGCGAGAAATCTTGAGAAGGCCATATATTCGGGCTATTTGGAAAAAGCAGATTTGCATTCCATGTGTTCAGTAGATGAGATGAAAAATTAACATAATAAGAGCGGTACGCAAAATTCTTATGGCATAATTTATCTTTCCACATCGGTGTTTCCATATTAACTATATCGTTTGTTACTAAAGGTTAACGAACAAAATATCATCCTGACAACGACTATCGCGAAGACGAATTAAGGCTTTATCACTCCTTAATTGCAGTTAAGGCAATGCCAGAGGCAATATAAATACTAGCTTTGCCCATTAACTCCTCGGAGTATACTGTAAAATAGTATTAACTGCAAGGCAATTCCGTTAAAAATACTATTTTTAAATAAAAATAATAATAACTATTGACTTGTTAGTAGTTATTGGGTATGTTAATTGGCAAAGAGTTGTAGTGGAGAAGATATATGAGCGTATTGACAGAAACTAGATATGGAAATCGCCGGGGCAGTGGTTGTGATTTGGTCAAAAGCCATGTATTGACTAAATTCAAGGCTGGCGACAAGTTGCCGACCGAGGAAGAACTGTCAAGAATGGTCGGTACTACGCGGTATGCCGCAACAAGAGCGCTTACTGAACTTTCGGCTGAAAAGCTGGTACAACGCAGGCCAGGACTTGGCACGATAATGGCTAGCTCTATGTCGAATGGCAAGGCGGAGAGAAACGGTACTGAGATAGCATTCATGGCCGATGAGTTTGAATCTTATATGAACGCAGAAATAATGCGTGGGATCGATGCTCGCTGTCGTGAGAAAGGTCTGCGTATTTCACTTCTTAACAGTGATTATAGTTGTAAGGAAGAAGAGAAGCACCTAAAAAGTCTTGCATCATGTGGATATAATGGGGCGATAGCAAGAATAGGTGAACATAACGAAAATTTCAAGATACTTGAAGAGTCTGTGCCTCCAGACTATCCACTGGTACTTGTTGATAGGCAAGATAAAAGCGCTAATTTTCCATGTATAGGAGTAAATAACGAAAAAGCGGCATACGAAGCAGTTAAATATCTTATACAGCTTGGGCATAAAAAAATAGCCTATATTACGTATGATGAAACGGATCGCGGGGTTTGGGGAGAACTGCGGCGGCGCGAACTTGGATATAGAAAAGCTCTCACAGAAAGCGGCATTGAGGTTGTTGAAAGCTATATTCAAGGCGGAAAGCATTTGGGGCCAAACGCAAAACCAACGGAATGGTATTTCGATTCGCTCGGTTATGAGCCGATGAGCAGACTTTTGCTACAGAAAGAACGGCCAACCGCTGTATTTTTGTTTCACTGTTATTTTGCCGCGGGAGCATTTAGGGCTATTCGTGATCATGGCTTGAAAGTGCCTGATGATATAAGCGTAATAAGTATGGATGATGCACCAGTGGCCAGATATGCGCCTGTTCCGCTGACCGTTATGGCTCAGCCGCTGCGTGAAATGGGGTCCAAAGCTGTGGATAAACTTGTTGAACGTGTTGAAGGCAAGATACAGTTAAACGAAAATATCCTATTAGATGGCACACTCATAGTGCGAGAATCAACGGCTCGAGTGAAGTAATAATTATTTGAACTGTCAGTATATTTTAGGTGCCGGCTGCGCCGGGTAAGGAGGTTTCGTGAAGAATAAGAAAGCGTTCACATTAGTAGAATTACTGGTTGTCATATCGATTATAGCACTTCTCTTGTCGATTTTGATGCCATCACTGAATAAGGCTAGGGAGAGTGCGAAAAAAATAGTGTGCGCCTCTGGCATTCATGGTACTATGGTGGCTTTTGCGACATACTCAATAAGTTATAAAGATTATCTTCCCTATAGCGGAAGACCATTTCCTTACATGGGAATGCTTGATTTTGCAAATCTGCTTGTATCGCAGGGTCTCGATTGTCGTAAGATTCATTGTCCATCAGATCCTTATAAGCCCGGTTCGGTTGCGTACTGGTGGAAAAATAATCCGACGTTTAGCCGGCCGATGGATGCGCGAGACCACATTGCTAGAAAGGTGCCTGTCGGTGTAACGCCCGAAGTGCCGTACAGTTACTACTATAATGTTAAGATGTATGTCGACTATGATTCTAGGTCTGGTGATATTGTTTGGGCCAGCATGAAGCAATGGAAATTGTCTGATGTCAAGTATCCTTCGCGATTGATTCCGTATACTTGTTTTGATCCAACTTGGGGGGGCAGGCATAGTCCCAAGGGGAAGACTTCTAAATTAAACGATATCAGTAAAGGCGGACATCAGGCGGGGTTTTTTGATGGTCGAGCGGTATTTGTGCCATTTACAAAAATTACTGATCGTTCACCTATTGGTCAGGCTGCCTATGGCGGTGTTAGAAATCTTGACTATACGAAGAATGGTATTCGCGGCATTGACGTGAAATAATTTTATAAGACAAACGAAAATTTTTTGACGGGCAAACGAATCGTATGCGGAAAGGAGGAAAAATCAGGAATAAAGAATAGTTTTGTGTTTATGCAGTGTATTTTAATGTGACCTTAAAAAAGAAATTAAAATTTGTGAACGGAGGAGAAAACGATGGTACGTAATTTAGTATGTTGTTTAGTGATTCTGGCAGTTGTGTCAAGTGTTTCAAATGCAGCTGTTTTGGCTAACTGGAAGTTGAATGAAGGTTCCGGAAGCGTTGCGTATGACAGTTCAGGTAATGGTGCAGATATAGCCCTTGACTATGGTGTAGGCAGTTGGATCGGCGGTTCTTTTAATTTTGATGGGACTCAGCGATTTGTTCTTGACCGATCCGTAACTACTTTCTTTGATATGTCAAAGGATTTTACCTTCTCCGCGACCATCAATGCCAGTCCGGCTGGCGGGACGCAATGTATATTTTCAACAAACGATGGTGAAAATTATTACCTCGGAAGTAGGAATTTTGGTATTTACAATGGAAAGCTTTACTTTGAAGCTGCGGGGATAGCAGGGATGTACAATGGCAATATATCTGTTCTGGATGGACGAATGCATAATGTCGAGGTCGAATTCTATGCAGCCACAGGCACCATAAAAACATTTGTGGATGGGAGTCCTGATAATCAGAGCAGTGCTTTTGGTGGTATGGCCGAAACACCTGATTTTTATACATTCCATATTGGCAGCAATTTGTTTATAGACGGCTATGGCTTGTATAGCCCGTTTGTCGGGACGATGAGTAATGTTGTGATAACACCGGAACCTGTAACAATGGCAATGCTTGGTCTTGGTGCACTTGGACTTTTAAGGAAGAGGTCGAAAGTCTAAAATGTATATGTGTGTGAGGTAAGGATTGAGCCGTCCCTGAAAAAGGCGGCGGCTCAACCCTTTCAAATGAGTGATCGTATTATAAAACAAAATATGCGGAGATGTAAAATGAAAAAAATCAAATTGGTATTTGCATTTTGTTCGGTGTTGTTATTATTTACCGGGCAGTTACAGGCGGGTAAGGCACTTTTTGGCGAATGGATGTTTAATAACGGGGCAGGCACAATTGCTCAGGATACATCAAGTTATGGCAATAACGCCAATCTTGCGGGAGTAGCCGGCTGGGGTTCTGATTACTTCAGCTTTAATGGGTCGAATTACTTTACTGTTTCACATACGCCGTCATTGTTCAAAATCGACATGTCGAAATCTTTTGAGATAAGCATGTCGTTCAGGACGACTCAGATGAGCACTGGAACTTTAATGTCACGCCATAATGGAACATGGCTTCCTGGTTGCAAGGAACTCTATGTAAATGGTGGGTATCTAAATTTTGGTTGTGGATGGGTAGGCACTGTTTTCGGCTCAACATTTGTTTCCGACGGCTACTGGCATGATCTTTCAGTAATCTTTGATGCAGGCACCGGCGCCTTTACAACCTATGTTGATGGTTATTCTGATGGTTCGGGTAATCTTGCGGCAATTGTGAGCTTCCCGGATGATTATGATATTTATATTGGGGTGCATACTGCATATGCAAATTTCGTAGGCGACATTAAGAATGTCCGTATTTACCAGTTCCCAACAAAAGCTTACAATCCCAATCCGTCTAATGGCAATGTTGGCGTAAGTACTGCTATAACTCAGGTTTCATGGCTGACACCGGACGCAAATTATACCTATGACGTTTATTTCAGTACGGTGCAGCAGGATGTCAACAGTAATGCAACATCTGCAAAGATCGGCAATCATCAGAGCGTTCTGACGGCAGCGGTAACACTGGCGATCGGGCAGACTTATTATTGGAAAGTAAATTGCATTAAGCCCGATACAACTGTTATTCCAGGGGATATCTGGACGTTCACAACAGTATCTTACAAGGCATATAGCCCCAATCCCACATCGGAAGCGACAGGGGTAAGTATTTTCAAGCAACTTGGATGGACGGCGGGTCTCAATGCCACAAGCCACAAGGTTTACTTTAGTGATAAATTTGCGGATGTAGATAATGGTACGGTTACACCTGCGACTGTAACCACAACCAGCTACAATCCCGGCACACTCAAACTTGACACAACCTATTTTTGGCGAGTTGATGAAGTTGCCAGTTCTACGACGCGAGGTGATTTATGGAGTTTTACCACAAGCGATGTGGAAATACTCGACAACTTCCAGTATGTCACAAATGATTTGCGAACTGTATGGGTGGGTCCAGGCACTAATGAAATGTCTCCATTTTATAATCACATCTGGATGAAAATTCCATATTCGACAACGGACCAGACATTTACACGTACATTTGCCAATGCCATTGATCTTTCGAAGGGCGCGATCCTGGCGATGGATTATCGACATGACGTTGCTGGTGGTCTGCCTGCCGTGGCATTAGTAACAGTGTCCCTGCTTGACGCAGGTAACAATGTGCTTCTGTCATCACAATTGTCGGATCCGGTAGTCAACTGGCCTACAAATGACTATGGACTCTATGTGGCCAATTGGAACATACCTATTTGGACACAACGGGCAACTCTGACAGCGGTCAAGAAGATCAGTATCAAAGTTTCTGGCGTTGCGTCTCCTGGCAGTACCGATGCGTTCTTTGTTGACAACCTCAGAATAGCTGGCCCAGCTTGTACAACGGCTATTCCTGGCGATCTCGACAATGATTGCCAGGTCAGTTTTTCTGATTTTGCGGTGATGGCACAAAACTGGATGCAGTGTAATCGAATGCCGCTTGATACGTGTTGGAATTTCTAATTTTATCTTCGAAGGGCGGCCTTTTTTATATAAGGTCGCCCCTTTTTCTTTCGTCGGTTTAGAAGCAGTTTGTAATCCCTCGTTGGGTTCTTTGTACATTCTGAAAAACGACCTACATCATGATTTGTTGCCTTGAAACAGGTTGCTAAGTGCTGATTTTATAAGGAAGCAAAATCATGTTTACATTCAAAATGACAAAAATTGTAGCAACATCAATTATAGTTCTGATTCTTGCAGGGTATTCTCAGGCTATGACACTGGTATCACAGTGGCAGTTCAATGATGGTTCGGGGACTATAGCAACTGATACTGCACGATACTCCTCTTACTTAGGCAGTAAGGGTGAATTGAGCGGAACAACAAACTGGGGAACTGATTATTTTTCATTTAATGGTTCAAGCCACTTCAGAGTTAGCCGCAAAAGTAATAATTTTTTGATTGACATGTCGAAAACATTTTATTTGTGTGCCACAATTAGGAGTTCACAAAGCAATGGTTGTATTGTTGGGCGAAGTAACCAGCAGTTCGTTCCTGGTGCAAAAGGATTTGGGATATATGGCGGCAGATTGTATTTTAGTTGTGGTTGGGTCGCAGATATATTTGGAAATGCTAATGTTGCCGACGGCCAATGGCACGATGTTGGGGTGAGCTTTAATGCTGACACAGGAGTTGTTTATTTGTATGCAGATGGGGCAACTGATGCTACCAGTGGCGCATTCAATGAGATGGTAACCTATAATGATAATTTTGATTTATTTCTGGGTGTTCAATGCACACTTGATTCGGGATGGTTAAACCACTTCAGTGGTGATATAAAAAATGTCCGTATTTATAATTACGAACTCAATGCCTACGCACCATATCCGTACAATAGGACAGATATATTGATGAATCCAAGCACCAATCAGCTTCAATGGTCAACTCCAGATGCCAGTATGACATACGATGTGTACTTTAGCACTGAGCAGGAATTGGTCGAAAATGGTAATTCTTCTGTCCGTGTTAGCACAGGGCAGGGCGGCACAACATATTCCGTTTCATTAGTCAATGGCCGACGTTATTTCTGGCGAATTGACTCAAAGCTCAACGGTAATACTTATCCAGGCAATGTCTGGACGTTTGTTTCATCCAATCAGGCAGACACCGGTTCGAGTACATACTATGTAGCTACAAATGGCAGTGATCTGAACGCAGGTACGTCAACAAATGCGCCATTTGCGACAATTCAAAAAGCTCGAGATAAGATAGGTATTGATATTTTGAATGGCGCAACGGGAGATAAAACAGTATATATTCGAGACGGCAAATATTTCCTGGATTCCGGAATCATTTTTGATTCGTGGGCATCAGGTAAAAATACTCAAATAATCTCATTTAAGAATTATAGCGGCGAAGCACCGATTATAGTTGGTGGAAAAACAATCACCGGCTGGACTCTGGATTCGGGAAGTATTTATAAGGCCAGTGTCGGCACGAACCAAGAATTTTACTGCCTTTTTGAAAACGGCAACCGCAGTACAATGGCTCGTAATCCCAATAGAGGCTTGTATAATACGGTTGCAACGGGTTATGGCAGTAAAACGGTTTTTGGTTATGCTCCCGGCGAATATACTACATTTGATTGCAACAATGCCCAAGTTTATCTTTGGCCTGGACTTGGAGATTGGAATTGGTCGTCAATTACAGTGCCGATAAGCGTGAACTTTGGAACCAGGGCGATTTACATTTATCCTGCCAGCGATTTTAATATACCGGCCGGCAATCGGTACTACTTACAGGGCGCCAAAGAATTTCTGGATCAGGCTGGTGAGTTTTATCTTAATCCTTCGACGGGTTATTTGTATTATCAGCCGGTCAGCACACCGATTTCCAGTCAGGAGATAGTTGCTCCAACAACAAAGAATGTTGTAAAGATATGCGGCACATCGGAGCTTGATGTGGCAGGCAATATTACATTTGAAGGCATTACGTTTACAATTTCTGATTTCAACGAATGTTATTATATCAGGTCAGTTAATGACGAGGAGGATGTACATCAGGGATTGATACAAATTGAAAACGCAAAAAAGGTTACGATCAAAAACTGCAAAATTAAAAATGCCGGTTTTGCAGGCGTGATGTTGGATAAATATAGTCAGAACAATACGATTTACGGTAACCAGATCACGGATATTGGTTATCACGGTGTATATCTGAGCGGCTGGAATCTTGGTGATGGTGGCTGGGATATTGGAGAGGCGGGATTTATTGATGCTAATAGTTCTTATGTTAACAAAAACAACATTATTCAAAGCAACTTTATAGTCGGTTGCGGCAAACTGTGCGGTCATGGAACAGGTATTTATCTAAATCAGAGCGGTGATAATGAAATTTCCTACAACACCATCAGATTTTGTTCAAGTCGTGCAATAGCGGTACAGGGGAAAGCATATCTTTCCTATATGGAGGGACTGACTTTTTACTATACTACTGTAACTGCAGATAATTACTATTCATTTATTCACAGCAGAAATAACAGCATTAAATTCAATGACGTTGCGAATTGCTTCTATGACACGCAGGATGTCGGCCTATTTTACACACAGTCGGCAGGAAAAGATAATATCCTCAACAATAATATACTTCATGATTCTTATGTATCCATTTCTGGAGGATATGCTCAAGGCATTTATCTCGATGATCAATCTGGTTACTGGATAATGCAGAATAATATTGTCTATGGAATCTCAGCCAACGGTGGGAACGGCGTATCGCTGGTATGTAAAGGTGTTTATAATACTCTCACCAACAATATTCTTGTAGATAGTGATTATTCAAGTTCATCACTGAACTTAGGAGATGCATTTTTCTGGGCGATGAGCGGCGTACCCAATGATCATATAACATCGACAAAAAATATTTTCTATCAGGCTGGTGGACAATGGGTATATTATTTCAATGACTGGCAGGATGATCCGAGCAGAATGTTGAAATCCGAGAACAACACTTTCTACCATCCCTCCGGCTCCTATGGTGTTTACGGTATTCCAGGGGATGATACTTTTGCGGTTTGGAAAACACTGTTCAGTAATAAGTACGATCAGAACTCTGTTACGAGCGATCCGTTATTTTCAGATCGTTTCAAGCATGACTACACGGTTACATCCAGTTCGCCATCGCTGAGTCTTGGTTTTTCTAACATTGACACGAGCAAAGTTGGACTTGATCCAAATTACAGTTTTAAGGCAAGCCTTATTTACCCGGCAGGGCGGTTTTTATTGGATGAACAGAGCGGAGCAACAGCATACGACTCGTCTGGTAACAATAACAACGGAACTGCTAACGGAACTATTACCTGGGCAGGGGACGGTCTGAAATTTAATGGCTCAAGTACTTATATAGATATAGCCGACCGTTCGTATTATGCATGTAATCAGCCGTTTTCATGGTCTGCGTGGATAAGAACATCTGGTACGAGCGAAGTAATAATAGCACGGGATCAGTTGAGCCAGTGGACAACAGGTGCCAAAGAACTCTATGTTGATGCAAACGGCAAGCTTGCCTTTAGTGTTGGCTGGGTCGGTACTGTTTCGAGTCCGGCAAAAGTAAATGATAATCAATGGCACCATGTAGCGGTGGTTTATTCTTCAAGCTTGGTCAAACTATATTGTGATGGCAAAGTCGTTGTCACAGGTAGCCTAAATTTGGATACCGCAACTGATTCTGGTTTTACGATTAAAATTGGTATTCAAAATACAGGCTCTGGTTACTTCAACGGGACAATAGGCCGTGTCGAATTTCATAATGGAGCCTTAACCGACTCAAATATTGAAAATATATATTTTGATAATTTTGTTTCCAGAATACCGCCGATGGCAGGTTGCTGGGTGTTAAATGAAACATCTGAAAGTACTGCCTACGATTCCTCTGGCATCAATAACAGAGGAACGGTCAATGGGGCGGTGTCGTGGACGGATAATTCACTTTACTTTAACGGCTCATCGACTTATGTAGACATACCTAACCACAGCGGTTATGCCTGTAATGTGCCGTTTACATGGTCTGTATGGATAAAGACATCCGGTACAAGCGACGTAATTATTGCCAGGGATCAGCTGAGCCAGTGGACAACAGGCGCAAAAGAACTCTATATTGATTCCAATGGTAAACTTGCGTTTAGCGTTGGCTGGGTGGGTACTGTTTCGAGTACTGCGACAGTAAATGATAATCAGTGGCATCATGTCGCCGTTATTTATAATGGAGCCTATGTGCAGCTTTACAAAGACGGAACACCTGTTGTCAGTGGAGCCATGTCGCTATCTGGCGCTACAGATACAGGGTTTACAATGAAATTAGGTATTCAGAATACTGGTGTTGGCCTGTTTAACGGCTATATGAAGAAAGTTTGTATTTTTAGCCGTTCGCTCACTGCTGCGGAAATAAAATCGCTTTACCTGGATTATCTGGTATTGCCATCGCAGGCATCATCACCCAGTCCTTCAAGCGGTGCTACCG
>Ga0154577_1096_pt3 | contig 13555 bp, 10 predicted proteins | sample RifGroF2_FD_116006 | JGI IMG/M metagenome (GOLD analysis project Ga0154577, IMG submission 116006) | Planctomycetes bacterium GWF2_42_9
CCTGTTCTGCTGGTGCACGGGACGGATGATCAAACTGTGCCTTATCAGCAATCGCTGAATTTTAAGAAGCGGATTGAGGATTTTGGCGGTAAGTGCGATGTGATCGCGATTAAAGGCGCACAGCATAAGATTGCGGAATGGGGCAATTATGATAATGAGTATCAGAAGAAAATCGCGGCGTGGTTAAAGGAGCAGTTAAAGTATGGTACTCAAGACCCCAATACAAAATAAATAAATAGTGTATCTCTAAAAAATCGAATAAAAAAACGAGATTCTTCACTACGCTTTGCTCCGTTCAGAATGACAAGGTGTTGTTTTTTAGAGATACGGTCAAATATAAAATATAAAAATTGATGATGCGGCCTGAAGGCCGAGAATTTTTAAAAAAGTGGGAAATAAAAATATGGAAACGAGATATTCGGCGGATGCGGTAAGATTTGAACGGATGAATACGGAAGAAGTTCGCAGTACGTTTTTGATACGAACACTTTTTGTTCCGAATAAAATTGAAATGATTTACTGGTTCGACGACAGGGCGATAATTGGGTCGGCTGTGCCGGTGGATGGCGCGTTAAAGCTGGAGGCGGGCGAACAGATCGCAAGCGATTATTTTGCTCAAAGACGCGAAGCGGGTGTTATCAATATCGGCGGCAATGGAATCATTACCGTAGACGGGCAGAGATTTACGATGGCGTATAAAGATATGCTGTATATTCCGCGCGGAAGTAAAGATATTCAGTTTGAAAGCGATAGTTCAAGCAAGCCGGCGAAGTTTTATATTGTAAGTTACCCGGCTCATAAGGAATATCCAATTGCCAAAGCGGAAAAGAAAGATACGCTCAAGGCGAATCTCGGTACGGATGCGGAATGCAATAAGCGGACGATCAATAAATATATTCATCCCGATGGGATCAAGAGCTGTCAGCTTGTGATGGGATGCACGGAACTTGCACAGAATAGTATTTGGAATACTATGCCGGGGCATACGCATAACAGGCGGACGGAAGTTTATATGTATTTCGAAGTGGATTCTAATTCAGCGGTGTTTCATTTTATGGGCAAGCCTGACCAGACGCGGCATATTGTTGTCCGCAATGAACAGGTTGTGCTTTCGCCGAGCTGGTCGATACATAGCGGAGCGGGGCTGAAAAATTATAGTTTTGTTTGGGCGATGGGCGGCGAAAATCAGGCGTTTGGCGATATGCAGGGTTTTACGCTGGACGATCTAAAATAAACTTAGCCACAAAGCCACAAAGACACGAAGAAATTTGGAGTAAAAAAATGATTCTTGAGAAGTTTAAACTTGATGGGAAAATAGCGATAGTTACGGGTGGGGCAAGAGGGCTTGGGCAGGCAATGGCGATGGGGCTTGCGGAAGCAGGCGCGGATATTTGCCTTGTTGATATTTTAGATATGAACGAATCCAAGCAGCTAATCGAAAAGCTGGGAAGAAAGTGCATAGCAGTTAGTGCGGACTTGAGCAAAAAAGACTGCGTTGACGGGATTGTAAATACGACGGTCGAGAAACTCGGCGGAATCGATATTCTTATTAATAACGCGGGAATTATTCGGCGTGCTCCGTTTGTTGAATTCAGCGAAAAAGACTGGGACGATGTGATGAATATTAATATTCGTACTCTGTTCTTTTTGAGCCAGGCGGTAACGAAAGTTTTTATCAAGCAGGGCAGAGGCGGGAAAATTATCAATACAGCGTCGATGTTGAGTTTCCAGGGCGGAATTCTTGTGCCTTCTTATACGGCATCGAAGAGCGCGGTTGCGGGTTTGACGAGACTTATGGCCAACGAACTTGCGAAAAATAATATTAATGTAAACGCGATCGCGCCAGGGTATATGGCGACGGATAATACCGGCCCGCTGCGTCAGGACGCGGCAAGAAGTAAAGCGATTCTCGAAAGAATACCGGCAGGCAGATGGGGCGAAAGCGATGATTTGAAAGGCGCTGTAGTGTTCCTTGCTTCCGAAGCGGCATCATATTTATATGGGTCGATCATTCCGGTTGACGGCGGCTGGCTGACAAGGTAAGAACCGTCCTACGGACTATTCGGTTACGGTTGCGAGGCTCGTTTCGTCTATCGTTTATGTTTAGATGTGAAATTACGCCTGCGAGGGAATGACAAGGGATTCTATTCTTTTGTTTCGGCGGCGATTTGGGTGGCGGTGTTCAAGCCTTGAGCGACTTCGGGTATGATTCCTTTTTTTACGTAAATCGGATGGATGAGTCTGCGTATGCGAGGGACCTGGTAAAGAAAATACAGCATTACACAAAACGTGAGCAGGCCGCACAAAACCAATGTATGAGGAGCGCCGATCTTTTCGGCGGTAAATCCCGCAAGAAGATTACCAAACGGGGCAGTACCTACAAATGCCATTACGTGAAAACTCATAACTCGGCCGCGTTTATCGTCGTCAACGATCGTTTGCAGGATAATATTTGTTGAAGCTGATTGCACCATTAATCCGAAGCCGGGCAAAATGACAATCGCAAGTGAGAGCCAGAGAACTTTCGAAAATGAAAATCCTATAACGCCGAACGAAAAGACACACGCAGCGAAGACTACGATATTCTCAAACTTACGGGGATTTTTCTGTATAGCGAGAAATATCGCGCCAATGAGTGCGCCGATGCCAATGGATGAAGTTAGCAGGCCAAGAGTTCGCGAATCGCCGTGCAGAATGTCTCTTGCGAAAATAGGCATAAGCACGGTATACGGCACAGAGAGTACGCTTATCAGTGCGGTAAAAACTAGAACAGTTCTAATGGGAATGAAATCATAAGCGTATTTTATTCCGTCTTTTAATCCTTGAAGGATTGGCGGCGTTTCTTTTTTATGAACGCGATGTGTTAATTTCATTGCCGTAAGTGAAAAGATCACCGCAAGAAAACTTAGGCCGTTGATGAAGAAGCAAGTGTATTCATTTTTTGTAATAGCGATGAGAATGCCGGCAAGTGTGGGGCCTATCAGACGAGCGGTATTGAAAATCAATGAATTAAGCGCGATGGCATTTGGCAAATCCTCTTCATCGTCGACAATTTCATAAACAAAAGCCTGTCTGGTCGGAATATCGAATGCGTTGATGAGGCCAATCAAGACGCTTAATACAATTATCCAAACAAGATTTATTTCGTCAAAGAAAACTAATGCCGAAAGGAAAAAAGCCTGCACCATTGAAAGAATTTGGGTTGTAATAAGTATTTTTCTCTTTGAACAATGATCCGCAAAAACGCCTGCGATGGGTGCGCCGAGAAAAACGGGTATTTGACTGCAGAAGGGGACTAAGCCGAGATAAAAAGCTGAATTGGTGAGTCGGTAAACGAGCCAACTCATAGCGAGCTGCTGCATCCAGGTGCCGATTAGAGAAGTGCCGTGTCCTGAAAAATAAAGCCTGTAATTTTTATGTTTTAAGGCTCGCAAAATCAATTCAATAGTGCTTTTTTGCGAACCGTTGTTATTGGTAACCATTTTTATCCTAATCCAGGCAAAACCTGAAATTAATCTTATATTTAAAGGGGCCTCTAAAAATTCGAATATGGAAGCTGAACCAATATAACGCATTAGTGTTTTAGAACCAGAAACGAGATTCTTCACTACCCCCTTCGGGGGTTTCCGCTTCGCTCCAACGTTCAGAATGACAAGGTGCGTTTTTAAGATAGCCTAAAGAATTATATATAAGTTCGAATCCTTAACAATAAGAAACCAGCCTTACTTAAACATAAATAAGTAGATGCTTATGGGACGGTGAGATTGGAAAGTGTCATAAATTCTTAATTTTACGTGATTTATGTAATATAAGCAATAAATAATGACGATTTTAATGTAAACTAGCTTAATGCTTGACATTTTATGAACGTATATTCATAATATGAATAATTGTTCTTATGTTATAAGGTTCTAAATGGAAAGACAGGTAATGGAAAATAGTACATTGACAAGAAAGGAACGGGAAAAAATCCGGCATAAGGGCGAAATCCTTAATACCGCTATGGATTTATTTTCTGAAAAGGGATTCCATAATGTGTCAATGCAGGATATAGCGGCCCGGTCGGAGTATGCTGTGGGTACGCTGTATAATTTTTTCCAGAGCAAAGAGCAATTATTTGATGAGTTGCGAAACGACTGCGCTGATAAGATTTTGCAAATTCTTTGTCCAATTCTGGAAAGTGAGAAGCCGGAAAAAGAAAAAATTCAATCTTTTATTATGCATCATTTAGATCTTGCTGAACAAAATTTGAAATTTATAAAATTGTATGTGGCAGAATATGGAACATTGACGGTTTCTGAAGAAGCACACGCCAATAAGGTGAAAAAAGTATTGAAAGAAAAAATCTTTGGTGTGCTGAATTCGGGAATCAAGGCGAAGATCTTTAAACCTGTCGATATTGAAATATATATTCTTTCACTATTTGCTTCGCTGCAATCTTTTATTATGGAATCGTCGAAAAATTATGATCAGGCAAAAGTGAAAAGCGGTCTAGAGAAAATAGAAAAACTATTTTTAGGTATGTTGGTTAACGAATAATAACATTGGAGTTTTTTATGAAAAATATAAAAGCAAAAAAAGTAATCAAAAAAATTATTATATCAGGGCTTCTATCGATTGTGATAATAAGCTGGTGTTCGCTGTCGGGCTGTAAAGGTAAACCGCAGATGATGATGCCGACGCCTGAAGTTGCGATAATAAAAATCCAGCCTCAAAAGGCAGAGCTTACAACCGAATTGCCGGGGCGTACTTCCGCGTATCGAATAGCGGAAATCCGGCCGCAGGTGAGCGGGCTTATACAGAAAAGGCTTTTTACTGAAGGTTCGGATGTGAATGAAGGACAGGTGCTTTATCAGATAGACCCTGCCCCGTTTGAGGCAGCGGTTAATAACGTAAAAGCATCTTTAAGCCGGGCGGAAGCAACTTTGCCTTCGATAAAGTTAAGGGCGGAAAGGTATCAGGAATTGCTTGCGGATAAGGCTGTAAGTCAGCAGGAATATGATGATGTTACAAGTTCGCTCAAGCAAGCAGAAGCTGAAATTCAATTTTATAAAGCAAGACTTGATTCTGCCAATATCGATTTAAGCTATACAAAAATTACAGCACCGATTTCCGGCAGGATTGGCAGATCGAATATAACTGACGGCGCGATGGTAACGGCTTATCAGCCTGTGGCACTTGCGACGATTCAGCAGCTTGATCCGATTTATGTAGATGTGCCGCAATCGACGACTGAAATGCTGCGGTTAAATCGTCATCTTCGAGACGGTAAGCTTAATAAGAATGAAAATCAAAACAAGGTAAAACTTTTCCTAGAAGATGGAACTGAATATCCATTGATGGGGGCTTTGCAATTTCGCGATGTAACGGTCGATCAGACGACAGCATCTGTTACGTACAGAGTTGTTTTTCAAAATCCTGAAAATATTCTACTGCCTGGGATGTTCACGCGTGTTGTAGTGGTTGAGGGCGTTCAGGAACAGGCGATACTTATTCCGCAGCAATCGATAATGCGTGATACGAAGGGTAATCCGCTTGCTTTGATAGTTAATGAAGATAAGGCGGTTGAGCCGCGAATGCTTGTTATTGACAGGGCGATTGGCAATCAATGGCTAGTTACCTCGGGTTTGGAAATTGGAGACCGGTTGATCGTCGAGGGCTTACAAAAGGTTCGGCCTGGTGCTGTTGTCAAGACGGTACTATTTAAGCCGAACAAAGAAGTAGTTAAAACCAATGAAGTTAAACATACTGTTGAAGGTGAATAAATGTTATCGAAATTTTTTCTGGAACGACCGGTTTTTGCGTGGGTAATCGCAATTATTATTATGGCTCTAGGCGGTCTGGCGATCTATATGCTGCCTATATCACAATATCCGCCGATTGCTCCGCCGGCAATCGCTATTGAATCTTTTTATGCCGGTGCTTCGGCAGAGACAGTCGAGAATAGCGTAACGCAGATCATCGAGCAGAAAATGACCGGCTTTGATGATATGCTGTATATGTCTGCGACGAGCGATTCAGCGGGTTCTTCTCGTGTGGAATTGACTTTCAAACCGGGAACAAATCCAGATTTGGCCTGGGCCAAGGTGCAGAATAAATTGCAGCTTGCGATGGCCAGTCTGCCGGAAGTAGTTCAGCGCACGGGCGTAAAAGTCAGCAAATCTACACGAAACTATTTGCTTTTGGTTGGTCTTGTTTCCGCTGACGGCAGTATGAACGGAAATGATTTGAGAGACTACGCACAATCCAACCTTGAGAAAGTGCTTGCCAGAGTTCCGGGTGTAGGTGAAGTGGAAAATTTTGGTTCGCAGTATGCTATGCGTATATGGCTGAATCCCGATAAACTGATCAATTATCAAATGACAATTGAGGATGTGATCCTTGCGCTCAAGGCTTATAACGTTGAAATTTCAGCGGGACAATTCGGCGGTATACCATCGGTTGAAGGGCAGCGGCTGAACGCATCTATCATTGTGCAGAACCTGCTAAAGACACCGGAGGAGTTTGCGGCTATTCCACTTCGGACTAATCCTGATGGTTCTACTGTGCGAATCGCGGATATAGGACGGGCTGAACTGGGAACAGAATTTTATGATATCGAGGGTCATTACAACGGCAAGGCTTGTGCAGTTTTGGCCATTCGGCAAGCACCAGGCGCTAACGCTCTTGATACCGCCGACGCCATCAAATCCAAAATCAAGGAAATGAGCAATTATTTTCCATCTGGAATGCAAGTGGTGTATCCTTATGATACCACTCCTTTCGTGAGAGTTTCCATTTACGAGGTTATCAAAACTCTTTTTGAGGCGATCATTCTTGTCTTTCTGGTGATGTGGCTTTTTATGGGGAATATCCGTGCCACTCTGATACCTACGATCGCGGTTCCGGTTGTTGTGCTTGGTACTTTTGGCGCACTGGGACTATTTGGATTTTCGATCAATATGCTGACGATGTTTGCTATGGTACTATCTATTGGTCTGCTGGTTGATGATGCGATCGTTGTTGTTGAAAACGTTGAGCGTATTATGCGTGAAGAGGGACTTTCGCCCAGAAAAGCGACCGCAAAATCAATGGGACAAATTACTCCTGCGCTAATAGGCATCGGTCTGGTGCTGACGGCGCTGTTTGGTCCTATCGCGTTTTTCCCCGGCTCTACCGGCGTGATTTATCGTCAATTCTCTGTTACGATTTGTTCATCTATGGTGCTTTCTGTTTTAGTGGCTTTGATTTTGACTCCGGTATTATGTGCGGGGATTCTAAAGCCAGTGGCCAAGGGGCACGAAGCGGCGGAAACCGCAGTCTGGTTTTTGCGTCCTTTTTTCCTTTGGTTCGACCGCACGTTTTATCGCTTTCGCGATAGTTTTGTAAAGCTCGTAGGCAACTCACTTACAAAAAAACTGCGATATATCGCTGTATATCTAATAATTACGGCGGGGCTTGCTTTCTTGTTTTATCGGATGCCGACAGGTTATCTTCCAGATGAAGATCAGGGTATCCTTTTTTCGCAGATTCTTATGCCGACAGGTACTACTATTGAACAAACGCAAGCTGTTGCCGATAAAGTTCGGGATCATTTTTTGCAGAACGAAAAGAATGCAGTGGAATCCTGCCTGACAATAGCGGGTATGGGCTTTTCCGGCAGAGGGCAAAATAATGGTATGGTTTTTATCAAGCTGAAGGATTGGGATTTGCGGAAAAAATCCGGTTTAAGGGCGAAAGCTATTGCAGGTCGCGCTATGATGGCTTTCTCGCAGATTCGCGGCGCGATAGTTTTTGCGTTTCCTCCTCCTGCTGTTATCGAACTTGGTAATGCTCAGGGTGTAGATTTTCAGCTGCTAGATCGCGGGGGCATAGGACACGAAAAATTAATGGCTGCCCGCAATCAGCTTCTCGGTATGGCATCGCAGGATGCGAGACTATCCAGCATTCGTCCGAATGGTATGGAGGATGTGGCTCAATTCAGGGTTGATGTTGATTGGGAGAAGGCAGGCGCGATGGGTGTGCCAATATCGTCCATTCACAATACTATTTCAGCGGCCTTCGGCAGTGCCTATGTTAATGACTTTATTCAGGCAGGGCGTGTGAAAAGAGTTTATGTTCAGGCCGATGCTCCGTATCGTATGCTGCCGAAAGACATAGAAAAATATTATGTACGAAATAATACAGGAAAGATGGTTCCTTTTTCCTCTTTTGCATCGACGCGATGGTCAAGCGGCTCTCCGCGTCTTGAGCGATTTAATGGTTTTCCATCTATGAATATCTGGGCTGAACCGGCAGCGGGTCATACATCCGGCGAAGCTATGAAGGCAATGGAGGAGTTAACGGCCAAATTGCCCGGCGGCGTCGGCTGCGATTGGGCAGGGCTTTCTTATCAGGAACGGCAGGGTACATCTCAAGCGCCTTTACTGTATGCGTTTGCTATTTTCGCTATGTTTCTGTATTTGGCGGCTCTTTACGAAAGTTGGCCTCTTCCTATCTCGATCCTGCTGGTGCTTCCGCTTGGAGCTATCGGCGGCATCCTTGCCTCGACGATGCGGGGTTTGTCTAACGATGTTTATTTTCAGATTGGCGTGTTGAATACGCTTGGCTTGACAATCAAGAACGCGATTCTGATCGTGCAGTTTGCAAAGGACAGACTTGAGCAGGGTGCTGGTTTGTTTGATGCGGCAACCGAAGCGGTGAAATTGCGATTTAGGCCGATTCTGATGACATCACTAACAACGGGTTTGTCTGTTTTGCCCTGGGTTTTTGCGGCAGGTGCGGGGGCGGGGTCTATGAACGCCGTCGGTGTCGCTTTGGTTGGCGGTATGGTTACCGGAACAATTCTCGTGGTTCTCTTTACACCGCTGTTTTATGTGATGATAGAGAATGTCCTCGGCAAACGCAGGAAAAGTGCAGTTGTGAAGGTTGATGAGAATTCATCAATTTCACAGGAGGTGCAATAATATGAAGACTCGGCATTGGATAATTGCTTTAACTTTGATGATTTGTGTTACGGGCTGCTCTATGGCTCCAAAATATAACAGGCCACAAGCTCCAGTGCCTGCTGAATGGCCGAAAGGGCCGGCGTATCGGGAAAATAACGAACCCAATGTGCCGCAGGCTTATGAACTTAGCTGGCAGGAATTTTTCACCGATGAAAAACTGCGAACGATTATCGATATGGGTTTGAAGAATAACCGGGATTTGCGAATCGCGGCTTTAAACGTTGAAAGAGCACGCGGATTATACGGCATACAGGCGGCTGAACTTTATCCTATCGTCAACGCAGGCGGCGGATATGTCAAGCAACGCATTCCGGCTGATTTATCGGGAACTGGAAGAACTGAAACTGTCAAGAGCTATGATGTTGAACTCGGTATGGCATCGTGGGAGATTGATTTCTTCGGGCGTATCCGCAGTCTTAAAGACAGTGCGTTAAAGCAATTTTTTGCATCGCAGATGGCTCGCAGAAGTGCGCAGATTTCATTGATATCGGAAATTGCGTCCGCATATCTTACGCTTGCCGCTGACCAGGAAAGTCTTCAAATCGCGCAATCTACTTTTGATTCGCAGCAGGCCGCTTATGATTTAATTAAACGCAGATATGAAAGCGGACTTTCACAGCGATTGGATTTGCTCCAGGTTCAAACACGAGTCGATGCGGCGCGAGTTGATATTTCGCTTTTCACCAGATTAGTGGCGCAGGATTTGAGTGCATTGAATTTGCTTGTCGGTTCGACTGTGCCGGACGAATTTTTGCCGAATTCATTGACAGCGGTTGAGCAGCCGCAAACAATTTCAGCGGGTATTTCTTCGGATGTGCTTTTGCGCAGGCCTGATGTTCTTCAGGCTGAAAATCTGCTGATGGCATCGAATGCGAATATTGGTGCGGCAAGAGCGGCACTGTTTCCGCGCATTTCTTTAACCAGTACGATTGGAACTGCAAGTACGGAATTGAACGGGTTATTCTCCAATGGCTCGACTACTTGGACGTTTGCACCGCAGTTTGTGATGCCGATATTTGATCCGCGCGCGTGGTCTGCGCTGGATGTTACAAAGACGGATCAGAAAATTGCTGTCGCTCAATATGAAAGATCCATACAAGGTGCATTTAAGGAAGTCGCGGACTCACTGGCGGTGCAGGGCACGATAGAAGACCAGCTTACAGCGCAGCAATCTCTGACTGATGCTACGGCTGAAACTTATCGATTATCAAATACTCGGTATCTGAAAGGCATTGAAAATTACCTGACGGTTATCGATGCGCAAAGATCGCTTTATTCGGCGGAGCAGGGGCTTGTTTCTTATCGGCTTGCGAAGGCTGTTAATCAGGCAAGACTGTATGCTGTTTTGGGCGGCGGCGATGATCCGATTTTTGCCAATATGGATGTGAAAAAATAACCTACAGTTTTGTATAAATTAGATAAACGCAAAATATCATATTTTTATTGAAGTTTGGCCATAGAAAAGATATAAAAATGGATAGTCTTATCCATTCAAGGGAGCGATTATGGTCAAATTGGCAATGATTGGAGCAGGAGGTTACGCGTTTAATCTCATAAAATGGATTTGGGAAATTCCCGATCAAATCAGCCTTGCGGCAGTCAGCAGCAATCCCTCTCGACATTCTCCCGGCAGGTCGGCGTGTCTGGAAAAAGGCGTTCCTGTTTATGATGACACCGATGCTCTCTTAACCAATATCAAAGGCAAAGCTGATGTTGTGTATGTGCCTACGCCGATAAATACGCATTTTAGTCTTGCGAAAAAATGTATTGATGCCGGTTTCGATGTATTTCTTGAAAAGCCTCCAGTCGCGACAATTCAGGAACTTGATGAGCTGATAAAGTATGTTTCACAAAAAGGCAAAAGCATTCCTGTCGCGTTTCAATATCTTCATTCGTCAATCGTTCAGCAGTTGAAAAAGCAAATTGTCGAAGGGCGTTTTGGAAAAGTAAAACGTGTTAAAGGTATGGCGGGTTGGCCAAGATTCGATTCATATTATTCGCGAAGCGAGTGGGCGGGCAAATTGCGGTTGGACAATGAGTGGATTCTTGACGGCACAATTAATAACCCGCTTGCGCACATGCTTGCGGATCAGCTTTATCTTGCGTCGCAGGAATCTGATAAAATGGCAGAGCCTGTGAGTGTCGAGGCGGAGCTTTATCGTGCGCATAATATTGAAAGCGAAGACACGAGTAGTCTGCGGATAATTACTGAAAAAGGTGCGGAGGTTTTATTTAATACGACGCTTTGTTCAGATACAAAAATTGATACACTTGTTACGATTGAATGTGAAAAAGCGGTGATTTTTTATTCAGCTTTTTGTAAGGCGGAAATTAAATTTGCTGACGGCAGGATTGAGAAAATCGAAGATAACGCTGAAAAACGTGTTTATATGCTCAAGAATTTGGCGGAGCGTTACGCGGCTAAAAAGCCTTATCTGGTAAGTCTTGAGACGTGCAGACCTTTTATGCTGGTGGTTAATGGGGCATTTGACTGTGTGGGCGTGCCTTATGCGATCGATAAGAAATTTTTGACTTATTCAATAGAACAAGAGCCAGCAGGGCAGACAATAAAGACTGTGATTAATGATATTGATAGTATTTTGAAAGAGGCAAATGAACAAGGCAAACTCTTTTCAGAGATTGGCGCAAAATGGGCAAGCAAAGCCAGGAAAATTGATTTAAAAGGCTATAAGCAATTTCCTTCGTTTGCTAAATTTGATTAAAATAACTCTTTAAAGTTTTTGGGCGAAGTTTTGTATATTTTTTTAAATGCCCGATAGAATGTTGACAAATCTTCATATCCCGCCTCGAAAGCGATAGCGGCTATTTCCATTTCAGTTTGTTTTAAAAGTTGTGCGGCTTTTTTGCATCTGACCGAATTGAGGAATTTTATAAAACTTTCATTCGTTAATTGCCGGCAAAGATTTGTGAATTGTCTTTGCGATACTTTAGCCAATCTTGCGGCATCGGCGAGATTATACGGCTTGTGGCAGTTTTGCGAAATAAAATCTAAAACCGATTTTATTCGTTCTTTGCTTGCGGGCTTATTTTGAGAGATGTTTTGCTGTCCTTTGCTCAATTTAGCTCTGTATATTTGAAGTACCGCAAGGCTTAAATTTTGCGCGATGGATAATTTGTAGCCGGGCGGTTTTGTGTTTTGTTCAAAAAGCATCTGGCGGAGATGCGATTTGATATTTTCAGAATGATAAAGAGGCAGTGCAAAAGGCTCATCTGAATTTAACAGATAATCGATGATGTATTTATTCAAGCCGGTCTTTTCGAGGTCGAAATAAACCGAAAAAATTGTCATCTGTTTGCGGGGCTTATCCAAAAGTTTGTGGTTTTTGTTTTTTGGAAGAATTATTATCGAATCTGATTCGATATCATACTTTTTATCTTCAAATTCGAGAGTGCCTTGACCATAAACAACAAATAAGATGCTGGGGGTTGAATGGCTGTGCGGCGAGGTGGTTTCTGCAAGGCGTTTGCGTCTGCTTTCGATCAAAATGCCGTAATCTGGTAACGAAAGTTCAATAATGTGATTATTATAATCATTCATAAGTCATTATTATATAAAAACTAAAGTAAAAATCAAGATTAAATTGCCTAAAACGCCAATATGTTTTGCCATATTCGCAAAGATTAAAATTTTGCCGGAAATTACAATGAAAGTATGAATAATTGGAAATATGCACTTACAGACTTAGATGGATTCAAATCTTTATGCGGCCAGATTGGCTGTCGTATAGACGCGATGGAAAATGTTTCAATTTTAGCGGAACCTGTTCAGGCAGGCTCGTTAGTTGTGCCAAACTCTCTTGCCGTTCACCCGATGGAGGGCGCGGATGGTGATTCTTTGGGCAGGCCGACTGAACTAACTTACCGCAGGTACAAAAGATTCGCGGCAGGCGGGGCGGGTCTGGTTTGGGCGGAAGCGATTGCGGTTGTACCCGAAGGCAGGGCGAATCCGAGACAGCTTTGGCTCAACGAAAATAGTAAAGACGCTTTTGCGCAAATGATAAAAGTGATGCGCGATGCGGCTCGCGAAAGTATGGGCAGCGGGCATAAGCCTGTAATAGTCGCACAGCTTACTCATTCAGGCAGATACAGCAAACCCGATGGAATGCCTCGGCCGCTTGTTCCGCAGCGTGATCCGTATCGTGATTCGCTTGTTCCCGAGGCGAGTCCGACTACGAACAAACAATGCAAAGTAACAGATGATTGCGTCGTTGCGGATGAATACCTTGATAATCTGATAAATGCTTATGTTCGGGCGGCGAAACTTGCTTTTGAAGTCGGTTTTGACGCGGTGGATATAAAATCGTGCCACGGTTATTTGGTGAACGAAATTCTGGCAAGCAGGAACAGAAAAGGAAAGTACGGCGGCTCATTTGAGAATCGTACAAGATTTTTGCTTTCCGTCGTTGACAGGATTCATTCGGAATTGGGCAATGATAAGCCGGTTGCAACGAGACTTGGTTTTTATGATTGCATACCGTTTCCATTTGGCTGGGGAGTTGATGAGAAAGATTATACAAAGCCCGATTTGACAGAGCCGAAAAAACTGG
>Ga0154577_1160_pt1 | contig 13469 bp, 7 predicted proteins | sample RifGroF2_FD_116006 | JGI IMG/M metagenome (GOLD analysis project Ga0154577, IMG submission 116006) | Planctomycetes bacterium GWF2_42_9
TGGCGGTTCTGCTGGTGCTGATAGGCACGATAATGTTCCTGCTGCAGCGGCGGATATTTACGATGCCGGTTTACAAGCTGATAGAATGGTTCCATCGGTTCCAGAAGGGTGAGACTGATCTGCCGCACCCGATATCTGATAGCGGGGAGCTGGGCAGGCTCGCGAGCGAGGTTGAACAGGTTGCTCTTGATCTAAGGATCGCCAGGAAAGTCGTATCGCGGAGCGCAATTGAGCGACTCGCGAAACATGATCTATGGAACGAGCACAAACTGCGCGATCTGATCCACGCCAAGGTGGGTGAGAAGGCTTTTTTTGTGGTGTCAAACCGCGAGCCTTATATGCATGTGCGTAATGAGAGCACAGGCGAGATAGACTGCATGAGGCCGGCGGGCGGGGTTGTGGCGGCGCTTGATCCGATCCTAAAAGCCAGCGGCGGGACATGGGTAGCACACGGTAGCGGTAACATGGACAGGATGTTCGTAAATTCTAAAGACAAGCTGGGTGTGCCGCCGGAAGATCACAATTATATTCTGCGCAGAGTGTGGCTGAGTAAGGAAGAAGAAGAGGGGTATTATTACGGGTTTTCTAACGAGGGGCTTTGGCCGCTTTGTCATAATACTCATACAAGGCCGAAATTCAAAGATTCGGACTGGCTTAGTTATCAGAAGGCGAATGAGAAATTCGCGGATGCGGTGCTGCAGGAACTGCCGGGCAAAAATCCGTTCATTTTTATACAGGATTATCATTTTACGCTGCTGCCAGCGATATTGAAGAAAAAGCGGCCGGACGCGACGATCGCACTGTTCTGGCATATACCGTGGCCGAATCCGGAAATTTTCGCGATTTGCCCGTTTTATGCACAGATACTTGAGGGGATGCTCGGCTGCGACCTGATAGGTTTTCATGTTCAGTATCACTGCAACAACTTTCTTGAGACGGCAAACAGGCTGCTTGAATCGCGGGTGGATACGGAGCGTTTCAGCGTGGTGCGATCCGGCAAGGAGACGTTTGTGCGGGCGTTCCCGATAAGCGTGGATAACGGCGTGAAGGAGACTGCAAGTATCACAAGCGAGAGGCTGGAGCAGATAAAGAAAGAGTTCGGCCTTGAGAATAAGATCGTCGGGATCGGCGTGGAGCGAATCGATTACACAAAGGGGATCAAAGAGCGTGTGATCGCAATCGACAGATTTCTGGAGAAATATCCGAAGTACAAACAGAAGTTTGTTTTTGTGCAGATAGGCGCGCCGAGCAGGACGCATATTAAATCTTATCATGATCTTATGTCTGAGATCGACGAGCTGATAGAAAAGGTGAACTGGAAGCACTCGGATGGGAACTGGAAGCCGATAGTTTATCTTAAGCGGCATTTCGCGATGGCGGAAATACTGCCTTATTACATGCTGGCGGATTTTTGTATTGTAAGTTCGCTGCATGACGGGATGAACCTTGTTGCCAAGGAATACGTTGCCGCCAAGAATGATGACAGCGGAGCATTGATCCTGAGCCGATTTACGGGGGCTGCCAGAGAGCTTGGGGATGCGTTTCATATCAATCCATACGCAAGGGAAGAGTTTGCCGACACGATTAAAGAGGCGATAGAAACATCGCCTGATGAGAAAAAACATCGGATGCAAAATATGCGAAACACGGTAAAAGAGAACAACGTGTACCGCTGGGCGGCAAGTATCGTAACTGAGCTTGCGGCGATCAAAAAGGATTGAGAATGGCGTATGAAGCATCTTTTATCTGAGATCAAATCGCTGAAGGAACAGCTTAAAAGCGAGCATCTGTTTTTGTTTTTAGATTATGACGGCACGCTTGTCGAACTGGCTGAGCGGCCGGAGCTTGCGGTTTTTCCGGAGCATTGCAAAGACTTGCTTTTGTGTATGTCCGAGCAAAGCAGATGCCAGATCGCATTTGTGAGCGGGCGTGGGCTTAGTGATCTGCAAGGCGTAATCGGGCTGGATGATTGCATTTATGCCGGTTCGCATGGGCATGAGATCGCGGGAGACGGGCTGGCATACAAGCATGAGGTGCCGCATCACCACGCATTGATCGTGGCTGATGTGAAGCATGATCTTATTTCAAAACTGGGGGATATAAAAGGAGCGCATCTTGAGGATAAGGGGATATGCCTGAGCCTGCATTATCGGCTATGCAGCGCACCTGATAAAGAAAGGCTGAAGGAATATTTTCGAAAGAACATTTCGCCTTACGAAGAGGAAAACGCGGTACGGGTATCGTTTGGGAAGGAACTTTTGGAAGTTATGCCGGTGACGGACTGGAACAAGGGCAAAGCTGTTTGCTGGATACTGAAGAACAGGCCGGCGGCGACATTCGGGGGCAAGGCACTGGCGATCTATATCGGGGATGATCATACGGATGAGAGCGCGTTCGAGAAACTGCGGGATTGCGGGATCACTGTTCATGTTGGTCGAGGGAAAAAGTCGAGGGCGCGGTACTTTGTGAATGACGTTGGGGAAGTTTACGAGTTCTTGAAATATGTGCATGCGTGTTTGCAATGTTCGGGTGCTCATGCGGGTCCTAAGATCAGGCTGGTGGGGAAGGGGAAAAGTTATTAGTCGGCTGCGGGGATTTTTGCTTTTATCTTCTTGCAAAAATGTGCCGTGTTATGTAAAGTGGGCGGGAATTTATCCGAGCGAGTTGTTTCGTTTGGGTTATTTGCGGGCAGATAGCTCAGTTGGTAGAGCAATGGACTGAAAATCCATGTGTCGCCGGTTCAACTCCGGCTCTGCCCATTAATGTAAGTATAGGACTGACAAGCATTTACGCTTTTCGGTCCTTTTCCATTTATGGGCTGTACAGGGGGCGTGCAACAGGTGCGCAACAAATCTTGACTTAAGGCACTCGCCGAAGCCTTTCTGGCGCGGTCCAAAAGACCTCGATCAATAGCCAGATAGAACTTGCGGGTGGTCTCAAAGCTTGAGCCTGATGAAAAGCCAGCAATTCGACTAGTTCCTCTGTGAGCGGTAGCCCGCGGCGCTCGGTATCTTTGACATGCCATTGCCATGTATGGGCAGTATCAGATTTCGGCTGAACATCAACTGTCTTGTTTTCAAAGTCGATATCTTGCCAGCACAAGTTAAGAAGTTCGCCACGACGCATACTAGTTGTCAAGGAAAGTAAGACAATATGATCACAGGGCAGGGCATGGTACAACCAGCATGAGCAAAAAAGCGTTTAGTACGTGGAACTCACAAAAAATTCAAATAACGCTTAAATCGTGGCCAATCCAATCTTTTGTTATATAGCTGAAACTGGCGGCGTGACGAGGGCTAGTGCTTTTGTAATATCTCCAGGATACAAAAACCACCCGTCTACAATTTCCATAATCTCAAACATCCTAATGAAACATATCCGCATATTTATTCATCGGTTTGAGAATTCCGCCGCTTTGGCTGTAAAAATCGTCACCAAGCGTAAAAATTCCGTTTTTAATATTCGTCCATGTCGCCCCTGAGCATGGATGATAGCTTTTCATCTGTTCCCAGTTCTTATAGTTCTGGTGGCCGTTGGATTCTAATACGCCTATCTTCATGCCAGGCAATGGTGCAAGTCTTGCTGCCACGTTTTTATTCCAGTCAACCATAACAGGATTAACTGTTAAGTCTGCGCAGAAGCAGACGATGTTTTTATCGTACGCGGCCTGAGCTATTTGCAGGCTCATGCTCATTGTTTTGGCAATCGGTTTCAACGCGATGGCCTTATAACCCAACTTAATCCGCTCAAGAGATTCTCTTGTTGAATGTGCGCTTTCATCAGCAGCGACGCACACCGGAATATCTGAAACATCGATCAGGCATTCTTCAGGGTATGGTTCTTCAACCAAAATTATCTGCTCCAAGGCCCCGATCTTTTCGGCGTAGCGGAGCAATTTGAGGAGGTGCTCTTTATTGTACCGGCCATTAGCATCAAGGTAATACGCGAGCTTGCCGTTACTGGTATATGGAGTTGAATATTGTGACGCAAGACTGTGAATATCCTTGAGACGGTTGGTGTCCCATTCAAGCATGGTGTCTAGGTTATCATCTTTGTTGGGGTCTGAACCTATCTTAATTTTAAGGAAAAAATAGCCGTCTTCCAGAATGGTCTTGATCTGCTCAAGCGGTACGCCATAGGTCAATAGAGGGATTGCGCCAAGTTTATCATGGTGGCACGGCAAAGATGCTTTTAGTTGGTCAGGGATCATTTGGTCGAAACTTGTCATGCCATTCGCCTTGCAGTACACCACCCAAGCAGCATTATCAACAGGTACAAGGGCATTGAGAGCAAACGTTAAACGCAGATGAGGATTGCCGGTGATCTTTTTGCCACAATCATACGTTATTGGCAAAAGTTGGTCGAGCAGGTCTATCGGGCTTTGCCAACTGAGATGTTTTGCCTGTTGGGCGGCAAAAGCAGTCATAAGGAACATTATACTGTTGCCGGCAGATTCACTATAGCTGGTAAAAATAGATGCATCTGACCAGAGCGTACTTTGTACACCCAGACCAATTCCTTTATTGCCGTTATCATCTTCAAGTATGACGACAGACTGCCATAGTTCGCTCAAATAGCCGCCTTTGAAGCCAAAGGGGCTTATTAATGGCTCGCGTTCAAAATTGCAGTTGCTTTTCACGATTCTCATTTTAGTGATTCTCAAAGAATCTTTCGGCATTAGTCCAATCCAGCGGCAACGCCACCGGTTGTTTTACCGCGGCAGATATTTGCGCTGCCCAGCCGATCTCGCCGATTACCTGAGAATTTACAAAGCTCAGCGGTGATTTTGCATTGTTTTTGATACAGTCGATAAAGTGCCCCACCGCAGAACCGGTCTGATGTTCAACTACGTTGCCGCTGTCGGGTGTGGTAGTGTCATCTGGCCAGATACAGTTTTCCAGCCCCTGTTCTTCGCACTGCTTGCGATCCAGAGGGAATATCCATTTGCCTTGGGTCAATGATGATGACCAGTAACGTACTTTATTGGGACGGGGCTGCTGTGAATCAAATGCAAATGCGCCATCAGTACCATAGAGACTATGGAATGCGTCGTAGCCATTGCCATTATCTATATTGCCAAAGCAGAAGCCTGTTGAGCCGTTATCGAAATGGATCATAATATTCCAAATCGGGTCGGCCTCAAAGCCTCGGACTTTGGCGGGCATACTGGTAGCATATACACCGATAGGCTTTGCCTGACTTGCCATTGCAAATATCATTACCGAAATAGCGTGATTAATTCCCATGCCGATCGCGTCACCCATAATGTTCTTATTGAGCTTCCAGACCTTGTCGCCTGCGATATTGACCGGGTGACGATAGTTTATCTGTATTTGGGTGATATCGCCAAAATCGCCGGCAGCGACCATATCACGGAGCCGCTGCTCCATTGAGTCGAAGTATAATATGTAGTCGACGAACGTAATGAGCTTTGGGTTTGCTTTTTCAAGCTTTATCTCTGTGCAGAAATCAGCAAATGTAGTAGCCGCTGGTTTTTCGCTGAATACATGTTTGCCGGCCTTCATAGCGGCTATTGCTTGTGGGGCGTGGAAGCTGTTTGGACTTACAAGCCAGACTGCATCTATATCAGGATTATTTACGATATGGTTGTAATCTGTTACCAATAGCGACGGAGAAAGACCTACGCTTTTTAAAACTTCTGCGCCGCGTTCCTTATTGACCTCAAATAACGCCAGCACTTCCACATCATCGCGTTCAGTGAGACGCTTGAGCTGAACAGAACCCATCCAGCCGGCACCAACAAAACCAATTTTTATCTTGTTCATTGCCATTTTTTTATATCTCAGATAATTTTACTACCCTATGTTCCGCCGCAGACTTTATCGCCGCAAATGCAACACGCGTTGCCATTACCGCATCATCAACACCGCATACTATCGGCCCATCGCCAAGTATTTCATTAACAAAAAGCTCCAACGCGTGTGCGTGACCTTTATCGGGTTCGGCTGTAAAAATACGCATTGGGTCATTAGACTCTGCGGCCTCTTTGCAGGCAGCCTGTTTCTTTGCAAGCCAGCCTAATAATCCGGCCTCAGTACCTATAGTTGGATGACGATCAGTAAGCATCGGATATACTTTTCTGGCAGGCACGTCTTCAATTCCAGCAGTGCGAATTTCCAGCATGTGGTCAACGACAACAGCACCGCCGTTTCCGAATGCTTCATATAGCTCCTTGGGATACCCAAACGTACCATTGGCACACATAACCAGTGACGCCAATTCGCCCGTCTTGTACCGTACGATGACCGCGTGATTGAGCAGACCCTGCTCCATCGCAACCACCTCAACAGGCTCAGCCGCAAGAAACCAATTACAGATATCCGTAAAATGGGTCATTTCAAACAGCATTGGCCCAAAAGGCGCCTGCTGCTTATCAAATACCCAGGATTTCCAACTATACCAATCATCATTTATACGCACGGATATGGCCGCTTTGCCATTATCCGCCAGTAAAGGTCGTTTGGAACCCTCGCGATCAAAACGCCATGGACATGGCTTGGGATTATCCATGTGCGATCTGAAAATAGTATGAGCCTCACGCATTGCAGGCGAACTGCGACGATTGTGTCCAACGCAAAACGGTATTTTGGCTTCACGGACAATACTCTGTATCTCGTACATCTCTTCGAGAGTGCGAGCGAGAGGCTTTTCACAATATACAGGCTTATTAGCCTTGGCCGCGGCAGCGATAATGGGCAGCCGAAGCTTCTCGGTTGTAGCCACACAAATCGCATCCACCTCGGTATCATTTATAACCGCATTGAAATCCTTGCTTGTCTTCAACGGGCCAAACTTATCCTTGCATGTTCGTAAGGAGTCGTCTGAGAGATCACAGCAGGTATGCAACACCATCTTCTTGGAATGAGCAATATTTGGTATATGCTGCGATTGCGCAAGCATACCACAACCAATAACAGCAAAATTTAATTTATCTGAGTAAACCATTATCGATCCTTCTAATTTCTATACTGCACAATACAACCCAGTGATTGAGGGCCAAGCTTTTGGCTTATTATTGCTCTGCCATTTACGATCTGCGGAGAAATAATTTTATCATTCCAGGCATCGTAATACTTAGCCCCTTCTCTGTGCTCAATTGCTAAAACTGGCCCTCTTACCGTTGTGAACCGACTATTGTATAATGTCCAAACAGTTTTGTCTGTGCCTGCAAACTTGTTAGCGTAAATATGCGCTCGTTCCGTTACAACCAACGGAGTTATATCATTCGAGTAAAAACAGTCGCTGAATTTTTTCTGAATACTCATTGTTTTGATCATAAGTTCATTTCTTGTTCTTTCATCAAAAACGAACCAGCCATTATCATAGAATGCGTCACCATTGAAGAAAACAAATTTATACCTGTTAATACCATTCACGGAGCGTTCATTTCCAGATGTCAGATCAACTTGTTTAACGTCAGGGAATATATATCTGTATACAGTCATTGGGGGGTCTGAATACATGCCCGCCTGCTCATCTAAAATATCATGCGATTTCACAAATGTTTCGTGAAGAGATAAGTAATAATATTGAATATTTCCATCGACGAACTGCGTGTTCAAATCTGTTAACGGAAATTCAGTCCAAATCGCTACATGATCAGGCAGTGCTTCACGAAGCCGCTTAATAAGGTCATGGGCAGCCAGGTTATACCAACTTGGACTTCGATGACCATGCTCCCTGGAGTAACAGGCGCTGGTATGCCATAATCCGAAAACATCAAGATATATACAGTCGGCGTTTGTATCACTTTGAACTCTTTTTGCAGTTTCAACTAAAAAATCCTGCCAGTCTTTTTGCTGAGGGCATACGTAAAATACATTGGGCCCTGCCAACTTGCTGCCATCAGCACGGACTATAACAGCTTTTTCACCCACACGTTTGCCAATTTCAGTGCCCGAACTGCAGCGGTCCGGGACCAAATATAAGGATACAGGCATATTATATTGCTTTTGGAATTTGCTTATGGCTGACCTGAATGGTTCAAGGCCGCCAAAATTATCATAGGAATATTGGCCATAGGCTGTATCGCCTACACCATAACTTTTTTCATTGTCTTCCGTACTGTCAATGTGAAACCAACGGTAGAAATGGATCGCGTCTGCTGATAAACCACCCCAATATTCCTTATCCTTTTTCAAATACTCATTGATCTGGAACTGCCTGGTTTTTCTGTTGAACATTGGAGGCGTTTTTAAATCCTGCCAGGATACTTTTTCAGATAGAAAATAATCTTTAAGAAGAGATATTTTATTGAACCAATCTCTGCTTGCCGGTCTCTTAGCATTGTACCAGGTTTTTATCCAATCCTTATAGGCGGTCATTGCTTCCTGCCAATCACCATTGTGGAAGACAAGGGCTGTTTCCGTAAACTCCATCAACTGATTAGGTTCAATAGTATAGAGCTCTTTGGAGTACTGTATGAATCCAGAGACTCCACTATTATTTTTACTCAAAGAATAAACAATCGGAGCATAATTGAGGTTATGAGTTATAACTGCCAAACCAAGCCCAGCCTTGGGATTGTAAATATCATAGAACTGCATTGGAAAGGTATGGTCGTTAGCAGCTATATGGAATCCTTCCTGATTACTGATGACATTTCGGTATTGAGGAAAGAAAACCCAGGTATCAGCGGTATTGTCAATTTTGATACCTTTAAGCACAGGAAACTTAATTTCCGGACTCACCGGATCTCGGGAAGTATTTTTTACAGAAAGGCGCATTTTAACCTGAGGTGTGTCGTCTGCCGTGCAAAAAACAGTAAGCTTGAGCGGTACCGATGCTATTTTGCTTTGCAGTTCGATGATTGCTTTTGAGGCTCCGACGCTAACCGTTTCGGCAATAAAATCTCGGCCTGTCAATATTTGATCGCCTACTGTAACCTGCAAACCGGAATTCGCATCCAATGCTTGTTCGGTACCAATAGACCAACGGTTCACCAGTTTTTCTATCACAAAACCGTTGCTGCAATTGATAATCATCTCATAGTATGAATTCCCGCAATTAATTACATCGCCATCTTTTTGTATGTACGCTGTACGGTATGGCGGCTGGGGCAGCATGGGCACACGCGATATCTCCGGATCTTCGACCAACTTGGGGACAACTCTGCCGCTGGAGGTATTAAGTGTCACAGCAGCTATGTCAACTGTTCCACCAAAAAAACGATTGTGGAAAACAATTGATTTGAGTTTTCGGCTTTCATCAACCGGCACCGCATAAGCCCCGGCAGATCTTCTAATGACATAACCTTGATCTGCAATTGAATACGGAAATTCGACATCGGAATCTCCGTCTGCATATACAAGCTCTACTGAAAACATTTCAATGTCATTAAAATAAAAAGGCACATCAGGAATACCGCCATAACGGCTCGTCGTGGCTGGAAATTCTGAAACCAGAATAAAAAACGCTTCGCTTGCATTCCTATCAATGTTAATATTAATTACATCGTCACGACTGATCGGGAAGAAGAATTTTCTGGTTACTTTACTGCCGAGGAAATCTACCTGTTGCTGGTTTACCGACATATCTTCCGGCGATGTTATAATATTATTGCCTTCTTCTTTAATTTTAAATGGTATTCCATTAACGGATAAAAGTTCTGATTTAAAGACATTACCACCATCAATGATCATGGCATATTTTTGTAATCCACGATTTACAACATTGCTATAATTATCATTGAATGCTCCTTCAAGATCAAGCTGGCTGAAATTTTGTGTATTTTTTACTTCATCCCAACCCGCATTATGTACAAAAGCTTGTGGCTCTTGCGGAATTTGATCAGAAAAGATGAGGGAATCAAGTGCAAACGAAGCACTAGAATCAATCGTGCTGACTTCGAATTCTACCGCTTCAGCTGTAAAATTAAACTTCTTTGTTCCGATCGCTACATGCCATTTATCATCATTTACAATCTGCGTGCAGTCAATCAATTTTTCACAAACACGCGTTCCAGAGTCATCATTTCCTGACAATGAAACAACACTGAATTTACTGTCGTCACGGCAAATGCCTTTAGCTTTGTAGCGTAACAGGTAATATCGGAATTGCTTTGTGTTTTGGGGCGTAAAGCTAAGTTGCCACTTCTTAGTTATTCTATTCGGCACTTGGCCGGAAACTTCGAACAAGGAACCTGTGCCACATTTGCGCACTAGATTTGAACCACCCTGGTCAATTGCTCGATTCGAGACAACAACTCCCATTGTCGCGTTTATATTATCTGATGCTCTATCTTTTGTTCCTTTCACAACAGATTTGAAATTTTCTGAATCAAGTGGAATCTGCCATGTGGATGTTTTAGAATCAGACTTAACGGTTTGAGCCAAAGCTAGTACGGATATCCATAATATAATTGCCACAATATCAAGTACCCTATGTGTCCCAATTGGACAAAAATGTACTATATCTTGCAACAAATCTTTTTTCAAAAACATTGCCTCTCCGTAAACCGTAAAAATGCTATGAAAAGCTCATCTAACTGTAACTCACTGCCAGGAATTAATTTTGATGATATTAAGATGATCTTCAGCAGTATTATTTTTTGCGCGACATAAGTATCAGCCAAACAAAACGACTATGAACTAATCATTTCATATTATCGATCATCTGTTTTTTGCTTTCACTATTTTCGCCAATACCCTTGTTTTCAACAGTGCCATCGTCGGCATAATTACGATCCAGAGCCGATAACCGCTTGAACATGAGGATCATGTCTTTTATTCCACCAGTTGTAAGCCAGATTGTCACGAGTAAGCCGATAAGACAGGAAGCCACGAGCCATATTCGCCAGAACGCAAGCCAGGACGCATCAGAAACGTTTTTGTTAAAAAATGTGTTATATATCGTTCCGACCAGAAATATTCCAAAACACAGCACTGTCCAGCCGATGCACAATATGTAAGTTAGTTTATCCTGCATCGACAATTGGTTGCTTATACCCAGTTTTGCCAGCCATGAACTGTGATCCTGTACCTCCGACATCTCATCGGCGTACTTACCCTTGTGAAGCATCCGGTCCAAGTCAAAGTTCTGCTTAGTTCCAAGCAAGCTGATGCCAATATATAATGTACACGAAATAACCATTGTTATCAGATAAATCCATTGACTGTTGATGGGAAAGTGAGGATTGAATTGCCGAATCAGTATGCCGCTCACCGCAAGGACCGAACCGATAATCATTGTCCACCATGCAGCCGTCGTTGTACCACGTTTCCAGTACAATCCTCCGGCGATTACGGCACCAGCACCACCAAGGTAAACTGCGCCGGTAATAGCAAAGTACATGAAAATGCTTTCGTTTTGCTTGAACAGACAACTCCAGAAGAACACAAACAGCGTTACTGCTAAAATTGCTATTCGCAATATCAGCAAATGCTGCTTGGGGGCAAACGGTGTTTTTCGGAATGGCAGAATCACATCCTGAACCAAGATGGTTCCCCACGAATGCATATATGCCGTATGCGTGCCGATAAACGCGGCCAGGATCACCGCGCACATGCAGCCAAGCAGTCCATGACCTAAAAACGTCGCAGCAGCAACAGGAACAATCGCTTGCGCCCTGATAGTCTCACTTTCAACACCGCTGAGCACGGCTTCAGCATGCCGGGCCTGAGCACTGAAATCAGGGTGGGTCATTACCGCATATGCGCATATCGGGATCAGGAGATAAAAGAATGTAGAAGTGACATCCCTGAGATTACCGAGGGCGCGTCCCATTTTCTGCTCATGTGCATTGATGGCAGCACAATTAAATCCAGACGATCCCTGCCAGGACATGTAATTGTAAAATACAGAGACCATGCCTATAATAAAGTACCACATATTGAAATCAGGCACATCGCCAGCATGGAACGGATTTATCAACGATGCATTAGCGGGAGCTTTAGACAAAGATTCGGAAAGCTGCGACCAATCGAATTTAAACGCCAGCACCACTATGATTATTATAAAAACGATATTACAAAACGCACCCTGCAGAAAATCCGTGATCATGATGGCGATCTGACCGCCGGCGAATGTGAAATATAAGGCCAAGGACAAAAGTATTGCCATCAAAAGCGGATAAGTTGGCACGAGCAATCCGGCGATATTGCAGTACTCAGGCAAACCAATAAAGTAGATCAGGAAGCGTGTTCCAATGGCAGGAAAAATTCCGAAATTTATGACGCCGGAGAGGAATCCAATAATCCCGGTAAAAATTCGAAATCGTTTGCTGTACCGGACTTCGAAAAACTGCGCCAATGTCATTGCGCGAGTTTGCCTATAGCGATATATCAACCAGCCAGAAAGCCCTATTATGATTGGAACAGGGACCATCAACATGGCCCACCACACTGAACTGAAGCCTCCCTTGTAGTACATTTCAAACCAGGCAATGACCGCAATAGAACTCGACATAGCACCTGAAACGGCGAGCATATACCTGCCAGCGCATCGATTAGCCGCGAGGAAATCAGCTACGCTGCGAACAAAACGCTTGGTATAATTTGCCATGAACAGCAAAAACGCCACAAATCCTATTACTATACACCAATCTAGAGAATTCAAATTCATGATTTATCCGATTTCGATTAATCCAACGTTTCAGGAGTAGCTAACTCAACACCAGATGGAACTTTTGCTTTAATCTTCCATTTATCGTTATAGGCCGTAAGACCAATGTAACATTCACCCTTAACAGTATTAAATTTAGCACCTAACGATTCTGGTATTTGCACAACGGATTTTGTTCTCGATATCGGCTTGATCGAAAGAACGGAACATCCCGGAGCACTCGGCCTTACGCCTAATATCGATGCTATAAAATGATAAAGAGGATGAGAAGACCACGCATGACAATCGCTTCGGCTTGGCGCCGGCTTCTCGGCGAAAGTTGTAAGACCATTATCAAGCATATCATGCCATAACTTAAGATCCGGCCAGATCAAATCAGCACGTCCAAGATGATACATGGCTTCAAATAGATAAAATTTAAAATAAACAGTAGCCTTGGCAACGCTCACATCATTAAGAATATTTTCCAGTAAGACTTTACCATCCACTACTCCAAGGTATGTATCCGTGAGTATTGCGAATATGTTCGTATGTTGGCTCAAGTATAAACCACTGGGATCATCGATAAATATCTGCCGCTTGGTATCAAATGCAACTTGGCACAATACATTTTGGACATTCGCTGCTTTTTGGCGAATCTGATCTGCACTTTTTTTATCACCGGTAATATCGTAAATATTAGCCGCCTGCTGGAGCGCATATAAATAGAAAAAACTAACCAAAAAGCTGTTGCCCTGCGAAGCTGCTGGAGGTTCACCATTTTTCCAGCCGGCATCTGCGGAGGATTTATTTAAATCTGCCCAATCGACAAATGCCCAGCCCGGCATATTACCAACCCCCGGCACCTTGCCAATCAAACCATTGTCCTTAGTGCATCGCTCAAAAGC
>Ga0154577_1142_pt1 | contig 13303 bp, 10 predicted proteins | sample RifGroF2_FD_116006 | JGI IMG/M metagenome (GOLD analysis project Ga0154577, IMG submission 116006) | Planctomycetes bacterium GWF2_42_9
TTGAGCAAACTAATCAGCAGAAAGGCATCTTTAAAGGTTGGGCTTACCAAACACGCATAAGCAAGATAACTTTCCTCAAGGGTACACGACAATTGTATTTATACAATCCAAATGTTGATTCAATGATCGATATTGATAATTGCCAATTTCATTTGAGTTCTGATTACGCAATATATACCTGCGGTACAACGGCCCCCGGTTCCGTTTATTCTCTTGCGTCAGCAGCGACGCCCGGAAGCAAGCAGGTGACGCTCGCCGCAGCTGGTCTTAATGCGGGAACTGCGATCGTGATTTACAACAATGTCTCCGAGCCTCATTTAACATACATTGATGCTGCCAACGGTGTTGCGTTAACTCTTCGTAATGCTATTCCACAATATTGGACAGGAACGCACGTTGCAGGAGCAGGGGCACGTGTGGAAGTGGGCGATTTTCATATGTCAACGGAACTAAATATCGAACGATGCAAGTTTATAAAGCCCAGAAAGGTGTTGATGAATGTTTGCGATTACGCAACTGTCAGAAACAGCTGGGTATATGTGGACAAAGGTAATTTTGAGCCAGATTCGGCAGTGTTCTCTAATGCAATGGGCGTTCTCATTTTAGACGAAATGATAGGTGTACCCACTATGGGCACAGGCACGCAAAGACTTGACTTTGTGCGGTGGATTGATCAGGGAGAGGGCATGCGGTATTGGCCGACTGGCATCAAAGCCATTAAATCACGATTCGGCGGCGAAGACTCCGGAATACCTATTGTCTATTCCTATCTTAAACCGGCGACTCAATATCCGTTTATGGGTGGATTTATTACCATCACAGATTGTTTGGCATGCGGCGGAGCGTCAGATCGCCCTGACTCATCAATAATTAACCTTCGCCAAGGTGTACCACAGCTTATTAGCGTTGTTAATAATGATTATATATTTCGTCCCTATATCTTAAATGGCACCGGATACAGTTTAAGCCAGGTGATCTCATCTTTGCCACAGCCACATATGGTTCATATTAATATCTCCCCAAATATGCATTTAAATGCAGGATCGCTGATTCCCACAGAATTGGAACCGTTTGTTGTTTCCGATTCGTACCGATAAATCCGCATGCCTGCTTATATTAAGGGTTTATATGGATAAATGTAAATTTATTGTGATTAGTGGCATCATATTATTGTATGCAGGGTCATCTACGGTGTGTGAAAGTGCAGTACTCAGAGGTGACGACCTGATAATTAAGCGGCCTTGGGTGGATGCAAGATTTTACGGTAGCTCACTAAATTCCAGTACGATTTATTCGGCAATTAATTCGATTGGAACAAGTGAACTTACGTTGCTACTAACACCGGGAACATGGCAAATAACAGGGACGGTAATAGTTCCCAGGAATATAACATTGCGATTGGAGCGGGGATGCAAAATATCTGTCAATTCCGGCATCACCTTTGAGGTGAATGGCCCAATTGAGTGTGGGACAAATTATGCATTTGATGGCGATGGAATCATCAAACTCAAAAATGTCAGAGAAATTTATCCTGAATGGTGGGGTGCCAAAGGAGATGGGCTCGATGCAAGTGCTGCAACTAATACAACAGCAATTAGGCGGGCTTTAAACTGCTTATCTCGGAGCACCATAAGCTTCCAGCCATCAAGCGGCACTAATCTGGGGTCTTTTATAGGTGCTACTACTCAACTAAAATTTCTTGGCGGCCACTATAAAATAAATGATCAGATCGAATTGCCGGGCTACGTTGATGTCGAGGGTTGCGGACAAACAATCATTGAGCAAACTAATCAGCAGAAAGGCATCTTTAAAGGTTGGGCTTACCAAACACGCATAAGCAAGATAACTTTCTTGAATGGCACAAGACAATTATATTTCTATAATCCTAACGTTGACAGCACAATCATAGTTATCGATCAATGCCAATTTCACTTGAGTTCTGACTACGCAATATATACGTGTGGTACAACGGGCGGCGGCTTTGTATATTCGCTTGCATCACCTGCGAACGCCGGAAGTAAACAAATAACAATCACCGACACAGGCGGCCTTAACGCGAGCGATACAATCGTGATCTACAACAATGTCTCAGAACCTCATTTGACTTATATAGATAGTGTTAGCGGTTCTACAGTAAATATTCGTAATGCCGTTCCGCAATACTGGACAGGAACGAACGCTGCCGGATCAGGGGCACGTGCGGAAGTGAGCGATTTTCATATGTCAGCCAAACTGAATATTGAGCGATGCAAGTTTATAAAGCCCAGAAAGGTGATGATGAATGTTTGCGATTACTCAACGATCAGGAACAGTTGGGTGTGGGTGGACGGAGGTAATTTCGAACCAGATTCCGCAGTTTTCTATAATGCAATGGGCGTTCTCATTTTAGACAAAATGATGGGTATGCCAAGCATGGGTATAGAAGGAGCGAGGCTCGCGAGGGTACGGTGGATTGATCAGGCCGAAGGGCGGGGTTGGCCTACAGGTATCCAAGCCAAAAATTCGCGGTTTGGTGGTGAAGACGGCGGAATACCTATTGTATATTCCTATGTTAAGCCGGCGACTCAATATCCATTTATGGGTGGACATATTAATATCACAGATTGTTTAGCATGCGGCGGGCCGGCGGCTCAGCCTGACTCCGCGATCATAAATTTAAGACAAGGTTTACCGCAGCTTATAAATATTGTTAATAATGATAATATATTGGTTCCGTATATTTTTAACGATGGGCAATTCAGTTTAAGCCAAGTGATCTCATCTTTGCCACAGCCAAATATGGTACATATTAAAATCTCCCCAAATATGCATTTAAATGCAGGACCGCTGATTCCCACAGAATTGGAACCGTTTGTCGTTTCCGACTCGTACCGATAAAGCAAATTCATTGCCACACGAATTACCAAACTGTTCACAGTGTTTGCAAAAAGTTGAAGTATAAGTACTTAGCCAAAACAAAAAAATTTTTGGGAAATTGAGAATAAAGGCAAAAAGAACTAGGTCGAAAACTATGGGTAGTTCCGGATGGATATCTTCCCGCTACCGCTAATCAATAAGCAGGCCCCACCGGCTATATTTCACATGAATGTATATGTTTCTTGAACGCCAATGACGAGAACGCAAATATAAAGCTGGTCCTCTATTTTGAGGATCGCAAGCCGATTCGATTATCGAAAATATTATAGTTTCAGGCAGACGAAGCAAGTACTTGTAAATCGGGGATATTCAGCATAATAATCAACCAGCAATCCCCCAAGATTGCGGGTATTCGGTTTTGGTAGAAACGGATAGGCCTATTGTTGTTCAGATCTCTAGGTTAGATACAACTCAAGTCAACCACTTCTTTCGACTATGGCATTCCCACTGGAAACCTAATCAAATCGAAGACCTAACATTCTTTTCTAAAAATTTATTATTTCCAGGATGCTTTATCGCCTTTTCCACATTGTCTCTGCTATTGCGGATAATGTTTTTTGCCAACAGTCCGCAGGAATGTCTTCTGTTATTCCCATTATAAATCGTTCAGGCATTCCCATCTGATGCATTAACTCTTCAGTTGTTGAGTGAACTACTTCTACCGGTTCAAGGTGAATAGCCGACGGGAAATTGATCCATAATACCTTGCCCGGCCACATTTTTCGCGCCTCCGCCAAAGTCATATCTGTGCCTGGAGCAGGCGTAAAAGCCTCAATGTAATCCAGATTGGCGCGAGCAATGCTTTCTGCTATGAGCTTACAGTTGCCGTCAAAATGGACGCCGATTAACTTGCCTTTTTTGTGAAGAATGTCTGCTGCCTCATTGTAATGAGGTACATAATATTTTTCGAAACGATCTAAACCCAGAATTTCTGGTGTTACATTCCCACCATAATTAAACGCTAACGCCGGAGAATTAGCACAAAGTGGATAAAGCTGCCTGCGTTTTAAAACCAACGCTTCATATAGCTTAAGAATTTCATCACGATTATCAAACCATTCGGTACAAAATGTCTCGGCCCCCATGTAATCGGAAATTAACGTCTGGAGAGGTTCCAAACCTATGTTGCCCCGAAAAAAGCTATCGCCGCCATCCATCTTTTGAGCAAATTCGAAAGCCTCGTAATTAGACTCAAATACTATATCATTGATCATAAACAACAAAGGTTTATAGTCGTCAGGTGTGGTGAAAAGTCTTTTGTGCGTCCAAGATGTAAAACCGGCAGGCTCGGAGATAGTATACAGGACACCTTGAGGAGTCTGATATTCAGTTCTTGAGAATGTTTTGTCATTCTCATTGTAGATTATAGTTTTAACCTCAACGTTTGGCGTTTTCGTTTTATAGACTGGTACATGCCGCTGGACTATACAAAGCCCTGCATTGCGAAGTTTACGTTCCACGAAGCATTGAGGTAGTTTAGACTCATAAATTGTAAATGGAATCTGATCCGCAACACCGCCTTTAAGCACTGTCTCAACTTTGTCACGTAAGCTCATGCTCATTTAGATATCCTGCATTAACTAATGGTTTTTCAATTTCACACGTCTCGCTGGCAAATCGCATCTTACCCAGATGTTTTTTTAGCATGTATCCACTTACTACAGAGGTTATGGAGTAGAAAAAACCCATTGTCCACTCATGGAAAATTAATTTTCCAACTCCCAACAACAATGAGATCAGAAAGATAACACAAGACAACCACATAATGACATTTTCTCTGAATTCATCAGCTATCGGTTTTACTTCGTCAGCGATCTGACTTTGCCCCAACCAGGCCCCTCAATTCGCATCTTCAAATAAAAACTAGTTATTTGTTTGCCAGGCACCTTAGACGTCATATATGTGACTACAACCCATACGAGAGTGCTTACAATCATAATAATTACTACCCGTACCGCGAACAGATCCGTTGCTAAAGTACTCGGGTATTTTATCTGCAGGTAATTACCGACAACGAAACTTGTGGCGATGGCGGCAATCTCAGAATAAGGATTTACACGCCACCAGTACCATCTTGCTATCATGACTGTACCAATCCCGCTCAATATCATTCCAATGTATTTGTAAAGATCGAGAATGCTGGTTACTCTGGAGGTAATTATCAGGGCACCAATGATCAGCAGCACTGTGCAAATGTACGCCAACAATGATCCATGGCCAGGAACGTATGACGTAATGACCTACATTAAACCACAGAAATGCCAAAATAGAAATCCTTCTCAGACCGAGCTGCCAGAATTCGCTGTGCATATTGACCGCTGCCAGGAGCAAAAGCCCACCATGCTAAAAATATATAAACAAAAAAAGTAAAAGTTGGCAAACTAAACGTATTCAGGTCGGGAAAGAACTGCAACAAGCTTGGTTTGAAAGCCGATGATGTTGTAAGTTTAGCCATTAAACCAACGCCATGAGAAGCATCAATATAAACAATAGCTGCAAGTACAATTGAACCTATCATAGCCATAACAAACTGAAGAAGATTTGTATATGCGGCACCATATAGCCCAGAAAGAGATGAGTACAATACGGCGGAACCGCCCAAGATACTCAGCAGAACTCCTGTGGATGTAACATCACCGAGGAGGGGTAAGTGAAAGATTGCGGTATCCGATAAATTCAATACAACTTTAATAATTTTTGCTATTGCGACAGTCCCTGAAGCCATGACTACACAGTTTATCAGCACACCATCAAAGAGGACTTTAAACAGTCTCAAAAAAGAGGCAGCCTTTGATGGTTCATATCGTTTGGCAATGAATTCGATATCGGTAAGCACCTCAGTTCGACGCCAAAGCCGTGCAAAAAAGAATGCCGTGGTTATTCCGCCTATGGCAAAACACCACCAGAACCAATTACCGGAAATTCCACTTTCGCGAGATATGCCAGAAATCATAAGGGGTGCAGCTGCGGAAAAATCAGTAGCAATCATGGATGTTCCCGATATGAACCAAGGTAACGTCCTGCCGGCAAGGAAAAAACTCGTAGTGCTTTTAGCGGCCTGCTTGGTAAAATACATTCCAATGCCAACCAGACACAAAATATACGATATTACAATTATCCAATCGAAATTAGCCATATACCTCCGTCTTTAATATTCACGAATGGGCTGTCATTGGATTTAGTCGGCTTCGGCTCTCATAAAGTCCAGTACAACATACTGACCAGCTTGTGCCCAACGCCAATCCTCCTCTTTTGGAGTTTTCATCTCCCAACCCAACGCAATCCACTGAATTTCGAAATCTCGTACACCATTAACTCCAAATAGTTTTTTGAGATTGTCAGCATGGTATTGGTATTCATCCATGAATGTCTCTGGGTATAAAGTACGCATCTCCTTAGATTCGACGTCAACAACACGTAAAATAAATGAACCCGGCGCAGTGGTTTTCTTTTGTCTCCATGTCAGCCATGGATATTTATCACAATCAATTTTTGAGCGGATTTTAACCACTCCACTGTCTCCCACTCGCGTTGCCCTAAAAAGAATTATAGTATCAGACCCAACTCTACTCAAGCCAACCAAGTCAGTAAGCCTTTCAGTACTATTTTGTTCTGCCAACTCTACGTATTTACCAGGATCAGTCTGCTGCTTGTGGCCACCCCAGGCTGCTGTGGTCAATGGTTCATCTTTGCAGACGCTCCATTCTTTCCGCGCCAAATCCAACGCCTGCATAGTTTCCTCTTTAGAGAGAATTTGATTTACTTCCTTCTTATATGTTATTACAGGTTTTCTCAGACCGTCAGGAAGTTTGTCTCTCATCGCTCCAGTACAATTAAGTATTGAAAAGTTTAAGCGACCTGGATCTACGTTTTCGAAGTAGTTATATACGTCGTTTTTCTTATCGACGATTACGGCAGAGCAGTTATGTAATACGGTATTTTCAATTTTTATGAAATTCGGTACTTCAACACAAAAAACTGCACAGTTGGCATTGGAGGTGGATCCAGCAGCCACGAAACAGTTATCAATTAAGATATTTGCGCCGAATGCCGCATCAAATGCAGTATCATCGGATTTAATGTACTTTCGAAAATTGTAAACAGGAGTAAAACCGCCTCCTTCACCACCAAATCGGCATTGCTTAAGCGTAATATCGGCGCCATAATGGTCTATCCATCGGAGACGAGGACTGCCAACAATTGTAACACCTGTCAAATTCTCGATTGTCAGTCGCATGCCTCTATGTTCAATAGCTGCTTTGTCCTCTACATTCTTACCTGTTGTAATCCAACAGTCTCTCATAATCGATTGATCACTTCGCTTGTTGCACCAACTTTGATGACAAAAAATAAACTCACAATCCTTGATCTTGACTGTTGTTGATAGCACATCTGTACTAACGCCAAAACCGGATGCTCCATAGAACTGACAGAGCTCTATAATAATTTGGCCAGATTCAATGTTGGGATTATAAAGATCAACCTGGTTACGCCCGCCCAGAAATGTTAAATTACTTATGACGACACGCCAAGCATTTTTGCTGACCAGAATGTTTTTGTCGTTGTTGATTTGCCGAATTACCGCTCTGCCCTCTCCACGTATTTCCAACGCAGTTACAGGAATTTCATCACTAACAACATATTCGCCACATGGGAAAACAAGTGTTGGTCCAGCCTGGTAATATGTATCCACCGGAGAAGATGCGCTGATCCTGATCGTTGCGGCTTTCATCGCCGCCTTGATCGCTTCCGTATCATCCGTTTTCCCATCACCCTTTGCGCCATAATTCATAACATTAATATTTGCTGCTGACTCTATCGAGAACGCTGGTGTTATGAACAGTGCAACCGCTATAATAGACACCCGCAATATTTGGCTAATTCCATACTTTAACATTCAGACTCCTTAGAATTTATTTCTACCGAAAATGTTATCTCCCAAAACCAGTGACTTTCGACAGCTTGCAATTACAAACTAATCGGCTTCAGCTCTTAAAAAATCTATTGCAAGATATTGGCCCGGCTGCACATAGAACCAATCCTCTTCTTTCGCTGATTTCATTCCCCACCCCAAAGGATACCAACGAATCTCCAATTTTCTTGTTCCGCCAACACCTAATCGGCTCTTCAAATTGTCTGCATGGTAACCGTATAATTCCGAGTGTGTCCCTGTGTAAACAGGATTCGTCTCGTCGTTCTTGATTACAAGTTTTTCCGTATAGAGTGTAATCATATTGCCGCTTTCCACGTCAATCACTTTCATTGCAAATGAACCGGGAGCAGCAGTTTCTTTTTGTATCCATGTGAGCCATGGAAATTTATCAAGGTCAACTTGGCCACGTATTGTTACATGCGGCCAACCGCCCGGTTGGGATTGTTTAAAAAGAATTAGCATATCATCCCCAGCCTTGCGCAGAGCCAGCCAATCAGCATTTTTTTGAGATGTCGCGTCCATGTCATCTGAAACCGACCAATCGGTGAACTCAATATATTTTCCAGACTGCGTTTGTTGCCTATGGCCACCCCACACAGCTGCACTGGTCGATTGATTTTTACGTTGTTGGAATTCGCCCATAGCTTTATTCAATGCTTTATTTGTTTGTTCTTCCGAGAGAATTATTTTCTTAGATTCGACTTTGATTACGAGTGGTTTCAGTAACCCTTCTGGCATCTTGCCAATACGTTCACCAATACATTTCTCAATTGAATATGATAATAATTCAGGGCTAATATTTTTAAAATAATTCGCAAGATCAATTCTTTTGTCAATAACCACTGCTGCACTGCCACATAAAACGCTCTTCGCAATGCTTATAGAATTTGGCACTTCGTAGCAATAAATCACACAATTTGCACTATAACTTCCATTTGAACTGATAAAGCAATCATCTACTATTATATTTGTGCCCATTGGTGAAAAGAATGTTTTATCATCGGGTTTGAGATAATTTGCAAAATTGTACACTGGAGTAAAGCCACCACCTTCGCCTCCAAATCTGCACTGTTTAAGCGTCAGACTGGAACCATAATTGTCAATCCATCGCTGCCTCGCGCCACCCACCAATGGTACGCCAACCAGATTCTCGATTGTCAAACGCATACCTCTGTGTTCAATCGTGGCCATGTTTTCCATTTTTTTGTCAGTCATAATCCAACAGTCTCTCATAAGGGCCTGATCACACCGATTATTGTACCAGCTCTGGTGACAGCTGATAAACTCACAATCCTCGATCTTCACTGTTGTTGACAATACATCTGTATATATACCAAAACCAGCCGCACCATAGAAACGACAGCGGTCAATAACGATTTGCCCGGTATCAATATTAGGATTATAAAGGTTGACCTGATTTTTCCCGCCCAAAAATGTTAATTTGCTTATCAATAAACGCCAAACAGTTCTGCTTACGAATATATCCTTATCTTTATTAATTTGTCGGATAGCTGCTCTGCCTTCTCCACATATCTCCAGCGTAGTGACAGGAATTTCGTCACTAATGACATATTCACCGCACGGGAAGACAAGTGTTGGGCCGATCTGGAAATTTGATCCTACCGGCGAAGGCTTGCTTGCCTTAATTGAAGCAGCCTTCATCGCAGCCTTGATCGCCTCCGTATCATCTGTTACTCCATCGCCCTTTGCGCCATAATTCATGACGTTGATATTTCTTGAACCGTTAGTATTCGCAAATGTGTGAGTCGCCATTCCTCCAGTTAGCACAATGAGAATACACAAAAAAAGTTTTGCTTTGCATTTTAACATTATAGTCCCTTCACACGCTTCTTCTGAAACCATGAAAATATCACTGCCCATCAAACTTCTTCAAATTCTTTACTTTTCGATGTTTTTGTTACCTCGTCAAGGTTGTGATGATCAACGACGGTGCCGTCGTCCAACTCATTTCTTTTCCTAATACGGAGTGCCTTGAACATTTTTTTCATATCCATTAATCCGCCAATAGTAAACCAAACGGTCACAATAATCGACAATGCAAAACCTAACCATGTAAAACGCTGCCAGAATCGCGCCCACGATTCAGTTTTTACATCAAATACAAAATTGTACAACGTTCCTATAACAAACATTGCGAATAAGCCCAAGGTCAGGGCTAATGTACTAAAATATATAGCCTTGTCAGTAAATGTAAAATCGGAATTTATACCTAATCGATCCAACAGCAGAGCTACAGGCCGCTTCTTTGGCAGAGAGACGATCTCTTCAATGGCATATTTACCGCGATGAAGCATTTGATCCATATTGAACTCCGTTTTGCAACCTATGAGTGATATCACTATGTAAACTAGAGTTGAGCTCACCATCGCGATGAAGTAAATGCACTGGCCATTCAGGAAAAAGTTGGGTACCATCTGATGGATCACAATGCCTGTTGTCGCTATTGTGGACCCAAGGATCATTGCTATCCACGCCGCAAGCGTGGTCCCCTTTTTCCAGTAGAGTCCGCCAATAATGGCAGCTCCCGCACCGCCAGTATAAATGGCTCCGGTAATAGCCATAAACATCAGGATATATTCTGTTTGCCGAAACAAAAGACTGAAAAAGAAAATGAATACAGCGACCCCGAAAATGGCAAATCGCAGCAACCTCAGATGTTGCTCAGGCGTAATCTTTTTTTTACGAAATGGCAGAATTACATCCTGAACAAAAATGCTTCCCCAGGAATGTAAATAGGCTTCATGATTGGCAATGAAAGCAACAAGCATAAACGCACACATCATGCCGATAATGCCCACCGGCAGAATATGCGCCATTACCAGTGGCGTCATCATCTGTCCTTGAATTTTTTCATCTCCAACACCTGAAAGCACTTTCGTTACTTGGGCCGCATGGGATGCAAACCTGACGTGGTGCATTACCGTAAAGGCGCAAACTGGTAAAGTGATTGCAATGATCCACGTAACAAAGTTCCGCCACGTTCCCAAAATCCTGCCCATCCTTGCAGCATGAGGGCTTTTTGCTGAACAGTTAAATCCTTGCGTTCCCTGCCAAGCCATTGTTGTATAAAAGACACCAAATGCTACAATCAAAAAATACCACACATTGAAATCTTTTGTTTGACTTGTTTGAAATGGGTGCAGCAATGATGCTTGACTAGGAGCAGTTGATAATGCTTCGACAATTTCCGACCAGTTGAAAATTTTAAACATCGTTATCAGGATCACTACTATGGCGATATTACTGAACATGCCCTGAAAAAAATCTGTTACAAGAATAGAAACCTGTCCTCCCACAAAGGTAAAGAAAAGAGAAATCGCCAACAAGATAATCATAATCAGCACATACAGAGAAACTTCAATCCCACATACTGGAATGCTTTGGGGCAAGCCACAAAAATATAAAAAAAAGCGAGCTCCAACAGCAGGAAAAATACCAAAATTTACAATGCCGGAAAGAAAACCTACCAAACCCATAAATATTCTGAACTTTTTGCTGTACCGTATCTCAAAGAACTGCGCTAAAGTCATTGCACGAGTCTGACGAAAACGATAAATTATCCACCCGGTCAATGCCACAATAATACTTAGTGGCATAGTCATCAAATTCCACCAAAATGCGGTGAAACCTGCATGATAATACATTTCAAAAAGTGCCACAAATGAAATGGCACCGCTTGTAGCAACTCCCTCTGAAATGGCTAACAGATATGGTCCGGCACAGCGATCCGCTGCAAGAAAGGCCGCCACACTATTTGTATAACGTTTTGCGACAATGGCCATCACAGTTACAAAGATTAATAAGGCAATGACAATACCCCAATCGAGCCAATGCATGTTCATAGGAAACCTCTGTATGAAAATATAAATGCAAAAACAAATTTACCACTTAAGCAGCAATTTTCGCCATGCTGGTAATTCTTCTTTCAAGATGCTTGTCACTTGATTGATCTTCGCTTCCATTATTTCTTCAAGGGAAGCAGCGCCCATATCGAGCCTGAGGCTCAGATCCAAGAAATCAATTCCCTTTATAAGAGCCAACTCCTTATGCGCTATGTCGAGTTCTTCTTTAGCAATCTTAGTTATTCGATCCATATCCCGTATATTCTCCCTAGCATGGCCGCTACGAAGGGAATAACTACTACTGAACTCGATGATTCTGTCTCGCAATCTTAAGAATTCTTCCACATTAGCGGCGCTTTGCCATGTATAGCCAAGGTGTTGGGCAATTATCCATTCCTGTAAGAATCGTTCCCTGCAATTCACAGGAATATGAGCTCTCGCTTTTTTAAGTTGCTCAATGCCTCTTTCCCACAACGCAGCCATTGCTCGTAGTTCCTGCAGTGCGACATCCTGCCCAACCTTAGCACCTCTTCTAACAATGGCTCTAAAACCAGGCTGGTAGTAGAATAATGACTGTTTATTAACGAAATGCGTATCATCATCGGTCTTATCCGCCTCCCATAGCCAGTAGAAGTGTCCAAAAAAAGCAGGATCAAGCTTTTGTGCCGGCCACGTAAACTTTAGTTTATGCACTTCCCAGTCCGAGCTGCTTTCGGGGCTTGCCGGTAATGATTGAGTATCGATTACCAGCGGCTGGCCGGGGCCAATAAAATATGGACCAACATAATAATCTAGACAAGGGTGATGTCGCATGCTTCGTGAAAAATAATTCCAGGCGGTCAGAATGTATTTTGATGCAGACGGGCCAAAATCCCTTACAGCAAGCGATTCAAGCACAAGGTGAAGATCTTTGAACTCGGACTGCATCCCCCAGACTGCCCAATAACCGAGTTCCTCAGAAGGCGATTTACATGCGCCATCGAAAAGCCATCGGGAATGAATGGCCTGCGGAGCAAGCGATCTGCAATTCTCCCAAACTGCAAGTTGATTTTGCAGCGTTGGCAAATAAGGAACACTTAGGCATTCGATCGAGTTGTTAATTTCAAGCTTACAACTGAAACTGACTCCTCGTTTTCGACATTGTTTGCGTTGATTAAGGCAACGCTGGCTAGCTGTAACACGACTTGCGGAATAATCCCAACAATATTTTCCATAACCGGCGACCCGCCAATCAACTGAGTCCTTATCTATTTCTGTTTGAAACGTTACATTCGCCGGATCAAGCTGTTTTATAAAATCGACCTGGTCGCGATCATGTGACCAGTGCGTAGCAGAATATGGCCATGCAAAAACTCTCGCATCCTTATTTTTTACACGAATGTTATCTGCAACATTATTAATAAACTCGGCAACCACATCAGAACCTGCTTTTTTGGAACAACGCGGACAATCGCCGGCATCTGGTTTTGTGCTGCGCATAAAGCAATGGTAAAAACCTTCTCCGCCAACTAAAGCTAACATGCCGCCAAGCTCAGGAATTGCTCCAAAAAGAGAGCCCCATGAGTCAACAAGAAATTTTCTTGTAGCGTTG
>Ga0154577_1161_pt1 | contig 13286 bp, 13 predicted proteins | sample RifGroF2_FD_116006 | JGI IMG/M metagenome (GOLD analysis project Ga0154577, IMG submission 116006) | Planctomycetes bacterium GWF2_42_9
ATCCCTTTACAGTGATTGTATAATTTCAAAAATATATTCTTCCGCAAACGAGCTTGCTGCAAATATATCTTTTGAAATTATATCGCTTCGCGATTTTGCCTTAAAGCAAATAAACCGCGTGGGCTAAAGACTACACTACGAATTAATTTCAGATTTGAAATTTGAAAGACGAGATTCTTCTCCCTCTGAATTTTGTTTTTTTAAGCAACAAAATTCCTAAAGACTCGGGAGTCTACGCCCCCAAAGGGGCTCCGACGCTGCGCTCTGTTCAGAATGACAGTGTACGGACGAATGTAAAATTTGAGATTTGAAAGTTCAGAGATGAACCCATCGGTTTATGCTGCGCTCCAACGATGGGCTAAATGACTAAATGAATTAATTTGATTTATGATTCATATTCCAACACAGGCCGATGATTACTGCGAGGATGATGAAGCACGCAGGGACTATATAAAAAGCGTTCGCAAGGCCGTTTGAGCTATGATTGCCAACGAAGCCCATAAGCCAAGTGAAGAATCCGCAGCCGGGTACGCCCGCGCACGAAAGCAAAATGAATAACATTGTCGTATCGGATTCGGGCATACAATCGGAGCAGAAACTTTGGACGCTTGGCCAGAATGGCGCGGTTGCGACGCCGCTCAAAAAGAGCAAACCAAAGAACAACCAAAGATTTGTTATCACGGGGAAAAAGAGGGTTATCATAGTTCCGGCAATCGCGGAATAGACAATCAACTGTTTTAAATGGTGCTGATGGAGGAGGTAGCCCCAGCCTGATCGGCCAAGAACCATACCGGCAGCGAAGAAAGCAGTGCCTGCGCCAGCGGCCCAAGCGGCGGCGGAAAAATTTAACTGAATGTAACTTGCAGTCCAGAATGTCAGGCAGAATTCGCCTCCGCCAGCGACGAACATCGCGGCGAAGAAAAGCCAGAAACGCGGAACTTTGATAATGGAAAGAGAATGATTACGAACAACAGACCAGTGAATAGGTTCGGTATGTTCGGGATATTTATTGCGCGAAGGCAGCAGAAGGAGCAGGGCGGGAATCAAAGCTGATAATGAAACCGCGCCGATAATCAATCGCCAGGAAACGCCGAGGGTGAGCAGTAAACCTGAAATCAAAACAGTTGCCAAAACACCTACGGACCAAAATGAATGCGTGAAGTTGATATATCGGCCGGGCTGATCGAGGTGCAAATCCTGAATGAACGGTGTCGCGAGTCCTTCGATGACGCCTTCACCTATGCCGGCAATCATAAGGCCGAAGAATAGAATGCCATAAGCGGGGGCAATAGCACAAAGGCCGATGCCGATGCCCATAAACAGAACAGAGATGCCCATGGTTTTTCGTTTTCCCCATCGGCCAGCTGCAAAACCGCAAACCAGCATTGCCAGTACCATTGGGATTGAACGGCCGACCTGAAGTGCGCCGCCTGCGGAAAGACCGCCTGCCTGTAGCGAAAAGCCGAGTTCGTTGGCGAGTGCGACGAGAGCGACGGGGATCGCGACTGAACCGGCAGCGTAACTGATGAACGAAGTAAAAGCGGCGTAATCGTAACGGCCGAAGGACATTTTTCTATTTTGAGACATTTTCTAATTATAAGTGAAAAACTAAAAGTGAAAAGTGAAAAGTTGTTGAATCGCTTCGCGATGACATTTTTAAAGTTTGCCTAATTTATTAAACAAAGTATAGGAACAAATCGCAATTTCAAATTTGAGATTTGAGATTTCAGAAAGTGAAAAGCTAAAAGTGAAAAGTGAAAAGTTATTGAATCGCTTCGCGATAATTTCTATTCCGCGTTGGCTAAAGCCTTACCTACGACGCTGTGATCCCAATGACGCGTGGCCGCTGCGGCCACGGCTAAACAGCAAGAGGATAAATGTTAGTATAATTTTTTGAATCTTGTGCCGGGGTAATAGAAATCCAGGATTTCTTTATATGTTTTGCCTTGGCGAGCCATTTCACGAGCGCCGTATTGGCACATTCCCACGCCGTGGCCAAAACCTTTTCCTGCGATGAAGAGAAATTCATCTTTCATACTTATGATAGTGCAGATGGTGCTCTGGATTTTTGCACCGGTCGGATCGACAGCGAGGCGTAAATCTTCGCCGCGGAGATAGCCGACTTTGCCGGTTGAGCCTATTAATTTTACACTAATGATTCTTGAAAGGCCGCCTGCATACTTGCTTTCTTTGGCGGGTTCGATCTTGTTGATCGTGCCGAGTTCTCTAAGCGAAGGATAACGTGCAAAAATATTATCATTGACCGTTTGTTTGTCGAATGCGGCATCGGGCCAATAGAATAAACTTGGTTTTGTGTTGTATCTGCACCACGGACAATCGACGCCCTGGAGCGGGAAGAACTCGTCGCCGAATACGTTTACGGTGTCTTCAGTGTGGCCGCCGCAAACGGAACTGTAATAAGTCGGGAAGATATCCCAATTTTCGATCTGGCAATTCAAAACCAGACCTGCGGTTGCGGTGATAGCGTCGTTGGTTCGCATTGTTTCGGCACGCATACCTTTATAAACCTGATTTGCCTGCGTTGCTTTTACATCCCACGGACGATTTTTGCCGTGCTTTGATTTGATATATAAGACATAAGTTCTGGCGGCGATTGCTTGTGCTTTTAATGCTTCTGTTTCCCAGTAGCTTGGCATTTCGGAAGCGACAACGCCTGCGAGGTAATCTTCGAGTGAAAGACTATTGATGACCATCAGCGTTTTGTTGTCCGGGTTTACGATAAGCTCAAGGTTGCCGTGGAATTGCTGATTATCGTTAATCGCAAAAGGAGTATCTACAGCGGGCTGAAAGACTAAATGCCTGCTGTTGTATTTTTTGAATCCCGCTTTGATGCAGTTTCCGTCGACGACGATCGTAATGAAATCCGGTTTTTGAATTTCATTAATGACGGTCAGTTTTTCTGGGTCTGCGACGCGGTAATCGCCGCGAGCGTTAAAGCTGATCTTAGTAACACTTTCATTGAGGAGCACCTTGACTGCAAACATCTCTGGAGTTTGTGCACTAAGATTCGTTATGGGCCCGCTTGGTGAATAGCAGCAAACCGCGAGGATAAATGCCGCTATAACGACAAAACTAATTACGTAATGCTTAAACATCCTGTTTACATTTTTTCTATGAAAGTTACTCTATTTTTCTAAGATCCAAACCGAGGCTGTCGAGCATCTGACGAATTTCAGAAAGGCTCGTAGCGCCAAAGTTTTTCACGCCCATAAGTTCAGCTTCTGTCTTTGAGCATAAATCGCCCATAGTTCTGATATTTAATTGAGCAAGGCAATTTTTAGCGCGGACAGACAGGCCGAATTCCTCGACAGATTTAGTCATAATCTCGTCTTCCATATCGTCGTCATCGTCTTCGAGATTCAATTTGGAGAAATCTTCCGGGAATTTTCCTTCTGAAGCCATACCGAGACGCAGGCCTCTTGATTCGAGCATTGCCTTAATTTCAGTAAGCGAAGTTTCGCCGAAGTTCTTGTATGCCAGGAGTTCTGTTTCTGTGATCTTTAGCAGGTCGCCGATGGAGTTGATATTCATTTTCTTTAGGCAGTTTCTGCTGCGGACTGAAAGCTCAAAATCTGAAATAGGGGTTTCGAGGATTTTTGTCTGCTGATCTTTGCTTTTCTCTATTTCTTCATCAAAGAACATTGTCTTGGAGCTTTCGATGTCCTTTTTGAAAAGGATCGCTCTAAGATTGTTCGGATGATATTTAAGTACCTGATTGACTGCGTATATTGCTTTTTCAAATTCGCCGTTATCTTCGTAAAGCACAGCCATATTGAGCAGAGCATTTACGTAAGGTGTGCAGTTATTCGCAAGCTGTTGGTAATAATCCAGAGCTAATTCTTCATCGCCGCGAAGGTCGAGAAGGAAAGCGAGATGGAATAAAGCCTTTGCGTAGCTGGGGTTAATTTCTGCGGCAGTTTCGAGATTTGCGATAGCATTATCGTAATCGCCTTTTGCCTGAAGAAATCTACCGAGTGTGTAGTGATACAACGCGCTGGCGTTTGCGTAATTTTCGCAGCCTTTGAGGATTTTGGCGGCATTATCTAAATCGCCTTTAAGGCGGTAAACGCAGACTTTTGCGCAATTAACAGCTAAAGCATCCTCGCCTGCTTTGGCGGCTTTATCCAATGCTTCAATAGTTTTATCGAATTGGCCGATCTTGCGAAGGCAAAAAGCCAACTCCAGATATTTTTCTTTGCTTTCATCTGCTTTTTCGAGCAATTCGACAGCTTTTGCGTATTTGCCGAGAATAGCCTGGGCAGAGCCGAGAATTAAAAAGTTCTTTTTGCCGGACTTTGCAAGTTCCTGCTCTAATTTTTCGGCGAAAACGAGTTTGTTCTTTTCGCTAGAGTTTACATAATCTGCTGTTGCAATAATATCTTCAAACGTGATATTTTCAGCGCTTAATAGATCGATTTTCGGCTGACTTACTACTGTCATTGTGTTTTTGCTCCTATTGTGCGATAAAGTTTTATTATTAGTTCGGGAAAAAAGGTATTATAGTAACAATTAAAATTAATGCAATAGCATTTTAATGTGTTAAACTGACCTGATATGTCTGGTAAGCTGTATCTAATTATATGGTAAATCGATGGATAGATTAAAAACGATTTGTATAGCGGCCAATATTGTTCTAATGCTTTTCGCAGCAATAGTTTGTGTTATTGGAGCGGTAATGGGGGCAGGATGGACAAGGGGGTTCTTCGGGGCGATACCTGGGGAGAGCCTATTAATTAGTATAGGTTTGTTGGCGGCGGCGATGGTGCTGGAGTTTTGGAACGGCGGTAAGGTGCGTTTAACGATCCGAATGTGGTTTAAATGGAGAAAAAGCGATATATTAATCGCGGTTTTGCTTTTGGGGGTGCTGATATTCATTTTTTATTCCAGAGTGTTGTCGGTGCAATCGCATAATTTGAAAAGCATCTATTTTGTGCCGCATATTTTCACGTGTCTGCTGTCTTATGTCTGCATTCTTAAGGCGGCTTTTTTTTCGGCTAAATGCCTGATGGACAAATCCTGTGAAACCGAGAAAGATTCATTCAGGTTGGTTTGTCTGGGATTTCCTTTGTTAACTGCGGGAATAATAATCGGCAGTATCTGGGCGAAGTCGGCGTGGTCGAGCTGGTGGAGCTGGGATCCGAAAGAGACTTTTTCGCTTGCGGTGTGGTTTGTTTTGGCCGCTTATCTGATTTTCAGGAATTTCTGCGGACAAAGATTTTTGCGTTTGAATTGCTTTTGGGTTATCATCGGATTTTTAATGATAATACTTGGCGTTACTGTTGTGAATTTTTCAAAAATTTTCGCAGGCCTTCATAGTTATACGGGATAGAATGATCTTAACTTGTCAAAGCGTGAATTTTAGCGAATGCAGCGGAGAGGCTATAAATTTTGTACTCGATAAATGCCAGCAGGAGAATTTTCTTAGTGCTTGCGAAAAAATGCAGGAGATTGGCGAATGCTTAATACTCAACACGTGCAATCGTCTGGAATTTTATTTTTATGCCAGGGAAAATTTTGATGTGTTGCAGTTTATCGCGGACACTGTCGGAAGTGAATGGGCTGAATGTGCGCAGAACTTTGAGGGGATTGAAGCGGCGAGGCATTTGTTCAGAGTGGCGGCGGGGCTGGAATCGCAAATAATCGGTGAGAATGAGATTTTTGCGCAGTTGAAAGCGGCGTATAGTTTTGCATTGGATTGCGGGACAATAAAAACGGCATTTCATCATTTGTTTCATTCGGCGTTTCGGGTCGCAAAGGCTGTAAGGAGCCAGACGGATATAAGCAGCGGGGCTCTTTCGATAGCGGGAGCGGCGATTGCAATGGCGCAGATAAACTGCGAGATCGAAAAGGCGAAAGTTTTTGTTGTAGGCTCCGGCGCAAACGCTGAACTATTGGTAAAGCATCTTGCCAAGAGAAAAGTTAAAGATGTTACGGTTGTCGCGAGAAATCACTGTTCGGCTATGCGGCTGATTGGGAAAACGAGTGGGAAATTTATGGAAATTGACGGACTTGCGGAAAATATTTTGCAGGCGGATGTTGTTTTTACCGCGACATCTTCAAAATCGCCATTGATTCGAGAAGAAATGATCAAGGAGCGAAGCAGGCCGCTGGTGTTGATCGATGTTTGTGTTCCGCCGAATGTTGACGCGGGGGAGAATGCGAATGTGAAGTATTTTAATATTGAAAGTTTGAACGAAATTATCGAAACTAATAACAATAAACGCAAAAATGAAATTCCAAAAGCACAGGCGATAGTAAATCAGCATTTGACGGGTATTTCCGAATGGCTGGAAAATAAACACGCAGTTACAATGGTGGATTAATGGATATGATTCGCATAGCGACACGTTCGAGCAGTCTTGCTCTGATTCAGACACAGACTGTCGTGGAGGCAATTTCCAAACGCAATCGCAAAACAGAATTTGAAATAATCGAAATAAAAAGTCAGGGCGATATTGATAAGAAAAAGCCTTTGTGGAAATTATCGGAGGCGGGATTTTTTACTTCCGCGATAGAAGCTGCTCTGCGTGAGAATCAGGCGGATATAGCGGTTCACAGTTATAAAGATTTGCCGATAGAAGCGGCGAACGGGCTTGTGGTTGGCGCGGTTCTGGACAGGAGATACTGTCAGGATTGTCTGATATGCAAAAATAAAATTAAATCGCTGGATGAATTGCCTAAAGGCGGGAAGGTTGGGACGTCGAGTTTGCGGAGAAAGGCACAGCTTTTGAGTTTTCGGCCTGATTTGAGATGTGAGCCGATAAGGGGCAATGTGCATACGAGAATAAATCAGGTTGAAAAGGGGGAGTTTGACGCGACGGTGCTTGCTTACGCGGGAATTGAACGGCTTGAATTGACAGATACGGTTTCGTTTGAATTTAAGCCGACGGAATTTTTGCCTTCGCCTGCGCAGGGGGCGTTGGCGGTGCAGGCAAGGGCAAACGATCATGAGGTGTTGAAACTGCTTTCGGCAATCGACGATGCGAAATCGCGGGTTTCATCTGATACGGAGCGGCTTGTTCTGCATAAGATCAAAGCGGGCTGTCATACGCCTGTGGGGGTGTATGCGAAGATTGAAGGCGAATTTTTGGAGATTTACGCATTTGTAGCGGATGAAAACGGGAAGAACGTGATAAGGAAAAAAATAAAAGGGCAGTTAAAGGCGGCGGTCAAATTAGCGGATGAAATGGCGAGTGAACTTTTAAAGTCTGGCGCGGCGGAGCTTTTGAAGAATGGATAAAATAAAAAAATGCAGAGTTTATTTGGTAGGGGCGGGGCCGGGGTGTTCGAAATTGATCAGCATCAAAGGTGTGGAGATTTTGCGGCAGGCTGATTGCGTTCTGTATGATAAACTTATCGGCAAGGATTTGCTGGATTATGTTTCGGCGGATGCTGAAGTAATTTATGTCGGCAAGGATAAAGCGAAACAGGAATCCATTAATGAGCTGCTTATTCGCGCGGCAAACAATCATAAAATTATAGTGCGATTAAAGGGCGGAGATCCGATGATTTTCGGCAGGGCGACAGAGGAGATAAGGACGCTCATCGAGAATGGTATTGATTTTGAAATTATACCGGGCATAACGGCGATAACGGCGGCGGCGGCGTGCAGTGCTGTTACGCTGACGGATAGGAATACGGCATCGTCGCTTTCGATTGTTACGGGGCAGAATGCGCAGGGGCAAACGACACGAATTGATTATGCAGGTTTGGTGCGAGTTAAAGGCACAATCGTTTTTTATATGACTGTGGGGAATATGAGGCAGATTTGCCAAAAGCTGATGAAGGGCGGACTTGACGCGGAGACGCCAGCGATTGTTGTCGCGAACGCATCGCTGCCGAATCAGAGAATAATCATTGGCTCAATTTCCAATATCGCTGATAAATGCAAACAAGCGAATTTGCAGCCGCCGGCGGTAATGATAATCGGGAAAAAATGCGTGAGCCTTTTGCAGGGTAAACCGTTGTTCGGAAAAAAAATTGTAATGACGCGCGATGCAGAGGGCAATGCGGAATTTGCGTGCAAACTTGCGCCGCGAGGTGCAGAGGCGATTGATATGCATTGCTTTGAAATTCAGGAATGGACGGATAAAAAGGAGTTCAGGCAGGCGGTTGAAAAAATAAAAAATTTCGATTGGGTATTTTTCACAAGCCCGAATGGCGTGCGGATATTTTTCAAGGGGATTAAAAAGTTGCGGAAAGATGTTCGCGTTTTCGGGGATACGAAAATCGGATGTATAGGCAGCGAGACAGCAAGGGCGATTGAAGAATATGGGATAAATGCGGATTTTGTGCCGGTGCATTATACTTCCGCGGATTTGATGAATGAGTTTGTCAAAAAATATAGGCCGCGGGGTAAGAAGATTTTGCTTTTGCGTTCTGCACTTGCTGAAAAGATGGAAATTAAAGGCGCGAAAACGGAAAATGTTTCTATGTATACGGCGGTGAAGACGAGTGGCGGTATTTCTAATCTTGATGAAGAGATAGACTGGATAACATTCGCGAGCAGTTTTGCGGTGAAGTGTTTTTTTGAGAAATTTGATTTGCGACTGATTGAGAATGTAAAAATAGCGTCAATCGGGCCAGTAACTACGGAGAGCTTGAGAAAATTGGGCATCGAGCCGACGGTCGAAGCGAAAGAACATACGATCGATGGATTGGTCGAAGCGATGGAAAAATATGGAAATCACGAATGAACACGAATAAAATTTTACGTAAAACGGTTGCGGTTGCGAGGCTCGTTTCGGTTGCGAAAAACGTAAGTCGTCTAATTCGCAGCGCAAGACATTAAAAGATAAAGAAACTTAAATGATTAATGTTTCACGATTATATTGCGGGATTGAAAATTCATCGGACAGATTTCGGTATCAAGCCGATAGGCCGATGGGGGCAATCGCTGTTTATAACTGCACGAATAAGTGCGGGCAGAAATGTTTGCATTGTTACAGCAGGGCAGGCGATATACCAGGTGAACTTGATACGAACCAGGCTAAGCGACTTTTGGATAATTTAGCGGAAATTAAATGCGGTGTTGTTCTTTTCAGCGGCGGCGAGCCGATGGAACGAGCTGATATTTTCGAGCTTCTCAAATACACAAATCACATCGGATTGCGGACGGCAATTTCGAGTAATGGAAATTTGATAACGGCCAGTATGGCGAAAAAAATAGCCGATGCGGGCGTAAGTTATGTCGGCATTTCGATTGACGGAATGCGCGAAACGCACGACAAGTTCAGAGGTATTGCGGGCAGTTTCGATGGTGCTATTAGCGGGATCAAAGCGTGTAAAGATATTGGAGTAAAGGCGGGAATCCGATTTACGATGACGAACCGAAATTTCAATCAAATCAATGAAATTTTTTCAATCGCAGAGGAACTTGGGATTGCACGAGTTTGTTTTTATCATTTGATCTCGGCGGGCAGAGCGGTTGATAATGATTTAAAATGCAGTGAAGAGCAGGTTCGGAGTGCTTTAAATGATATTTTAACAAACGCGAAACAATTTTCGTCTAAAGGCGTAACGGAAGTTTTAACGGTCGGCAATCATGCTGATGGTGCTTTTATTTTGAATCGGCTTAGGCAGGAAGGATCGGATTTGTATGAGAAAACTTATGATCTTTTGCAAAAATTCGGCGGCAATAAGATAGGCACGAAAATTTTTGCTGTCGATGCGGAAGGTAATGTTCACCCTGACCAGTTTTGGCGTGATTTTACGATGGGAAATATCGTGCGGCAGAATTTACGCGAGATTTTAGGGAAATATTTTGATATATTTAATGATAAGATGAAATTTTTGGAAGAAGGCGTGAAATGCAAAGAGTGCAAATGGCTGAAGATATGCGGCACTAATATGCGGAATGGAAAACTTGAGCCGGAGTGTTATTTGGATGATGAAGAAATTTGAGTTTTTTTCAGCGTGGGTAAAAGCCACCCTACGACTTATGGCCACAAAGGCACTAAGGCACGAAGAAACGGAAATTTTAATATTTTTATATAACGCGTCGCAGTTGCCCCCTACGGGGGTTTCCGCTTTGCTCCGACGCTTCGCTTCAACGGCGACGGCTAAACTTATTACCCTGCGCTTACCCCTTCTGATTTTTGCTTTCAAGGAGCAAAAATCCTGCAGACTCAGAGGTTTGCGCTACGCTCCAACGCTTAGGGCTCTGATGGGCAGACACATAGGTCTGCCCCTACGAACACGAACCCTGCCAAAGTCCCCGCAAGGGGGATTATAATGTTGGCAGGGCTAAAAGTGATAACGGAAATGAATATGCAAATTAGAATGAGACGATTGAGAAGCAGTGATGCAATGCGAAGGCTCGTAAGGGGTGTGAGTCTGTCGGCGGATAATTTTGTATATCCTTTGTTTGTTTGTCCCGGTAAGGGGATAAAAAAACCGATAGAATCGATGGCGGATTGTTTTCATTTTTCGCCTGATATGGCGGCCCAGGAAGCGAAGGGAATTTATGAGATGGGGATACCCGCGGTTTTGCTTTTTGGTTTGCCAAAGAAGAAAGATTCAAAAGCGTCCGAAGCGTTTGACGATAACGCTGCGGTTCAGCAGGCGATACGAAAAATTAAAAAGGCTGTGCCGGGGTTGCTGGTGATAACGGATGTTTGTTTGTGTGCGTATACCAACAGCGGACACTGCGGGATAATTAAAAATAAAAAAATTGATAATGATGCTTCGTGTGAAATTCTGGCAAGGGCAGCGGTTTCGCACGCAAAGGCGGGGGCGGATATGGTTGCGCCATCGGATATGATGGACGGCAGAATCGCGGCGATTCGGAACGCACTTGACGAAAAAGGTTTTGTCGATACTGCGATAATGTCTTACTCGGCGAAATATGCTTCGGCGTTTTACGGGCCTTTCAGGGGTGCGGCGGATTCGGCGCCGGCGTTTGGAGACCGGAAAACTTATCAGATGGATGTCGCTTCTTCGGCCAAGCAAGCTATGCGTGAGATTGAATTGGATATTGCCGAGGGTGCGGATATTGTGATGGTTAAGCCCGCGATGGCGTATCTTGATATTATAAGCGAGGCGAGCAGACGGTTCGATGTTCCGATAGCGGCGTATCAGGTGAGCGGAGAGTTTATGATGATAAACGCGGCGGCAAAAATAGGCGTGTTTGACCGCAAGGCTGCGATAATGGAATCGCTTGTCGCGATCAAGAGAGCGGGTGCGGATATAATTATTTCATATTTTGCGAAAGAGGCGGTTAAATGGATTGCATGTTAAGGAAACCGCGGGTTGTTGCGTTTGAAGTAACGCGGAAATGCAAAATGAAATGCGTGCATTGCAGGGCAAATGCGGATGCGGATTTCGCCAATGACCTTTCAACGGCTCAATGCAAACAAATCATAAAGGCTGTCGCTGATTATAATCGATGTGTTTTTATTTTTACAGGCGGCGAACCGTTCGAGCGTTCGGATATTTTTGAACTGATAGATTATGCGCAATCTTGCGGACTTGTAACTTCGGTCGCAACGTGCGGATATGATTTTGATTTGCAAAAAGCAGAGAGGCTCAAGAAAGCGGGGGTTTTGACTTTGTCTTTCTCGCTGGATTCTGACGACGCGAAGGTGCACGATAATTTCAGGCAGACGGCGGGCGCGTTTGAGAGAACTTTGGCTGCGATGGAGATCGCCAAACAGGTCGGACTGAAATTTCAGATTAACTCAACGGTTACGAAATTGAATATTGATAAATTGCCTGCGATTCTGCAAATTGCGGAAAAGGCGGGAGCGTATTGTTTTAATCCGTTTATGCTTGTGCCTGCCGGGAGAGGGAAAGAGCTTGGCGATATCGCGATTTCATCGAAGGAATATGAAAAGGCTCTGCGGATTGTCGGTGATATGAAGGCGGAGAGTGAAATCGATGTGCGGTTTACCTGTGCGCCGAGATTTGCGGCGGTTTTTAAGGAAAATTATCCCGATGCGAAGAAAAAAGTTTTCGGATGTCTGGCAGCAAATGATTTTGCGTTTGTAAGTCATACGGGCGATGTGCAGACGTGCGGATTTTTGAAAATTTCGGCTGGCAATGTTTTGGAAATCGGTAATTTCGGCGAAATTTGGCAGCATTCAAAGCTGCTTAATACAATACGTGAAAAAAGATTTGCAGGCAAATGCGGCGGATGCGAATATGTGCAGATTTGCGGCGGATGCAGAGCGAGGGCTTTTGCGCAGACGGGCGATTATCTCAAATCCGATCCGCTGTGTTCGTATAATTCGCAGACGAGCACGATTGTGGCGGCGCATATTGAAGATGATAAAATTGACGAGGCGGCTGATGCGGTGAATGCGCTGCCGAACGTTTCGCATAATTATTTGCGGAAGCATCATTATAATTTGTGGTTTACGCTAAAATCGGCGAATGTTGAGAAGGTGCTTGCGGATCTATCTGGAAAATTCAAGACGGAGTTTTATTCGTTTCCGTCGACAGTGCGGTATAAGCTGGATTCCAAGGCGATAAAGAAACATAATCCGCCTGAAAATTTTAATGCGCTGTTGTGTTTTCGCGCGGGTGGGGCGGCGGCGGAATATTTGTGTCAACTGCCGCAGGTTAGTCATTGTTATGAACGGCAGACGCTGGCGAACTGGCCTTACAATATTTATGCGATGATTCACGAAAAAAGCAATGAGCGTATCGAGCAGATAGTTGCGCAGTTTGTACGCGAATTTGGAATTACGAAACTTCAAATTTTGCCGACGGTAAGGTCGTTAAAATAAAAAGTTGCTTTTGCGGCTCGAATCGGATAGAATCAAAAACTGGTGAATAAGCAAATAAATAATTTGCTGATTTTTAATTCAGAGAGATAATATAGCAGATCATCATAAATATCGCCATGCACTATGCCTTTACCCTTATTTTCCCAGGGACAAGGGTACAGGTCTGGATTTTTTCCCTCCGACAGGGTTGGAATATATTGCGACCGCATTGAAGGGGCACGTAGGCGAAATCAGCTTAATAGATCTTCGGCATAAGCGTTCTTTGCAACCACCCCAAAAGATGTTCGAGTTCATCACGAATAATATCGATATGATTTGTATCAGTATCGGCTGGAGGGCACAATACGACAAAGTTTGTAATTATATAAACCAATTGCCATCTGGTCCAACGACCATTGTCGGCGGGCGTGAGGCAACCGATAGAGTTGAGGATATTTTTCAGCGATGCAGTAATGTCGATGTTGTTGTTCGTGGGGAAGGCGAGCAGACCATTCAGGAACTTGCGGATGGACTACCATGGGAGCAGATTCTTGGTTT
>Ga0154577_1162_pt2 | contig 13193 bp, 10 predicted proteins | sample RifGroF2_FD_116006 | JGI IMG/M metagenome (GOLD analysis project Ga0154577, IMG submission 116006) | Planctomycetes bacterium GWF2_42_9
AAATTTTATCGAATCGGCGCGATGCTGCTGGATTTGAAAAATCCGCTCAAAATCCTTCATCGAAGCCCAAGTTTCCTGCTTGAGCCGGAAGAAGAATATGAGAAAGTAGGTTTTTACAATGGCGTGGTTTTCCCCTGCGGAAACGTTGTCATTGACGGAACATTATTTGTATATTATGGCGGCGCCGATAAATATGTCGGTATGGCGAGCTGCAATTTAAATGAATTACTCGATTATTTACGCACTTGTTCTGCATAAGCGAGGTTTTTTTATGACTGATGGACTTGCAAATACAATAAACAATCTTAAGAAAAAAAATGAAGCGATAATTAAATCGATACCGTGGGAAAATCGGCCTGCAGGGTGCAGCGATGTCGTCTGGCGTTCTAAGCTGAACCCGATCATCCGCCGAAATCATATTCCAATATCGAACAGCATTTTTAACAGTGCGGTCGTACGCTTTGGAAATGGCTTTGCGGGCGTTTTCCGCTGCGATGATAAAGTTAGAAATATGCAGCTTCACGTCGGTACAAGCGATGACGGCCTGAATTGGTATATCGAACCACAGCGTTTGAAATTCAAATGTGAAGATGAAAATATCGGCCAATGGGAATACGGCTACGACCCTCGCGTTTGCTGGATTGAAGATCGCTATTATGTTACCTGGTGCAATGGTTATCACGGCCCGACAATTGGCGTCGCGTACACAAAAGATTTTGTCGACTTCCACCAAATGGAAAACGCGTTTCTTCCGTTCAACCGCAACGGCGTTTTGTTCCCACGCAAAATCAACGGCGAATACGCTATGCTTTCGCGTCCAAGCGATAACGGCCATACGCCTTTCGGCGACATATATTACAGCCAAAGCCCGAATATGATTCATTGGGGTCGCCATCGTTTCGTTATGGGCAAAACAATGGGATGGCAGGGAACTAAAGTTGGTGCAGGACCAATACCTATCGAAACGCCACAAGGCTGGCTTTTGTTCTACCACGGCGTTCTGAATAGTTGCAATGGTTTTGTATATAGTATGGGGGCGGCCTTACTGGATTTGGACGAGCCGTGGAAAGTTCGTTTGCGCAGCAGTTCGTATCTGCTTTCACCGCAGGAAATTTACGAATGTGTTGGTGATGTGCCGAATGTAACATTCCCGTGCGCGGCTTTATACGATAAGCCCACCGGTAAAATAGCGTTATATTACGGTGGCGCAGATACTGTAACGTGCCTTGCGTTCTGCAAAATTGAAGAAGTCTTAGACTTCCTCAAAAAAGACAGTTGCATATAAAAAGATAAAAAAAACCAGGCAGGATATTTTTACCCTGCCTGGAATTGAAGGGGAACTAGAACGTTTAATTATTGAAATCCTTAAAGCCGTTATCATCATTTTCCATAGGAATCATTTTCGCAGCCTTAGCTTTCGATACCGCTGTTGTTTTCTTTTCAGCTTTGGTACCTGCCGCGATATGATGAATAACATGATCAACTTTTGTCAGTTTTTGTTCGTGATTTTTAGCAACCAGCTCGTGTATTTTTTTAACTGATTTATGGGTTCCCATAACAGTATGACTATGTTCATTGTCCGAGCTGCTGCCGCCCACTAATTTCACTAATTCCTGCACTATATGGTTCATCTGTTCAGCTTGTGCACTTAACTCTTCAGATGCACTTGCTGATTCTTCAGCATTCGCGGCATTCTGCTGGGTTACTTTGTCCATCTGTCCAACTGCCGTGTTAACCTGATCTATACCCTGTGCCTGTTCAGATGAAGCGGCGGCTATTTCACCAACAAGATCAGTTGTCTTGCCGATGCTCTGTACTATTTCTTCCAGAACTTTGCCGACTTCTGTTGCGATGTCAACGCCGTTCTTTGAATTCTTAACTGATTCTTCGATCATATTAGCTGTGTTCTTCGCAGCTTCTGCTGATCTCATAGCAAGGTTACGAACTTCTTCAGCTACAACTGCAAATCCCTTACCAGCTTCACCTGCACGTGCCGCTTCAACAGCCGCGTTCAATGCAAGCAGATTCGTCTGGAAAGCTATCTCATCGATAACTTTAATGATCTTTGCTGTCTCATCAGAAGATTTCTGTATATCTCTGATTGCTGTGCTCATTCTGCTCATGGCTTCAGATCCGTTATTTGCTGCTTTCTTCGCTTCTGCAGCAAGAGTGCTGGCTTGGTGAGCGTTGTCAGCATTCTGTTTTGTCATAGAAGACATTTCTTCAAGACTTGAAGATGTTTCTTCCAAACCAGCAGCCTGTTCAGTGGCTCCTTCAGCCAATGACTGCGATGCACTCGATACCTGACCCGCTGCTGAAGCAACCTGTTCTGAACCGTCTGTCAGATTGTTTATAATTGTTTTCAGAGCATTGAGAATTCCGCGTGTGATAAAGAATGCCAGAGTTATGCCAAGGAGGAGACCAATGCAGCTTGCCGATAATATAAGTGTAACAGCTAATGAATTTGCGGCGTCAACTTTTGGTCCCAATACACCCTGTTCTTCGGTGAGGGATTTTTTAATGTTTTCAATAGCATTTGCTACTTCCGGACCCATAGCATTTAATGTATCAAGAACTTTGTTTTTTGTTACCACAGTGCTTACAATTTTATCAAAACCATCCGTATAAGTTTTTTCAGCTTCAGATATAGCCATGAAGAGTTTCTGGTTTTCAGCACTTAGAGTTTCCTTGCTCAACAGATCGATTTGTGTTTTCATTTTTGAAAATTCATCTTTTGTCATTGCTATTTCTGAATCTTCATTTGTCTGCAAATATTTTAAAACATGTATGCGAGCAAGAAGTAAATGTTTTAAAGAAGTAAATGCGCAAAGACTGACATTTGTCTGTCCTTCTTTTTGTGCTAAAGTGATCATATCACTAAAGTTATTTTCCAGCAAAGCGCCTTTAACATTAAGAGTATCATTGAAAATAGAGTCTTGTTGTGCACTTAAAACTGTTATTTGTGCAAAGCCTTCATTATAATTCTTCATCCTGTTGTCAATCAGTTCGACATTTGCAGCTCTTTCCTTGTTTTGCATAGATGTTTTGGCTTCTTTGAGGAGTTCATCAATTGTTTTTGCAAAATTGTTAAATTCATTCTTGTTTTTTTCATTGCCTGAAATAATAAATTCTTTAACATTCATGCGAGACATGAGTATATCAGCTTGAAGCTCAGCGCTTAAAATATTGTCTCTCGCTGTTTCGCGATATGTTTTAAAGCCCTGTGCTGCTGTTTTTAAAGCATTAAAGCTTAGTGATGCCACAATAGCGAGAATGATCAAAACTGATGAAAAACCCAAAACGATTTTCTTTCCTACTGTCATATTCTTAAACATTTTCTTATCTCCAATTTAAAAAATTTAACTTGTTTTAGTTTAGAATTGTTCCTAATTCACAATTCCCCAGCACTTTGTCAATATCAAGTAATATCTTGACAGACTCTCCGACTTTGCCCATCCCAAGTATAAAATCGGTATTTACAGTTGAACCAAATTGAGGTGCTTCTTCGATGTTTTCACCCTCGATATCGAGAACTTCCTGCACATGATCTACTACGATTCCTGTGCTGAATTTTCTGCCTTCCTGGTTTATTTCAACAACGATGATACAAGTTTCTTCTGTAACTTTTGCGGTTTCCATTCCGAACTTTGCTCTCAAATCTATAACAGGAATAACCTGTCCCCGAAGGTTGATAACGCCCTTCACATACGCTGGTGTTTGAGGAACAGCCGTGATTTCCATATACCCAATTATTTCACGGACTTTCAAAATTTCCAAACCATACTCTTCCGAGCCTAAAGCGAAAGTAAGATACTTCCCCTCTTTATCTCTTAATGTATTTTTTGACTCTGTCTGAATTGCGTTTTGAGCCATACCAAATTCCTTTCAACTTAACTTTTCACTTTTCAAACTATGAACGTAACAATACTTTTTCATCAAACATTTGCTTGAACAGGGCAACGATTTAATTATTTTGCTTGATCTCTTTTGTATTGTTTTTTTTTAGGGAGAGGGAAGGATACCTGTCATGATCCTTCCCTTATTTAAAGGAGAACGTTATGTGTTTTTTAAAGAACTTCATCAACTCAATAAACATAATCGACCTGGCCTAAAACTGAATTAAGGACGGCTACTACGTAATCTGAATGGCGGACAGTTCTATGTGCTGATGGCGGGAACTACGTATACAAGCGGGTAAATTGGTAATTTGGTAAAAATTTTTAAAATATTCAAAATAACAAAGGCTATTTTGATTGATTCATCGCTGGCAATCGGCTATAGAGAAAATCTCTTATATAAATCTGTTCAACTTGATATAATTTATATACTTGCGGAAGAAGTACTAATTGTCTAACTAATGATTAACAACAAGGTTTTGGCATTTATATGGGGACATATACAAAAGAAGCGAGTATATTTTTTGTTGATGACGAGGCAGATATTAGAAAAATTGTTCGGATAACGCTGGAAGATAAATTTAACTGTTATGTAAAATGTTTCGATAACGGAAGTGCCTGCGTTGAAGCATTAAAAAATCCGCAAAGAGAATGTGATCTTTTGATTACTGATGTCAGAATGCCGCAAATGGACGGTGTCGCTTTATTGCAAGAGGCCAAACAACTTCGTCCCTGGCTTTCGGTTTTGATTCTTTCAGCCCATGGAAATGTACCATTGGCCGTTAAAGCTCTCAAATCGGGAGCATTTGATTTTATTGAAAAACCTATTGATACAGATATTTTATTTCCTTTGGTAGCATCTGCTTTACAGCGAGGTCTAAAAGCCGGCAAAATAGCAGGAACGCCGATAACAAATTCCGAAAGAGAAATATTAAAGCTTATTGCGGAAGGCAAAAGCAATTCGGAAATGGCTGCATATTTGCACCGGTCAATACGAACAGTCGAAAGACACAGATACTTTCTTATGCGCAAATTGAATGTCAGCAGCCCGGCAGAACTGACAAAAGCAGCTATTGCCCTGGGACTTACATCGCCCGAAATATTGTAAAGTAATAGTTAACAGCCTATTAGTCTAGCCTTTTAAATCTGTTTTTCAAGCTTAAGGTCTGCGCTTTTCGCCATACTATGAATCGTATGGTCAAGCTGCGTCAATTTATGTCCATTGTCTTTCTTTGCAGTATTTTTACTACCGCTGAAAGTCTGACTCATATTTGTACCGCCTACAAGAGCCGCCAACTGCTGCACAATCGTGTTCATTTGTTCAGCCTGCGCGTTTAATTCTTCAGAGGCACTTGCTGATTGTTCAGCGCTTGCCGCGTTTTGCTGTGTTACTTTGTCCATTTGAGCGACTGCATCATTTACCTGTTCAATACCTTTTGCCTGTTCAGATGATGCCGCAGCTATCTCACTAACCAGATCGGTAGTCTTCCCTACGCTTTGAACGATTTCTGAAAGAACTTTATTAACTTCATTAGCTATATCAACACCATTCTTGGAATTTTTAACTGATTCCTCGATCATATTAGTGGTATTCTTTGCCGCATCGGCCGAACGAATCGCCAGATTGCGAACTTCTGCTGCGACAACTGCAAAGCCTTTACCTGCTTCACCTGCACGTGCTGCTTCAACAGCGGCGTTCAATGCAAGAAGGTTTGTCTGGAAAGCTATCTCGTCGATAACCTTTATAATTTTTGCTGTTTCATTAGAAGATTTTTGTATGTCTTTAATAGCAGATGTCATTCTGCCCATTGCTTCAGTACCGTTGTTGGCCGCTTTCCGTGCTTCAGTTGCCAATGTATTAGCCTGTTGAGCATTGTCGGCATTTTGCTTTGTCATTGAAGACATTTCTTCAAGACTCGACGATGTCTCTTCAAGACTTGCAGCCTGTTCGGTTGCGCCTTCAGCTAATGCTTGTGATGCGTCCGATACCTGGCTCGAAGACGATGAAACCTGCTCTGAACCAATAACAAGGTCATTTATAATCTGTGTGAGTTTTTTGGATAAGCCGCTTGAAATCATCCACCACACCAGAATCGACATCAAAAATGAAACGGCCGATACTATATACAATGAAACTCTATTGTATTTGCCGATTGCTGAAGCCTTTTCTTTTGCTTCATAAAATTCATCTGTATATGAACCTACGCCAATGATCCAGTCCCATTCGGCATAGTATTTTAATCGCACCACTTTCTCGCGGGCTGTTGTATCAGTATCATTTTTCCATTGATAACGCTGCTCTCCGATTTCCTCTGGCTTCAAACCGCAGGCAGTTTTACAAATATCCTGGATAAATAATTTACCATCAGCGTCTTTTGCTCCCCAGATACTTTCACCATCTCTCTTACCGTTCATAGAGATGATATAATTTCCGGCCGAGTCAATCACATAAACATAACCTGTTTTTCCAACTTTGATTTTCGATATTGCTTTACGGAGCGTGGTTGTATTTTCCTGCGGAATACCAACATAAAGCATACCTAAAACCTTGTTATCGCTGCTTAGAATAGGTTTGTATTCTGTGAGATACCATTTATTAACAACGAAAGCTCTTCCGGTATAATTTTTTCCTTCAAGGATGTTTGCAATCACAGGATTTGGCTTGCCGTCAGGATTATTCTTTGGAATGAATGTACCTATAGCGCGTTTACCTTCCGAATTTTTAACATTTGTGCAAACACGGAGCATATCGCCTTGTTCATTCATTTTCTGGAAGATCGTACAAGTTGCGCCCGTCATTCTGAAAACCTCGTCAACTATCGGCGATTCTTTTGCAGTATCTGTATTTTGTCCGATCCAATTATTATTCGCGAAAACTTTTTTGAGGTTTACGCTTGTAACAGCTTTGCTGAACTGGTTAACAGCTTTCCATTCTATACAATCGTTTGTGTCGGAATGCAAATTTAATTTTTGCACAATCTCACTTGCTGCTGAAATGCTTTGATCGAGGTATTGTTTCAAAAATTCGTCTTGGTTGGCACACATTCCATAGACATTGTCAGCTATATGGTCAAGATCAGCATACGATAAATCGGTTGCCGATTGTTCTGTGATCTTAACCATCTTCTGATTGCCATAAAAAGTAACTGCCGAGACGATTATCAAAGGTGTGATTGTGGCCAAGATGCCTGTTAACACTAATTTTGTACTAAGTTTAACGTTCTTCATTTTTATTCCCTTTTCAATATCATAGGATACTTGAATATGATTATCTTATTTCAGTTTTCGGCAATTTATTAGGCTTGGTTAATGAAAAACCCGCTAATCATAGTAGGAAAGTGGGGTTTGTTGTGCTTTTTGACTCCAATTGGCAGGATTTTTTAGTTTATTACTTAATCTATTTAAGAAAAATACCGAAAATGAGAATATGGTATATTTGGTTGGTAAATAGAACATAACTCTACATTTCGGAGGTTGTTATATGTCTAAGTCGCTTATGATAGTTGATGATTCGGCCACAATGCGTAAAATTATTATGCGCACAGTAAGAATGTCTGGCCTGGAATTTGAGCGTACTGAAGAAGCAGGAAATGGCGCTGAAGCCATTGAAAAGCTCAAAACTGCGCCGGTAGATTTGGTTCTGTGTGATGTTAATATGCCTGAAATGAACGGGCTTGAAATGGTCAAAAAAATTCGCACCGAATTAAAATCCTGTGATAACACAAAGATAATTATGGTTTCCACCGAGAGCTCACAAGAGCTGATTGATGGTGTAATAAAGGATGGCGCAAATGGTTTCATTACAAAGCCGTTTACTCCTGAAAACTTCAATGAAAAATTAACGCCGTTTATGAATTAAATGGTAATCTTCAAAACGAAAGTGAGGTTGCACTAATGATAGAGCAAATCAGTCTTAATGATGTATTACTTGATAGTGCTAAAGAAATTTTCAGCACTATGATATTTATGGATATCAACGAAGTAACTGAAACTGACACAAATATCGCAAGTTGGGATATGCTTGGTTCTATCACATTTAAAGGCGGTATTGAAGGATGTCTCGCGGTTTGCTGCACAAAAGAATGTGCCGAAGCCATAGCAGTTAATATGCTCGCACTTGATTCACCTGCCGAATTAACTGAAGCAGGCACTTGCGATGCGATTGGTGAAATATCAAATATGATTATGGGCGGTTTGAAATCAAGAATCCTTAAATTAGTTGGTTCTTTGGAAGTTTCTATTCCGTCAGTAGTCAGCGGACACGAACTCAAAAATACTTTGGGTGATCAAACTCAAAAAATATCCGTTAAAATTAATATCGATGATAAGTATACAAGCGAGCTGCTTTTGATTTATCGCGAGAAAAAATGATAGAAATTTTAATGGTCTGTTAAATGCCAGATTCGCAAATAGAAATAAAAAATAAAACCATAGAGCTTACAGCAAACGCTTTTGACGCTTTTTGTGATGATATTTCCGGCATGTTCGGAATATCGATGAAATGCGTTAAAACGGGTATTTCCACTGAAACTACAAAAAGTCTAAGTCAGAAATATAAAAAGCTAGCATCGATCACTCTCATCAAATCTGAAGGAAGCCTCAATGGTACTTTCCATACAGTTTTTGATCAGGCGGGATTGTTTACATTGGCCGGCATTATTATTATGCTGCCAAAACAAAAAATAATCGATGATATTAAACGCGGCACAGTTAAAGATGCCGAAGCAATCGCGGATACTATCAAAGAAGCTGGCAATTTGTTTGTCGGAAGTTGGGACAGAATTTTCCGCGAAGAGTTGGAAGGCCACGGCCATTTTCTTCAAGGCGGCACATACATTGGCAATCCCTGGGATAAACCCGTTGAAAAAATTGGAATCACAGATACTGAAGAATTTCAATATGTATCTTTTCAAATGACAATTGAGGATTATCCTGTATTTAATTGCGGCGCGTTTTTCCCGGAAGCTGTTTTCGTTAAGCCGGTGATACCGCAGCCGCCTCCTGTTGTTGAAGTAACAGAAGCAGCAAAGACTGAACAGGTGCCGCCTCCGCAGCCTGAAAAAGCTATTGTTGAAGACAAGCCTATAATCATTGAAAATAAAGAACCAGACTTAGGGCCTGTATCGGAAACAATTAAACAAATGATAAAATCTACGCCGCAAGCTGTGAGCAGTTTGGCTGCGTTGAAGCTGTCTGCAAAAGATATAATGCAAACGCAGGTGCTTTTTGGCACTGCCGAAGACAGTGTTCAGCAGGCACTGACAAAAATGCAGCAGGCACAATGTAATTGTATGATAATAGGCAAAGATAATTTGCCGGAGGGTATAATTACAACTTATGATTTGACATCCGCTATCAGCATTTATCTCAAACCTGTATTCGCAAAATGGCGTCGCCCAACAGATGATGCCACTCTTCAAATTAAATTAAAATGGATTATGACACGGCCTGTCAGAACTGTAAAATCTGACACCCAAGTATCAGCCGTGATGGAAACTATTTGCCAAACAGGTGTTAGATGTTTGCCTGTCGTTGGTGCCCACGGCAAAGTCGAAGGTCTGATAACTGTTTTTGATATTTTCCAGGCGTTGCTCCAAGCCGAATCTGAAAATCAACCCACAAACAAGCCTTTAGAGCCCACATCATCAGCACAATAGGACATATAAAAGCCTCTTTATTTTATTTTTTTCAAATCTAGTACTTTCCGTAGTTGATTTAAGCCTCTTAATTGTCGAAGAAAACTATAAGGTAATATAGGTTTTTGATATTCAGTTTGATTATCGAGATGATTTATGGATGAAAACAATTTAAAACTGATTGAACTAATAGAGCAGGCGGCTTGCAGTACGAATATGTTGAATGCTACTGATTCAGCAGAACTTAACAAGCTGCAAACGATCATAGATGACATCAAAAAGAATGTTGAGGCGACTAATGACCTGCCCGCTCAAATCCTCGAACAGGCTAAAGTTTCTTCATCAAATGCAGGAGATGTTTTACAAAAAATCCTGCAAAATCAGGTTGAAGATACTGATAAATCCATAAAGGCGATTTCTGATTCGATTTCGGTTCTGCAAAGTCTGATTGATCAGATTGAGAATATGCCTAAAGATGCTCCTCAAGCAGAAACCAAAATTGAAGCTAAAACAGAAGAGAAAAAATCGGAAGCAGAAGCAAAACAAACTGTTATCTCCGATGAAGATGTTGGTTTGGTTTTGGATTTTATAACAGAATCAAAAGAGCACATCGAATCAGCCGAAGCTGGATTGCTGCAACTGGAATCCAAGCCGGATGATAAGGAAGTGCTCAATATGATTTTCCGCGCATTCCACACGATAAAAGGAATGGCCGGATTTTTAAATTTAACAGATTTAGGTTCGCTCGCTCATTCCGCTGAAAATCTGCTTGATCTCGCACGTAAAGGCGAACTGGTTTTAGCAGGCCAGAATACAGATGCGGTTTTCGAATCGATTGATATGCTCAAGAAAATGATCGCGGATTTGAAAGAAGCGGTTGACACTAAGAAGCCCGTTGCAAAACAGGAAAATATGCCTGTTCTGCTTGATAAATTGAAAAAGCTGGCACAGGGTCAAACTCTTGAAAAAGTTTTAAACACTCCCGAAGGCCAAAAGCGAGATCAAAAACTTGAAGATGTTCTGGTTGCTGAAGAACCGGCTAAACAAGAAGCCGAACCAGTTAAAGAAGAAGCTGCCGCGCCCAAAATGGAATACGCTCCGGGCCTTGAAGAAAAACGTGATTCAATTCCTCGCAGAAGCGGAGAAGAACGAAGGACGGAAGCGTCAGCAGATGAAAAAATTAAGGTCAGCACAAACCGCCTTGATAACCTAATCAATATGACTGGTGAATTGGTAATCGCGCAATTAATGATTAAAGAAGAAGCGAATACTAAGTTATGCGGCGAATACGAATTGAACCGTAAAGTCGCTCATCAGGGTAAAATCATACGTGAGCTGCAGGAGCTTTCAATGTCGATGCGAATGGTTCCGATCGAAGGAGTCTTCCAGAAAATGGCAAGACTTGTCCGTGACCTTTCGCACAAAGCAGGCAAGAAAATTAATTTCATAACTCGCGGCGAAGAAACAGAACTCGATAGAAACATCGTTGATAAAATTGCAGACCCGCTTGTTCACATGGTGAGAAATTCCGTTGACCACGGAGTTGAAACATCTGAAGAACGTGTAAAGAACGGCAAAAATCCTGCTGGTAAAATCGAATTACGAGCATTCCACCAGGCAGGAAATATCGTTATAGAAATCGAAGACGATGGCAAAGGGCTTAACAAAGAACGTATCCTGAAAAAAGCTATCGATAACGGAATTGTTGACGCAAACCAGCAGTTGACCGATGATGAAATTTATAAATTGATTTTCCACGCAGGTCTTTCGACCGCTGAAAAAGTTACAAGTATTTCCGGCAGAGGTGTCGGAATGGATGTTGTGAAGAAAAATGTTGAAGCATTGAGAGGTAAAATCGATATCTCAACCACGCTGGGAAAAGGAACAATATTTACGATCCGCTTGCCGTTAACACTTGCCATAATCGACGGCCAGATAATCAAAATCGGCAGCGAACGTTATATAGTACCAATCAACGCGATTGAAAATACTCAAAAACCCGATAAGTCCAGCCTGTCGTCTGTTCAAAACAGGGGCGAGATGGTGATGGTACGCGGCCAACTTCTTCCGATGATTCGCCTTTATAAATTATTCAACGTAACTCCTGTTACCGAGGATCCGACAAAGGCATTAGTTGTGATCGTAGAAGAGGAAGGCAAGAGATGCTGCCTGCTTGTAGATGAATTGCTCGGTCAGCAGCAGATTGTGATAAAGAGTCTTGGTGATGGAATGGGAAAAGTACAAGGAGTATCAGGCGGCGCAATTATGGGCGATGGTATGGTAAGCCTGATTCTAGATATACCGGGAATAATGGCATTAGCACAAAGTTAATTTGGGATCAAAATGGAAACGTTAACACTAAACGAATTAGTATTAACGGAAAAGGATTTCCAGAAAATAAGCCAACTGGTTTACGACCACTGCGGAATTAATCTGCATCACGGCAAGAAGGAGCTTGTACGTGCACGTTTGGCAAAAAGACTCCGCGCGGGTAATTTTAGAACTTTCCCGGAGTATATCGACTATGCCCTTTCAGATAAAACGGGAATGGAATTCTCCGTTCTTATCGATTCTCTTAGCACTAATTTGACAAGTTTCTTCCGTGAGGAAACACATTTTAAATATATGGAAAATACATTCCTGCCTGCTCTGTTTGAGAAAAAAAGATCGCAGAGGAATTTTAAAATAAGAGCCTGGAGCGCGGGATGTTCGTCAGGCGAAGAGCCATATACGATTTCGATCGTTTTAAATGATGCTCTAAAGGGGCAAGGCAAATGGGATATGAAAATATTAGCAACTGATATTTCTACAACAATTCTTCAAATCGCGAAAAAAGGTTTTTACAGCGAAGAGAGGATCGCTCCTGTTCCGCCTGCGCAAAAACAGAAATATCTGACTTGCCATAAAGCCAAAGGCCAGAAAGTATATGAAGTCAGTGCTGCTTTAAGAAGTATGGTGATTTTCAATTACTTGAACCTTATGAAAGATTGGCCGATCAAAGGGCCGCTAGATTTTATATTTTGCAGAAATGTAATGATATATTTTGATAAACCCACACAATCTGTTTTGATAAACAGGTTCTGGGATTTGCTCGATTCCGGCGGTATTTTGTTTACCGGCCATTCGGAATCATTGACTGGCATCGAACACAAATTTAAATATGTCCAGCCCACAATTTATATGAAACCCTAATGCAGGATAAAATATGTTGGAAACCAAAACTATAGTTCACGTCTCTGATGCGAAGGTTTCGCAATGCCCCGACGATATGCTTATAACCTATTCATTAGGGTCTTGCATTGCCGTTAGCCTTTATGACCCCGCATCACACATCGGTGGGATGCTGCATTATCAACTGCCAGATTCGAAAGTTGATCTGCAGCGAGCAAAAGAAAAACCGTTTATGTTTGCCGATACCGGTATGATGATTTTGATTGCGAAATTAGCTTCTATGGGCGCCAACACAAAAAGAATGAACGTCAAGATCGCAGGCGGTGCGGAAATGGCGACAGGCCCAAAAGGCTTTGATATTGGAAAACGAAATTACCTGGCGATAAGAAAAATTATGTGGAAACACGGATTGTTCATCGATGGAGAAGACGTAGGAGGACATTCACCGCGTAATATGTATCTGAATATGTCCAATGGAGATGTGGTTATC
>Ga0154577_1001_pt4 | contig 13108 bp, 13 predicted proteins | sample RifGroF2_FD_116006 | JGI IMG/M metagenome (GOLD analysis project Ga0154577, IMG submission 116006) | Planctomycetes bacterium GWF2_42_9
AGGAGAGTTTGCAGGAGTGTTGGCGGAGGCGAATTTGATTTTAATGTTAATTTCTTACGTTTGCGGAAATTATTGCCTAATTTCGTCAAAGATTTATGCGCAGAGATTTTATTTTTTTTAAAGTAAATTTGCGAAAATATAAAATTGGATAAGATACGAGATTCTTCTCTTCGTCCTGCAAGCAGGACTCCCCCTAGGGGGTTTCCGCTTCGCTTCAACGTTCAGAATGACAAAGATTTATTTGCGTCCTATAATAAAATCACGTCCTATAATTATTTTTTTAAAAAAAATATTTTGCGTCCTATAACAATTAAGCATACATAAAATCGACTCTTAAAAAAAATAAAAAGCGATATTATTGGGCCGTCCGATAAAAATATTAAAGTAAGTTCTAAGTGTTTACCGATTAATGACATATTATCAATTAGTTGAAGTGAAATTAGGATTTAAAAATAAATAGAAACCTGGATGCACATCAATGATGTTAAACGTTATTGTTACAATAGGGAAAGACTCGCAAGTTCTTCAGTTGGCTCGGCAGTTCGGTCGCGAAGTATTTGCAGCCGACGACATCACTGAAGCATTGGATATCGTACAAAGAACAAATCCCGAACTAATAATTTTCGATAATCATTTCAATCACATAAATATAAAAAAATTTGTAAACGCTCTCGATAAAAAATCTAATCTCTGCATTGTATCGATTGGTAATGATATAAATTCTTCACAAGCCTTTCTTGACGCGGGCGCAAATTATTGCATACAAGGCGAAAAGGAATATCATAAGCTGAACGAAATAGTAAATAAAATTAAAGGGATTGCAGTTGACAATGTGAACTCATTTTTCGCGGATGAATTTGCGGCATCTGTTATGATGGTGGGCAAAAGCAAAGCGGCGCTGCATTCTTTGAAGATGATTAAAATCGTAGCGGCAAGCCAATGCAATCCGGTTTTGATCATTGGTGAGACAGGCACAGGAAAAGAAGTTGCGGCAAGAGCGGTGCATAATCTTCGCTGTTCAAATCAGCCATTTGTTGCACTTAATTGCGCAGCAATGACCGCTAATCTGCTTGAAAGCGAACTTTTCGGCCACGTAAAAGGCTCGTTTACAAGCGCTGACAGAGAAAAGACGGGGTTGATCGAATTAGCGGCTTGCGGAACGGTTTTTCTCGATGAAATCAGTGAAATGCCATTGGATTTGCAGGCAAAACTTCTGCGTGTTATCCAGGAAAAGAAATTTCGCAAGGTTGGCGGAACAGAAGAAATCGAATGCAAAGCAACAATAATGGCATCAAGCAACCGTAATCTCATGCTTGAAGTGCAGGCAAAAAGATTCAGAGCTGATCTATATTATCGCTTGGATATTTGCCCAGTTGCCCTAGCCACGCTAAGTTCACCTCAACGAAGAGATGATATTCCTGTTTTAGCGGAGTATTTTCTTAAGACATCCCAAATTTGCCCGCAAAAAACGGGAAAAATTACATCGATAACGAAAATGGCTATTGAAGCGTTGCAAAGGCACGATTGGGCAGGCAATGTTCGGCAACTTAAAAATATCATCGATAGGGCGATTTTGCTCGAAAACACTGACAAGATCGGGCTTGACAGCATAGTTTTTGATTCGTCCAGATTTGAAGAATGCAGTGATGAGCCGCTGGCGGAAACGATAAAGGATTTTTCATTAGAAAAAGCCGAAAAGCAGTTGATCGCACGTGCTTTGCAGGAAACAAATTGGCAAAAAACGAAAGCGGCCGATCTTCTTGGTATCAGCAGGGCGACATTGTATGCGAAAGTCAAGCAGCATAGTATCGAAATCAAGGACGAAGAAGAGAGTGAGCAGTTGCAGCAGCCAATTCCTTCAGAGTGTATAAAATCCTAACAAGCGTCTAATTTTCAAATCTCAAAATCATTTCAGAAGTTCAATTTTAATTTAAAAATCCACTTTTTAATCATTCTAAAGTCATAAAATCTACTTTGGCACATTTATTGCAAGAAAGATGATTTGTGTTCTGAAATGCGCATTAAAACAGAACGCACCACAAACTTTAAAAAGTTATACGTATGACAGATATAAATCAGAAAACTGAATTAGGTGAATTGAGCCGAGCTTGGCAAGAAAGGCTCAAAGAAATCCGTCTTTCTATGAAGAGCGACCAATCCGGTCCTGCTCGTCAGGTCCCACAAGCGGAAAAGATTGCCCAAATCCCCACGGACAATGAACTTTTTGCCGGTTCAGTCAATGAAGAGCTAACGGTTAAGGATATTTTTGCAGGTGATGACAAATTTTATAAGGCGATTGAGATTGCAAACGCTCCAGTTGCTACCCAGCCGATAGTTAATGTTATGCCTCAACAGCCAATGAATGGAGTTGGGCAGACGGCTTTTGTTGGGCCGGTGTTGCAGCAGCAAGTTCCAATGCAGCAGCAATTTGGTATGCAGTCTCAAATTCCAATGCAGCCTGTAAATATGATGCACTTTCCCGATCACCGGCTTTCCGTTTTTCAGATTTGTCTTATTGCAGCCATTGTTGTTGTAACCGCAATCTTAATTTTAGAATTTTATTATCCGTTCAATTTCTCAAGTCAGCCACAACAGCAAGTTGTATCTGCCCCAGTTCAACCGGTAGAGAAGGCGGTCGTTGAGAAAACAGAAGTTGCCGCAGAAACGAAGAAAGATGCGGAAGTTGAAGTGGAATCAACTGCTGTCAAAGAAGCGGTATCATTACGAATGGCACAGCAACAATATCTTGACGGGAACTACTCCAAAGCATCGGAGTTATATAATAAACTTCTTTCAAATCTTTCCAATTCAGATGATGAAGAATTGATGAAAGATTTTCTGAAATTGCAAATAGCTTTGTGTACAGAAAGAACAGGGGACTATAATAAAGCCACAGCAGAATTTAAAAGGTTATTATATAGTAACTCGCCGGTGCTTAGAGTTGTCGCAAGTTTTCATTGCGGTCTGCTTGAGCTGCACAGAGAGCAATATTTAAACGCACGAGCGAAGGCGTATCAGGCTATCGCGCTGATTGACGCGATCGATTATGACAAAGAATGGGCAAAGACTTTGAAGAGGGATTGTTATTTCCTTGCTGCGCATTCGCTGACCAAAGAAGTTCTTGTTCTTTGTAATGAAAATAAAACGCAGCCAGCGGATTTATGGCCTGCTTATAGTGCAGCGGACGATCTTTTTGTGAATCTGGATGAATCGCAGATTCGCGAACTTATACAATCCGGTACGAACCGTTTGGTACAGGCATTGCTTGGGCCGCAGGTTGCAGGGTTCGAGAAAAACGATCAAATCGAAGGCTATAATATAGTTTGCAGCGGGGCATCGATTGAGGAGCTTGTCGCGGAATTCTCGAAAAAGTCAAAAATAGATTCACGATGGAATTTTGATAACGATAATTCAAGCGTTCGCAAACAGCTCGTTTATTTATACATGCTTTCCTGTCAGCCGCGTCAATTTGCGGTTGTCGCTGCCGGTAGTGCGGGATTGCTGGGGCATATTGACGATAACGGCTTGCTGAATGTTTACAATCCATCGTCTTATACATTATTTTCAGATCATTTTACGGTTTTAAGCGACTCGGCGATTTCTCAATGGCGTGAGTTTATTTTAAAATTCCCGGAGGATACGCGTTTGGCAAGTGTGCACTTCGCACTTGGATTATTATATGCTCCTAAAAATATGTATACCGAAGCAAGTTCGGAATATAAATTGGTTGGCAGCCGTTTCGGGCTTTCAAATCTGGCGGCTTACTCTTTGTATAATTTGAGTAAGATAAAAAATTCATTAAAAGATTATCGCGGCGCATACGACGATTTAAAACAGCTTATTGAGCAGTTCCCTGATTCTGAAATTGCGACAACCGCGTTGCTTTCGTATGCTGAAGCAGCAGGCAAGGCGAATATGATCGACGAATCCGCAAAGCTTTACAGGAAATTATTTAATCTTGCCTTGACCAAGGACGCACAACACTTAGCGGCATTTGGAGCGGGCAAAAACTCGTTCTTATCAGGGGATTATGAGAATGCGGAAAAATGGCTGACGAAATTTACTGAACTCGCAGCAAATATGCCATCGAACGATTTGTATATGGCATATCTATATCTTGCAAAAACATATCTGGCGCAGGAGAAACTTGATATGGCCTGCACGGCATTTTGTTATGCGATGCGGGGTGTTCCGTTCTATTTGCCAAAAGAGGAATATATAGATGTTTTGCCCAAGATCGTTGATTTGTATATTAAGAAGGATAATTTTGTGCAGGCATTAAGTTTGCTGGATAATATTTCCAATGTTTCGATGTCGAGCGATGAATCGGTTCATCTTTTAACAATGCAAAGCAAACTTCTGCGATCTATGGGGCTTTACGATAGAGCTATCGCGGTGTTTGGCGATAAACTTGAATATACTTACGATCCGCAACTGAAAGCGGGGATATATTTCGAGATGGCAATGGCTTATATTGCCAAAGATGAATTAGATAACGCAAGCAAACTCCTTAGCGAAAATATCATTTTAACAAAGCCGGGGGAAATGATGTATCAATCGGCTTTGCAACTGGCACAGGTTTGTTTGAACATGGAAAGAAATGAACAGGCTATTTCGGTTTGCCGACAGTTATTGGATTTGGACCCGACGAAAGAAGTAAAACAAAAGGCGTTGGAACTTTTGGCTTCAGCTTATAAACGAAATCAGAATTATGAGGGTGCTGCTTTGGCACTTTTGGGACAGTGGAAATAAAAAATATAAAATTTGAATTTGTAACCTGCATAAGTATTTGGGCTTTAAGTTTGATACTTTTTGTTTCGGTTTCGAGGGCTGGTATGGATTTTGAGCCGTTGGATATGCTGGATTCAAATATGCCGGACATTAACGATACAAACGCGGTACTGCTTGATTTTGTTGATAATGCACAGGCCAATCTTTTGACCAAAATGGATTATTCATCAGGTTTGCAGCAGCAGTTACAGAACTTAATTGGTCAGATCAACTCCGTACAATTTAAACCCAAAGAAAAACCGATAGCGGAAGAACAGTCTGTTGAGGATCAAAACGCAGCGGCTGAAAGTGAAGTAAAAGAGGGAAAAACATCAGAGACCGCAATTACCTCTGATGCTAAATTTGCTCCGGCCTTATCGAATATAGATATTTCAAGTCAGACTCTTGGTAAAATTGATGAACTTGTGGGTAATCCGAACGATGTCAGCAATCCGCTTGAGATCGCGAATATTTTGTTTAATTGCGGAAAGCTGAAAGAGGCGGCGGTTTTTTATCATCGTGCATACGATTGCGAAAACAATAAGGATGTTATGTATGAAGATAAAGCGTGGATTTTGTTCCAGGAAGGGAATTGCCTGCAGAAAGAAAATCCGCAAGAAGCGATGAAAGCATACAGGAGGCTTATAGCCGGTTATCCGAATTCTTTGTGGGCGGATGCAGCGAAGGCGAAAGATCATCTTATTGAATGGTACTTACAACAGAAACCAAACACATTGCTGAAAAAGGCTAAATGAGTTTGTATGAATAAGAACGTATTAGTGGTTGACAATGATAAGGATTCGACGAGAGTCATACTCGAAATCCTGGCTTGCAGGAATATACGAGCCAGAGTTGTGGGTTATGGCAAAAACTTGGCTGAATTTTTTGAGAAAGGCAGCTTTGATCTTGTTTTCAGCGTTATTCGTGTTAGTCGGCCTTACGATGATTTTCGTCTTATTCGTGAAATTAAGGCGGCTTTTCCGCAACTGCCAGTAATTACAATTTGTGATACTGAAAATCAGCAGCAGCATAATCAGCAATTATTAGATGTCGTGATGAATGCGGTTGACGCGGGATGCAGCGATTGTCTTGTAAAACCTTTGAACAGAGTGAGGATTGAAAATCTGCTGGATAGTTTAGTGCCGAATCATAATGTCGCGATCGCGGATCATGATGAAACATTGAACGGTAATTCCGCAATAATCGGTAAAAGCGCAGGTTTGATTAAAACTATCAACCTTGCAAAAAAAGCGGCGCCGACTTGTGCACCTGTATTAATCGGAGGTGAAAGCGGAACTGGCAAAGAATTGATCTCGCTTTTGATCCATAGATTCAGCAGAAGAGTCCGCGGGCCTTATGTACGGGTAAATTGTGCGGCACTTACGGATTCACTGCTCGAGAGCGAACTTTTTGGTCATGAGAAGGGCGCTTTTACGGGTGCGTATTCGCAGCGTAAAGGCAGATTCGAAATGGCGCACGGCGGGACGCTTCTTCTTGATGAAATAACAGAAACGCCTTTGAATTTTCAGGCAAAATTACTCCGCGTTCTTGAGCAGCAGGATTTTGAACGCGTAGGCGGCAACGACAGTGTTAAAGTTGATGTACGCGTTATAAGCACTTCAAATAAAGATTTGATGGCAGAGATCGCAAAGGGCAAATTCAGGCACGATCTTTATTATCGTCTTTGCGGTGTGAAATTAATTATTCCGCCATTGCGGGAGCGTGCGGATGATTTGCCGGAATTGGTATGGCATTTTGTCAATCAGTATGCTCCGCAGGCACAACGGAAAATAAACGCACTTGATACGACAATGATGAGTGTTTTCGCGAAATATAATTGGCCGGGCAATATTAGACAGTTGAGAAATGTTGTGATGACTTCATTGATTTTGGGGTCGGGGCCAAAATTGTGTTTGGCTGATGTGTCGTGGCTGTTTGATGAATTGCAGGCAGAAACTAATGAGCCTGCGCCTGCGGCTGAATTTACAGGGCTTCCATTAGAACAAATTGAAAAACAGGTAATTCTGGAAACGCTTGATAATACCGGCGGTAATCAGACTAAAGCGGCGAAAATATTAGGAATCAGCGACAGGACTTTGAGAAGTAAGATTCGCAACTACACCAAAAATGGTGATTTGCAAATGGTATCATAATTAAATTAAAGGTAAGCGGTAATGGCAGAAGCAGAAAAAAATCAGGCTCCACAAACAGATACGAAAGAAGCTCCGAAAGCAGACGCATCAAAAACACAGGCGGCGGGCAAAACAGGGATACTGACATATATAATAATGGCGGTAGTTGTGTTCGCGATGGCAGGCAGTGGATTTTTTATGGGGCGTATATTCGCAGGCGGAAACGGGCAGCCGCAAACAACAGAAGCCGGCGCAGCACCTAAAAAGGAAGCAAAAGCAGAAAAGAAAAGCGGCCACGGCGGAGGTCATGGAGCCAAGAAGGAAGAGAAAAAAAGCGGCCACGGCGGCGGTCATGGCGGTGGACATGGAGCCAAAGAAGAAAAAAGTTCAGCACCAACTATTTCTTCGCCAAATGATACGTGGTATTACGGCGAGCTTGAATCAGTTGTTGTAAATCCCGATGAGCCGGGGGCAACACGTTATGTTCGTGTAGGTTTGAATCTTGAATTCGGCGGAGATTTCAGCACCGAAGAAGCAGGCGAACTTATTACATCTAAAAAACCATTATTGATTAACTGGCTAAATCTTTATTTTAAAAGTTTGAGTTTGAGCCAGATGCAGAACGACAGGGATATGAAGAGAATTTTGACTCAAATCTGTGATGCGTTTAATGAGGTTCTCTTTCCTGAACAAAAACCAAAGATCAAAAAAATCCTGATTCGGGAATTTAATATTCAATGATTTCCAGTATGGAAAATAATTTGACCAGAGACAAAATACAACAACTGCTCAACGCTGTTGGGCAGAGGGCTGACAAAGATACAAGTCAGAATATTAATGCCGCAGATTACAACTGGCGGCAGTCAAATTATTTTACCCGTGAACAATTGAAAAAGATCGAATCTTTCGCACAGAAAACGGCGAATAATGTCGGTACGAATTTCAAAACATTGTATCAATGCAATTTTGATGTTACAGCGTCTGTCTCACAGCATACAGCGGGTGAATTTACGAAATCAGATGACGCGAACAAACAGTATTATCTCGCTTTTGCGGCAAAAGACCAAAAGGTCGGCTATTTAGCAATGCCCGCACAAACGGCGGTACTTTGGGCGACACAATTATTGGGCGATACGAAGTCCGAGGTGTCGACCGACAAGGAAATGTCGCAACTGGAATTATCCCTTTTGCTGGATATCGCATCGATTGCTGTAAAAGCTTTCTCCGAATCTTACAGCAGCGAATTGACGGTCAATAATGAAATCGTAAAAAAAATTCCTTTCGATATCGACAGCATTCAGGATGTTTGCAAAATCACAATTGATGTCAAGAAAACGGGAAGCGAGCAGGCAAGTCAGGCTTATTTTATCATTTTGGCTGACAAACTTTCTGCTATCGCAGGACAGGTAAAGGCTGAAAATATTTCACCGCAGAATGTTCAGAAGTCTTTAATGAATTACATTCAAAACATACCTGTTTCATTTACGGTGAAATTCGCGGATATAAATTTAAATCTTCAGGATTTAATGTCATTGCAGGCTAATGACACAATTTTGCTGAATAAAAAAGTTAATGAACCGGTTGATGTGATCTTTAATGATAAAGTTATATATCGGGCAAAGCCGGCAAGAACGAATGATAATTACGCGGTAGTGATTTCGGAATTATACAGTAAGAAATAATTTAATCTAAGGGCATACAAATGGCAGAATCAGCCGTAGCAGAAGAAGTTGAACAGGAAAATCAGACGCAGGCGCAATCTGTTGAATTTCCACAGGCAACCGAGACGAAAACAGCGGGCACGGGTTCAAGCATCGATATTTTGCTTGATATGGAAGTTCCTGTTACGGTGGTAATCGGAAAAGTTGAGATTCCGATCCAAAGATTTCTTCAGCTTGGGCCAGGTTCTGTTTTACAGCTTCAAAAGCCGATAGAAGAGCCTGCAGAATTATATCTTAAGGACACAAAATTCGCGACGGGCAATATTGTCGTTGTAGAAGACCAGTTTGCAATCAGGATAAAAGAAGTGTTTGGCGCTGCAGCGTCTGCACCACAGGGACCGGCTAAAAAATAAGGCATTGGAGCAATTTTAAATGGCAAAGCAAAATAAACCTTCGTTATCCGCTGCGAGTGCCCAGTTGCCGTTAGCTGAAACTTCTGGTGGTTCTAAAAGCAATATAGTTCTTACTCTTGGCCTTGTCGGTATTTTGGCTACGTTGCTTGTACGTATGCCTACGCCGATGCTCGATATGATGCTTGCGTGCAGTTTGTCATTATCCATCGCAATTTTAGTTATTACAATGTCCTCGAAAGAGGCTCTCGATTTATCGACATTCCCGTCTTTGCTTCTTTTTGTAACGCTGTTCAGACTTTCATTGAGCGTCGCATCAACAAGATTGATTTTGCTGCAAGGAAACGCGGGCAAAATTATCGAAACTTTCGGCGAATTTGTAGCAGGCGGAAGTTTCGTTGTCGGTATGGTAATCTTCCTGATAATGTTCATCATTCAATTTATCGTTGTAACGAAAGGTGCGGAACGTATCAGTGAAGTGTCCGCGAGATTTACGTTGGACGCTATGCCTGGCAAACAGATGGCTATCGATGCCGATTTGAACGCGGGCGCGATTACCGAAGCACAGGCGAACGAACGCAGAGGGAAAATTATAAAAGAGAGCGAATTTTACGGTGCGATGGACGGTGCAAGTAAATTCATACGCGGCGACGCTATCGCGACGATTATTATTACTCTTATCAATATTATAGGCGGTATCGCGATCGGATACTCCAACGGAATGGAAGTCGGCACTGCGGTAAAAACATATTGCATCCTGTCGATAGGTGATGGTTTGGTTAACCAGATACCTTCTATGATCATTTCGATAAGTTCGGGCTTTCTGGTTACGAAAATTTCATCGAGCCGAAGTGTCGGACAGGATTTGTCAAAACAGCTTTTCAGATCTTCGCAGCCTTTGACGATAGCATCTTTTGTTATCGCAGCTATCGGTTTAGTTCCGGGTTTGCCTATGCTTCCGTTTTTGGTGCTCGCATCAGGCGCAGGAATAATGAGCCGAGTGGTTGCAAAAAGAGAAAAGGGCAAAGACAAGAAATCAGAATCGCCATCGCAATTACAAAAAAATAATGATGCCAAACATCAACCGATAGAGGAAATGCTCGACATTGACAGGGTTTCAGTGCAGGTGGGTGTTCGGTTAATAAGTTTGGTTGATCCGCGCAAGGATAGCGCGATATTTGATCGCATCGGTGCGCTTCGCAGGAAATTCGCACAACAGCTTGGGCTTGTTATGCCGTTGGTTCGTTTGCGGGACAATATAAATATCGATTCAAATGCTTACGAAATTCGGCTTTTTGATCATACTGTCGCGACGGGCAGACTGGAACCAAATATGTTTTTAGCGATGGATTCCGGCGCGACCAAAACTAAAGTTGAAGGTATACCGACAACCGAACCTGTTTATGGTTTGCCCGCGTTATGGATAACGGAAGCGACAAAAGAAAAAGCGGAGATGCTGGGCTATACCGTTATCGATCCTGAATCAGTTTTCATTACGCATTTATCTGAAACGCTGCGTAAACACGCGGATGAATTGCTGACTCGTGAAGATGTTCAGCAGCTTGTTGACAGACTCCGTAAAACACAGCCTTCGCTTGTAGGCGAAGTTATCGGCGAAGTTGTGCCGGTTGGTACGTTGCAGCGTGTATTGAAAAATCTTCTGAAAAACGGAATACCGATTCGTGAATTGCAAACTGTTCTCGAATCGCTTGGCGAATACGCCGGCAAAACAAAAAATCCAGAACTGCTAACTGAAGTTGTCCGCAAACATTTGTCGCGAACGATAACAGAACAATATAAAGACAAAAACGGCAAAATTATGGCGATAAGTCTTGATCCGGCTCTTGAGCATCAAATGGCATCGAATCTACGTCAGGAGGCTGAACAGTTGTCGATCGCGCTGCCGAGCGAGACGATTATGGCAATTACAAACTCGATCGCAAACGCGTGGAAAACCGTGATGGATAAGGGCGTTGAGAAAGTTGTTATGCTTTGCGATTCAAGATTGCGTATGCCTTTGGCTTCGATGCTGGGACGTCAGTTGCCGCAGTTGCCGGTGATTGCGTATAATGAAATTGTAATTGGAACAGAAATTGAACCATTAATAACTATTGCGCTTCCACAGGGAACTAAAACAATTAATCCCAAACAGGAACTTGCCGGAGCGACCGCGTAAATACCAATTGGTATTTTTACTCGCGCGTTGGTAGGTTTGTAAGGCATTGAGTTTAGCTTCGCTTAAGCCGCGGACAACGCAAGAATAATTTTGAGAGCCGTATAATATGAGTTTTGGACTTTACAACTTTGATACAAAAGCGTCTTTCGCAGGAAAGGCAGCGAAGCAATTTTAGGCTTTCGTATTTTATTTGACATCTTTTGATTTTTGAAAGGGCAGTTGATTATGTTGTTAAACTCCAGACAGATTTGCACCAGTGTTTCGGTACTGGGATTTTTTTGTGTCGCGATTATAGGTTGGTTCAGCGGTCTTTCACAGTTTACCTGCTGTAAAAGGGCGCTTCTTGCTGCAGTAATGGTGTACGTAGGGACATCAATTGCATTAAAGGCAGTCAACGCGATATTGACTGACGCTTTAATTAATAGCCAGATTAAACAGCAAAAGGAACAGGTAAATGACAGTAGAAACGGATAATATTTGCACACAGCAGCCGGTTGAAGATGCTAACGGCCATTTGAAAAAGCGCGCGCATCGAGCGTATAATGGCCATAAGCGGGACACAATCGACAGCGATCTAGTTGTCCAGTTTCTGCCGATGGTTCATAAGATCGTTCAGCGTGTTGTTACGTATATAAAGCCGCCGTTGTCGTACGAAGACCTTGTTTCAGCGGGAACGGTCGGGCTTATAAAAGCGTCGAGGGATTTTAATCCTACATTGCAGGCGGAATTTAAAACTTATGCTTATATAAGAATAAGAGGTTCTGTTCTCGATGAGTTGCGGAATTTTTCGCTGTTATCGCCTAATGCTGAAAAGCAGGTAAAAGAAGCATCACAAATGACCCTTGAAATGACAGACGAAAACGGCAATGCACCATCGGATGAAGAGCTTGCCGATAAATTGCAAATTTCAGTTGATAAACTTTATCAAACTTTTGAAAACGCAAGGACAAAAAATTTCGTATCGATAGATAGTGTTACGGAGAATTCAACTTCGCTGGGAGCATCTTTGATCGCCAATGATGTGGCTTCGCCGTTAGATCAGTTAGAACAAAATGAGTTAGTGGAGAAGTTAACGGAAGCTATCCAGCAGCTTAATGAACGACAACGGCAGATTATTATACTTTATTATCACAAGGAACTGACAATGAAGCAGATAGCAGAGGTTTTCAATATTACAGAACCAAGAGTGAGTCAGCTGCACGCGAGTGCGTTATTTAATTTATCTACTAAAATGAGGAAATTGAGAGATGGTTGATGATAGTTTGATTAAGCCAGTTGTGAATCAGAATGCATTTAGTATAAAATCTGCACGAGACAAAGATTTAAACGACAAGAAGAAACGTCAAAACAACAACGGTGAGCAGCAAATGGCAGAAGAAGCAATCACTGAAGAAGTGAATGATTCCGAAATAGAAGAAGAAAAAAAATTTGGAGATAAAAATTCGATCGATTTTTGTGCATAACCGAATCGAAATTAAATCTCTAAAACATTTATTAATGGATTACAAAAAAATGGAAAATACAGGCAGAATAATAAAAGGCAGTGAAGTCAAACTCGAAGGAACGTACCGCCTAGGCGGTGCGCAATCTGCGGTTCAAGCTGCCGCAGTGAAAGATAGGGCTGTGCCATCTGCCGCCGTTCAGGCACGAATAATAGAAAGTCAGCCTCAATACGCGATAATTGAAGTTATATGCAGTTGCGGTACCAAAACGCAAATAAGATGCGAATATGCAGAGGCCATGAAAAATCAATAATGGAGTTTGTGAAATGAATAATAAAAATATAATTCGATTGTTTCTTGTGTCAGCAATGATATTTGTGTTTGCAGGATGTCAGCGCAATCAGCAAAAATCGGAAGATGATTTAAAAGTGCAGGCTGAACAGAACGAGTCAGTTTCAAAACGTTTCCAGACACCCGCAGGTTCGGCGCCGGGCGGCACAGCGGTCGATTCGGCGCT
>Ga0154577_1163_pt1 | contig 13092 bp, 10 predicted proteins | sample RifGroF2_FD_116006 | JGI IMG/M metagenome (GOLD analysis project Ga0154577, IMG submission 116006) | Planctomycetes bacterium GWF2_42_9
TGTTAGGACTCTTCACTGTATCAATGTCAATTCGATGCAATGACAATCCGTTAAGTTCGCAGAATACTCTTGCCCCAAGCTCAGGTACAAATATAGCTCTGCAATGTTCCTCTTGGTGCAAAAAGCTTTTCCGCCTTTTCAAATTAACGAGTTCTTCAAAATTGCACATATTATCTACTCAAAACCTTAACCTAATACAATCAACATCTAATTTATAAACTAGAGAGCAACTGATCCATCTTAGGGCTGAATGGAACGGCACCTTTTTCCGTGATTTCATAACCAGTTTCAATTCTGCATCCATTCCATTCCGGGTGACCAAAGAAACTTACATCTACGCATACCGTCATGCCGACCTGGAGTACATCCGTGCTATTTGGCCCAAAAAACGGCGATTCAGCTTCATGTAGGCCAATCGTATGCGCAAACGGACAGACCATGTATTTAAGCAGATTATGCTTTTTATAATATTCGCGGCCAGGCTTATCTATCTCAGTACCTCTTTTCCCTACGACAAGTTGCTCCTTTGTCAGCCTGAATGTTTCACCCAAGTGTCTGAGGCATTCTTGCTGACTTGCAGTCAAATTGCCTGAAACCGGCACTGTATGCCCATATACCCCAGCATAACCAGCTATTTTGGGAGCAAGTCCAAGCATAACAAGCTCGCCAGCTTCAAGCTTTTTGAGACTAGCTGTAGGCACTACTGCATTGGCACGCTTACCGCTGCCCACAATAGCACTGAAACCGAAACCACTGGCTCCCCTGCTTCTGGCAGCATACTCTCCAGCCACCGCTACCTCGATCTCAGTAACATCTGGTTTTATGGCCGCCTTCATAGCCTCATAACAATGGTCTGCCGTAATAAAAGATTTTCTAATCTGTTCAATTTCCCATTTACTCTTGATGTAGCGCAGCTTTATATAAGCTTCTGTAAGATCAACAAGCTCAACTCCTTCAAAGCCATTTTTGATTTGTATATAACAATCAGCTGGCATCCTGCCTGCACCGATGAGCCCGATACGTTTAATTTTGTCCAGCTTTGAATTTAGTTCAGCGAAAAGTTTGGGAAAATCAATTATAGTTGCGTTCGGGTATTCCTCATTCGGCACCATAAACACAGGGAAATTTCGAGTCTCTGTTATAGCACTATCTAGCTTGGCAAAAGGTTCACTCTCCGGACCACCAAGAATCATCGGTTCGCCATTCCTCGGAATCAGTACTGCTCCACTTTCAAATTGTGGGCACCAACCCGTTAAATACCAGCCGTTTCCAATATTGAATTCATCGAAGTAAACAAACATAATATCAAGATCATTGGCATTCATCACCTGCTTGACTTTTGCTAGACGAGCATCTCGTTCCTGTTTTCCAAGATATCCCATTGTTGATTCCTTTTTAATCAATTTATTTAATTTTACAATTGAGCTTCAAACTTACTCAATACCTTTAAATCATCAAAAGTAACCACTCTTTTTTCATCGTCCGATAGAGTTGCAGCCAATGATAGTTGGACAGCCATTTTCCCATCAATTAGACTTGACCTAGGGTTACCACCATTTCTACATATAGTAAAAAAGTCTGTAAGGATTTTCTGATCCGCACCATTATGCGTGCCAGAATTTGCGTTATTTACATCTATCAAAGTCTTTCGGCAGCTGTGCCGTTCAGTGAGAGTGATAAGGCCAGATTCAGTCGCACCTTCAACCACGGCATCTGTACCAATTACACGAATCTGGCGAGTAGTTTTAGCCGAAAGCACGTTGACAGTGTAAGTTGCGCGAATATCATTTTCAAATTCAATAACTGCGATACCATTATCAAAGGTGTCTTTGTCAGAATTGTAAAGACAAATATCTGGAGACATTGAACCAGATTGGTCCATCTTTAGTTGAAGCTTTCGCCATGCTTCATCAAACCAATGTTCGATTGGTTTGTTGATATCGTAATAGTCATGACATGATGACTTTAAAACACAATCTCTGCATCGCGGGCCTACACCTGTCTTTTTCTTATAATGTGATAGCCCGGAATTTGCATAGATTGAAACTGGTTTTTGGCCCGCAATCCACATAAGCAGATCAAAATCGTGGCATGCTTTTGTGAGCCATAACCCCCCACCGAATTTACGAAGCCTGTTCCATCGCCGAAAATATGTTCGACCACCATAATACCATTCATTAGCTTCAATGGTGGTAACTTTTCCAAGAGCCCCGGAATGCACCAGCTCATGAATTCTTTCATGAATTGCGCTATGTCGCATGTTGAAACCAAGATAACAAACAGTATTGCAGTTCTTTGCAGCATTTATTATCAAATTGCAATCCTCAACTGTGGTTGCAAGCGGTTTTTCAATGTATACATGCTTTCCAGCTTTAATGGCGGTAATTGTTGGCTGGACATGAGCAAAATCCGGCGTAGCTATTAATAGCACATCTGCTTTAGTCAGAGCCAAATCCAAATCTGCTGTAACAAGGCAGTTGATATCGAAATGATTTATCAAAGCTTGGGCTTTTTCAAGATTCGTATCGACTACGGCAGATAGGCAGGTAATATCGGGATTATTTTTAATGTACTTACAGAAAGCAATTGATCTTGCACCAGCACCGACTATTATTGTATTGAGACTTTGCATATTTTATTTTTCAGCTTTCAAATAAACTACCAATCCTAACACCGCACCTAAGAATGCAAAAAACGCGCTCCAGAGCCAGAAAAAACGATAGGCATTAAGCCAGTCCATTATGACTCCACAAAGTAAACTCAGACCCACTGATCCGACAGAAGAGAATATGGCACTTGCAGACGCGAATTGGCCATAAAGTTCTGGAGGATAAATATCAGCAGACCATTTTCGTGTTACTAGTTGTGGCAGAGTTAAACAGATACACGAAAAAGCTATAAGCCAAAATCCAGCTAACCACTTTGTATTTATTGTAAAAAAAGCAAGAACACAAATGATGGTGCAAAGTAGCTGAGTGAAAATAAGCATTTTATGACTGCCTAATTTATCGAGAAATAGACCGGCGGGAAAGACAATAAGAAAACTGAGAACATTTCCAAGTGCCATTAATTTACCGAAACCATCAAGAGAAAAACCCATTTCGTTACGATAGAAAAATACCATAAATATTCCGGAAATGCCAAACCAAACAACACAGGCCTTAGCCAAGTGAACCCACCAAAAATAGCTTGTGCCAAAACATTCTCGAACGTAATTATTTATGCCGCTCCAGAAACGTCCCTGTTTCTCCTGCGGCGGTGGCGGGTACTCACCTTCTTTAACTCTCCAACATACCACCATCATCGTAAGGCCATATACCACCGCAATTCCTACAAACAGCAAGTTCATATAATTGGTTGCGAGTCCATAGAGAAAATAATTGAAGATAAGAGATCCCAAGGCAGAGAATAACTGAAACAATCCATAAAAACGGCCCAGCAACGATTTAGGGACTACATCGGGGATCAGGTAGTAGTAAACGGAAGCCACAAACATTTCAAAAAACTGGAAAGAGATAATAAATAAGCCAAAGACAAGTATTAAAGGTGTAATTGGGCTATAACTAAGAAGTTGAGCTATGGCAGAATTTTTTGAAAAAAAAGCCAGTATCTCTGGAGCAAACGGTATCAATGCCATAAATACTGTTACAAACGGAGTTGTCCATAAGATAAATGGCCGTCTGCGCCCCCACCGTGACCTGTATCTGTCTGAACGATAACCAAGAATTGGATTTAAAATCATATTGGTCAACATATAGATAGTGGAACCCAAAAATGCGATTTGCTTATTGCTCGCGCCATGCCCCTTAAGAAGTATAGGCAAAAGATACGGCATGACCGAACTCATGATAGTAAAAATAAAATTCCCCCAGAGCAGCCAAGCGAAAAGGGTAAACAAACTAGCGCGACTATAGACCAGCGTGCCCACTGAATATAGGGAAACACCATCTGTTTTGTTTATAGTAATAGCATTTTCATCTACTTTTATACTCAATTAGTACCTCTGATTTGTAGATAGTAACTGCAGATTATTATATTATTGGATAACCAGCAATACGGACTTTATTTTACAATGCCCCAAGACCTTGCATATTCCTTTGTAGCAATTTTGTGAGATATGTAACTATACCTGAACTGAATCTTACAATTCAGAAGTTATAATTTAACTAATCTTTATAATGCCAAAGCAACTTAATACTTGTAACAAAATATACTACCAAAGATGAATTGTCTTCACGGCATCCCTTCGCTGCATCTTCAACTTATTTTTATCCTGCGATTCTACACTGCCATCAGTGAAGAGTGCATTAGGATAAGGATGATTATCTTTGAATTCAGGATAAGGCGTGCTATATGCCGCAAGATCCTGAAAGAGCTTGGCCCGTGGCCCGGTAGATGTTGAGGGATAAATTAATCCTTTTGCTTTTTGCTGTTTTTCGGAATAGGTCAAAAACGTCGTTTCAGTCGTAGTAGGATAATTTCCGAAGTAAAAAAAGTAAATCCAATATCCATTATTCTGATTCTCGTAATTGAATTCGCCTTTTTTATACCATTGATATGTGGATATATTTTTAGGTTGCTTTTCTGAATGAAACGCAGGCATTTTGGCGACAGTTTGATTAGCCGGGCAAATAAAAATGGTATTATCTTTTGCGCCCAAATACGGTTGAATATCAGTACCAACGAATCCAGTTGACCGGTTATTGCTGACAGGATAATTGTAAAAACAACCATTTGGAAACTTGTTCTTATTATCTTGAGCAAATGCCACAATAGCTATCCCGATTTGATGCATTTGAGACCTACAGACAACTCGATAACTTTGGATTCGGGCTTTATTAAGTGCAGGCATTAATATAGATAACAATAGTGCAATAATCGCAATTACTACCAGAAGTTCAACAAGAGTGAACCCTTTATGCCTATGTTCTAAAACTGCACATTTCACTTTGCATATTTGATCTGTAGTCATATTCATACCCTTCCATAAATAAATATAGGCTTCTAATCCGGCAACTTTGCCAAAAATAAATCATCAAAGTAAACGGTACCTTCTCCAAGAGAATGCAAATAAAGATTAATGTAAGTATTATCCAGAGTAAGTATTTCAGGCACAACTATTTGTACCCAGTTTCCTTCAGTATTAGTCCATGCTACTGTAATTGGCACTGATGAGCCCCCCACGTAAATTTCGCAATTACCGCCGGAACCCTCTGTTGAATTTACCCAAAAACGGTACGCAAACCTTTTACCAGGATTAACTGGAACATACAATTGAACCCATCGGGCTACGCCTGTCATACCTTCGCATTTGATCTCAAAGGATTTATTTCCAGAATGCTTGAAATTTGAAGACCTGCTGAAACTATAGTCACCAATATTTGACATAGTATCAGTAAACCAGCTTGGGTCATTAATCTCTGCCCCCGGATCTCTAATAACATTTGGTCCTATACCTGGAATTGTAGCTGGATCAATGGCTATAGTTTTAAATTTTTGAAAAATTGAATATTGCTCTTGAACAGCACTTTTGTTAGCTTGGTTGCTATTTGCGACAGCTATTGCATTGGCACTGCTTAAGTATGAATCCATTTGATTCATTTCTGATAAATTGAATGCTCCTGGAAATTGCTGCAACGCTGAACCAAATTCAGGTACTCGTTCCAAAATAGTATTTTCATAAAGTAAATGGTACGCTTTCATGGTATCAGCCGCGGGACCATAAGCCAGTGAACAATAATTGCTTAGTATAGCATCGTAATCTAGTGAGGTATCCCATGCACATTGCGAAACGGTATAGGCCAGCACACGCATTGAAGGCCAATCTACGGGATACGTCTGACTACACACACCCTTGACTCCGAGCTGCTTAAGATCCGCATACTCTTCGCAGATTCTTCGTGAAAATGGCACTGGGCAACAGTCCATATTGGGGTAGAAATAATATTCCCAGAAATGCACATCTTTTGATTTCGACAGCCATCCGATAAGCTTGCGTATGATTTCAGCATTGTATAAATCAGTGGGATCGGTAAGTTTTTTGTGGTAATTGCGGCCGCATGGAGCAAATGTGATCGCTACGTTATCAGCAACATTGAATTCAGGTGCTTCCTGCGTTTCGGCATAACCGTACATGCCTAATAATCGACCGGGATAACGTTGGGCAACCCAGGGCGATAACAAATTAAAAAAATGCGCAACTCTGTTGCTATAGTTACCCGTTCCAATCTGATTACCATCCCATGCAAGACAATTGGTACACTGACAGAATCCACCGCTTCCGTCATTTTGTGCAATTCCGAAAATTTTAAGTTTTGGAAAATTACTGCTAAAAGTTTCAGTTATTTTACTTTTTACAATATTTAATATATCTGGATTTGATAAGCAAAGCTGTACATAGAAACTTGCTGAGTCCCTAGGTTTTACACGAATGCCATCAATTAGTGGAAAATACTCAGGATGATATGATTCGGGATGATTAATGTTATCATAATAGATGCTGGCAGGAACAAGCCAAGCAAAATTGTGGTACGTAGTTTCGGTTGTTATTCCACGCGCAAGATGTTTTAAGTACGGATTTCCGCCAATAGACCCCAGTTGCTCAACTGGACAATATAATGTACTCTGTCGGTTATGCGCCATCCAATTGCCAATTAAGTCAGTATAACCGAACCCGTTGCTGTTGTCTCCGATTATCCAACCACGATAATAAAAATCTGGTACTTTAACTTTACACAAGTTAGCTATTGCTATTGTACTTTGCATTCCCCCATCGAGTATTGGGGTATCATTGGCAATTGGCCATGATATATGTAGTATTTCATTGCAAAAATCATCAACTGCCCACATTACCGCAGCAGCAGAATTTCCTACAAGCTCTATTTTATTATCATAAGTGCGTCTGATAGCATATGCCTGGTCACTGCTGTTGCCAACACCGGCACTAAAACGATTTGCAACTCCCAGTCGGATTTCAACTGCTGACGGTGTTGCAGGATTAATTAATGGAGTTACTCCAGCAGCCTCTTGAAATGCTGACTGAAGCTGTTGAGCCGCATATGACTCAATTGTTGATGGTGAACCAATAACTACATTGCGGATACTCACATTACAAACTCCGTTATCAACTAATAATAATGGTTCACGTGATCCAAAAATAAACGCATAGTCAATAAAATCAACTTTTTGACTCTGATTGAAATCTGAACCATAGCACCAATTAGGCATGGCACAATTGCTATTAAGCCAATTATTTGCAAACTGTTCGAGCCCTGACATTTGATTGTTTATGCAATCACTCAATGCTGGAGCAGCCAGCAATGTACAAACCAACAACATTTTAAGAGTTGACTTAATCATTTAAATTTCAATCCATCGCAAGTAATTAGGCATGGGCTGTGACATAAACACAGCCCATGCATTTAAATCAAAGAATGTTAAACTCTTTTCCTAAGGAAAGCACCACCAATCAATAGCAACGCCATTGTTGCAGGTTCTGGTACATAAGTAACTTCTAGCCTTGGCAGATATTGAGCCTCGCCCCAGCCATCAAAAATGGCTGAATAATAGTATTCAGGAGCCCCAACCCAGCTATCCCATGGGAAGCCTGTTTCGTCTTTTACAATCGAAAGTCGAAATGAACTATAGGTCTTACCAGCAGCAGCATCAGCAGCGACGGCAGAAGTCAAATCGTAACTGAAATTTCCGTCCCTAATGCCATATACAATGGCTACGTCTTCAACGCTGGCTGTCATATCATCGCCGCTAAGATCTGTTGAATTATTGGCGGTATATTTTTGAATTTTAATCCACGTTCCTCCAGCAGATGAATACATATAACCTTTGAACAAAGCGCTGCTAATCGTTTTCGATGAATCAATTCCTGCTGATCCCAGATCAAATTTCACTACGCTAACATTTGCAGCCCATCCGGCATAGACATCACCTATTTGCATGAGTTCAGTACCAGGATACGATCCTGTATGGACGCTACTATAAGGTCTCCATCCATACTGGACTTGGCAGAGATCACCTATTTTTCCTGGCGATGTTTGAGGCGGCACGATCGTTACCATATCCGCAAGTACAATGCTCGATAAACACGCTACAGCTACAAGTACAGTTACAGTCTTCTTCATAATTACTTCCTTCCCAAAAAATAAATTTAGTTTTCCGCTTATAAGGCAAGCCGCCTGATAAGCAACGCAACAACATCAATTTAGTCCAACGTTTATCTACCGACCTAACTCACCAATAGAAAAATAATTTAAATTAAATTCTCTTACCAATTTTCAATGCAGCTTTCTATAAGAGGATCATTACAAACCATCCAGTCGCTGGCAACCATAGCCAAATCTTTAAAATTTACCAGGCAATCAGCATTTAAATCGCCATTCTGATAACCCCATCCGCCACAAGGTATACTTTCGACGAGCTCATATTCCAATATGTTGTCTGCATTATCATATCTATTCTGCGCTTCAGTTGTGGCAAGTACACCAAATTGCTCAATATCAAATCCCGATCTGGTGTCTATTACGATATCGAATCTTACATGCTTGCCAGTAATAAGCTGACTTACTACTGTCTCTCCATAACCACGTCCACCAAAGTTATCGAACATTTGAACACCAAGCTCATAAATCATATCTTGACCATTAATTGAAACAGCTGCTTCTAAATTTGTATCGATCAAGGGATCACCCGGCCACCAACAAGCCCAATAACCATTTCCGGCAGTGTTGATACCTAAGAAATATTGTTGAGCTATATCACTATGACTTGTATCATATTGACCACCAGCTCCACTGCCTTGACTGAATATCTCCAAACGGTCACTGTTTGACCAATCTTCATATTCGTCAGTAAAGAATTGAACAGTGTCTTTAACGATGACTGCAGCGTATATTTTGTCTGTATTTTCGTTCCAGCGGAGCGCCATTTTGGCACTGGTCACATCAGACGTATTACCATAGATATTAACGTCAATCGGAATCCATTCAGCGACATCCCATTCTGACAGATCGCCATCAACAACAGCAGTGCCACGTGCAATAGTACCAGTAGGTTCTATCTGACTGCCCGTTACGCAACCAACACCACCAGGAGTTGTGCAGCTGAGCCATTCGTCAGCTGTTATCTTCAAGTCTTTCATATCAACGACACAATCTACATTCATATCACCAGTAAGCCCGAAACTACCTTCAATAACATCACTGCAATTTTCGGGCATGTCGATATATTCTATTTCAAGATGAGGCCTTGACACATTGCTCCAGCCCTTGGCTACAGCCATATAATAGTAAGTGGGGTCGCCATCTTCCTCATCGTTATCCATCGGTGTTCCTAAGGCATCATAAACTGCGGTGATCACATAATAACTGTAAGTCTTCCCTGCGGCGATATCGGCAGCTACACCAGCTGTTACATCAAAACTGAACCATGCCCAATTCTGACCTCCACTATCGACTTGAAAAATTCCGACATCAACAAGGGAGGCGGTATTCGGATTATCATTTGGGCCTAAAACAGTTGTATTGTTGTTGATGTATCTCTGAACTTTAAAATACACCGTTGTTGGGTTTACATAACAATATCCTTTGATCGATGCGCTAGTAACTAAATCAGAACTACTTATCTCAGTTGGTAATTGGAATTTGGCAACACCAATGTTAAGAAATCCTTCATCCCACCACCCGGTTGAAGCATAGACATCACCAATATTGCAGATAAAATCTTCCGACAGATTAGTTTCGGTTCTTAGAAAGCCTCCAACGGGGACACCGGGAGGATTTGTATGATGCGGATGGGGGTCCATATTGATCCACAACGCACCAAATTTCTCAGCCTCTGGAGCAACCCCAACAGAGTAAGTAGGGAACGAATTAGCAAGAACAATATTTGACATGAAAACACAAATTGCAACATAAACCAACTTCTTCATAATGATTCCTCCGAAATAATTCTTTTACACAGTTCATTTGTCATATTACAAAACCATGATAAATAACTAAGCTTAATAATTTCGCTTTCCTAAACTACAAAACCAAACACTTCGGGCCAAAACGCATCTTTACATCACATGTGCGTTGTTGCTCAGGAGGCAACATTGAACATGGCAAAACAATGCCGCTAGGAGTAAGGTCTCCTGATGCAATTCGCTCTAGAAGCATTTCTGCTGCGCGTTCACCCATTAAGGTAAAATCAGATTTCGTAGTAGGCCAGATATCGTTAGTAAAGTTATTATGCAGATTGTCAAAACCAGCAACTACTATATCCTCCGGAACTGATAGACCTAAATTCCTCAGACTTTTAATTGCCAGCGGTACCATCTCATCCATTAGAGCAATTATCGCATCAGGACGAGGCTGAACGTAAACAAGATTTTTCAGCATTTCCTGAATATCAGCAATGCTATTAAGTGAATCGCAATTAACTAAGTAATCAGGATTTAAAGGCAGATTGGCCTCTTCTAAGGCTTTCTTGTAACCTGTTAAACGATCTTGGGTAGCCCTACTGAAAATCTTGTCAAACTTAAGAAATGCAATTTTCCGACGATTTTGCCCTAAAAGATATTGTGCCATATCGTACCCGGCGTACTCATTATCCATTATGACATGTGGCCGACGCATTACTGGCGAATATATATCAACTACAACTATTGGGAAATCACGAAATTCTTTGGCAAGATAATCATCTCGACTGTCGCGACCCACAGCATTAACGCAATAAACAACAACACCTTTGACACCCTGATTTATCATTGTGCTAATATGACTTCGCTCCTCTTGAGCACTTGAAGTAGACCCACTGACAACCAAATCACACCCACGACTCTTTGCCACACGGTTAATCCCATTAAGGATATTACTCGGAAGCGGCGAGTGTAAATCAACTGCAACATAACCTATTTGTACACGTGGCAATGCCTCAATATACATTCCGCTACCGCGGCGAGTTGATAGACAACCGTTATCCACTAGTTCCTCTGCAGCTTTACGTATTGTAGTAGAACTGACCTTATATTTTGTAGCCAATTGTGCCACGGTAGGCAACTTGGAACCAGGAACGAACCTGCCAGACTCTAAAAAATCATGTTGAATTCTTTTGGCAAGACCTTTTGGTTTTTCAAAAATAGGCATAAAAACCGTTCCTAATAAACTCAGATAAAATGATACAACACACAAACATAAAAGTATGCTACATTAAACTTATATTATCTTACTCGCTTTACTTTACTTGTCAAGAAAATTATCATCAAGAGTTCATAATATTACGAAATTTCCCAAAAATACAGGCTGGGACATAATCCACATAAAAACATGCCACAAACCAAGTACACAATCATAAACCCTTGTTTTTCATTCAGTTACCGCAATACCGCAAACTAAGAACAGAAACAATCTCGCAAGAGACAAAAAAAATTCAATTGACTAGGACCAAAATAAGACTATATTAACTTACATATGATTACTTTTATTTAACTTGCATCATCCTACAATGGTGAAAAAAATGCATAAATTAAACACGACCTATAATAAGCTATGTCCACTCAGAACAATGATTTCTTATGCAACAGGCGATTGCGCAGTTTCCCTCGTGATGAATTCTGTCTTTGGCTTCGCAATGCTGTATTACACGGACGCTTTGGGCTTAAAGCCATCACTTGCTGGATTTGCAATGTTCATAGCATCTCTTTGGGATGCTGTTTCAGCTCCTATCATGGGACATATTACAGATAACACTCGTTCTCGTTTCGGTAGGAGACACCCTTTTATTCTGTTGGGCGGCATTGGAATGATTGTTTGCTTTTATTTTGTATGGGTAGTTCCGTCCCCATTCAAGGAAAGCATGACCGTTCTCTTCTGGTACTTAGTAGTAATGAACCTTTTACTAAGAACTTTCTGCACAATATTTTCGGTTCCATTCACTGCTTTAGGCTTTGAAATGTGCACTGATTATATTGGCAGAACAAAACTTCAGGGGGTTAGAACTGCAATAGGGATGCTTGCTAATTTTTTCGGTCCTGCATTATCATGGTCCATATTTTTCCGAAATAACAATGAAGGTTTTCGAGCTACTAATAACTCTGACAATTTTATTCACATGGGAACAGCTTTCTCGATATTTGCTTTTTTATTCATTTTAATAGTCTGTATTAGTACTTTCCGCTACATGATGGATTCAAGGGAACTTAATACATCGGGTAAGGGATTAAAAGCCTTTTATATGGATATGAAGGAAATTGCTTTGGATAAGTTTCCACGAGGGGTTTTTGCATTCTTATTTTTTGTTGTCCTGGGCATAACTTTGACCAGCACACTTCAAATGTATCTTTATGAGCATTATATGAAATTGGAAGGAATGCAGAAAACTTTTGCCCATGGTGGAACCATGATCGGAATGGCATTAGGCGCAGCCGCAGCAGCAAGATTGACAAAATTGTTTGACAAAAAAAAATCCATAGTTATTGCCGTAATCTGGAGCGTTTTCTGTAATGTTGTACTTGCAGTTTTGCTCTTACCTGGTTGGCTTAAGCCAAACCACACATTTATCTTCTCTGGAATTATAATTCCTATAGTTTTTATAGCTTTTGTTTTTTTTCATAGTGCATATTGGTTTGGTAATGGCATTATGCTGCCTATTTCTTTGTCTATGATGGCTGACGTTTCTGAGATCAACGAAGCAAGAACGGGAATAAATAAAGACGGTAGTTATTCTGCGGTATACAGTTTTGTATCAGGTCTCGGGGGCTCTGTTGGCGCTCTTTTTTCAGGATATGCACTTACAATGATTGGTTTTATGGCAGGCGGAACACAACCACAGAGTTCTTATGTCGTCTGGCGATTATGTGCACTGACTCTTCTTGCTGGCCCATTTATCTCAATGATAGCCCTAATATTTATAATGAAGTATCCAGTGACCAAATCTCTTCTAAATAGTATCGCAAACAAAAAAGGGAGTATAACTTTTGGAAGCTGTGATCAACCCATAAAAACGGATGTATGAAAAGTTATGAGTGTGTTGCTCAAAACTTTTCTTGCTTTTTCTTAGTGAAGGAAAGGAGTGTTGTATGAAGAAGTTAAATTTGGT
>Ga0154577_1114_pt4 | contig 12958 bp, 11 predicted proteins | sample RifGroF2_FD_116006 | JGI IMG/M metagenome (GOLD analysis project Ga0154577, IMG submission 116006) | Planctomycetes bacterium GWF2_42_9
CAGCAGGCAATTGAATCTCTAAAATCCGAATTTGCCGAAAAGGAAAAGAAATATCAATCCCGAATTTCTGAAATAGAGGCAGGTAGCAACAAATCTATCACATTGGAACAATTAAAAGCCCGGCAGATAATTGACGATTTAAACGCAGAGTACGCAACGAAGGAAAAAGAGTTAGAGCAAAAAATCAATGAACTTCAGGCCGAATCTAAAAAATCAATCGAAGCCGAACGCTCCATCGCTCAAAAAGCCATTGCCGCCCTGCAAACCGAAATTCACACGCTCTCGAAATATTACGAAGACGAAATTGCCAGCATCAGAAATGAACACGAAAAAGCATTAGATTCAATTAAGAATGAATCAAAAGATGACATAACAAAAATCAAAATCCAGTCTTACGAAGAAACCACCGCGTTAAAGGAACGATTGGAAAGTCTGGAAATTTCAGCGGAACTGGAAAAACAAAACAGGATACAAGCCCAGGAACTTTTGAATAAGGAAAAACTCAAGGCCGCAGAATTGGCAAAGAAAATTGAGGAAATTAATGAATCCTCAAAACAAAAACTTGAACAACTGAATTTCGAGAAGATCGAAGAAATAAATAGATTAAAAGCCGAGTCGCTGGAGAAAATAAACAAAGAAAAAACTCTCGCACTTACTGCCAAACAGCAGGCCGTTGACAACTTACTGACTGAATTTGCCGAAAAAGAAAAGGCTTATGAACAGCATATTTCTGAAATCAGAGACGACGCTCAAAGAACGCTCGCACAGGAAAAATCAAACGCGGAGCAAATAATTTCAAATCTCAAAGCGGAAATCGAATCTATTTCGCAGAGCCATAAAGAAGAAATCCAGAAACTCAAAGAAGAATCTGAAAAAGCACTAGTTAAAAGTGCAACCGAATCAAAGCACGCAATTTCAAAGATTGTTTTCGAATCGAATGAAAGACTTGCCGAGCAGGCAGAATTGACGGTTAAAGCCGAGGCATTTGCCGCATCAGAATCAAGAGCTAAAACCAAAATTGAAGAAAGTCTGCAAAAGGAACTAGCGAAAAATACAGAACTAGCCGCCAAAATCGCCCTCTTGCAATCTGAAACTGAACAGAAATCAGCAGAGCAGAATGAATTAATAGTAAAAGCCCAAACCTTTGCCGCTTTTGAATCGAAAGCAAAAGCCAAACTTGAGGAAAGCCTGCAAACAGAACTCGCCAAAAATATAGAGCTGACCGCTAAAATAGAGTCGGCCAAATCCGAATCGCAGGAAAAATTTGAATCTCAACGATCAGAATTTGAAAAAATTGTAAAGCATTACAAGGATCAGATAGAAAATTTAAAAATAGAATCCTTGAAAAATATTACTGAATTCAAAACACAGGCCGATGCTAAACTTTCCGAGCAAATTCAGCTTACTGGCAAAGCGGAAGCATTGGCGGCTATCGAAACCAACACAAAATTACGGCTTCAGGAACAGTTAAACAAAGAAAAACGGTTCGTCGAAGAATTGAATTTACACCTGATCACAGAAAGAGCAAACTGGGACGCGAAGTTCACCCAGCAAAGAGACGAATTCGAAAAAATCTTAGTATATTACAAAGAAGAAATCGATACCTTAAAAGCCGAATCGCAGGCAGAGATTGAGAAGTTAAAATCGCAATCTGATGAAACTATATCTAAGCAAATCCAGCAGATTGGGAAGCTGGAGGCCATCGCCGGTTTAGAGGAAAAGACAAAATTACGTACGATCGACCAGTTGAATCAGGAAAGAGCGAATAACGCAGAATTAAAAGCAAGAATTGAAGAGCTGAAATCAGAATCAGCAGAAAAGCTGGATTCGCATAAAGCACAATTCAATGAATTGCTCGACAGTTACAAGCACCAGCTCGAAACGGTTAAAGCCGAATCACAGAATACTATCGCTGGTTTAAAAGCACAGGAAGCGGAAAGGCTTGCTGCCCAAATTCAGGAAACAGAAAAAGCAAGACAGGCAACCGCTGTTGAAATTGAATTGAAAACACAACTCAACGCAAAATTAGCTCAAGAGAAATCAAAAGTCGACGAACTGACTCAAAAGCTCGCGGAAATCGAAGCGGAATCAATTCGCGCAATAGTACAGCAGCAGGCTAAAGAGCAGGAAATGCTGGCCATTGTGCGTACCGAGAACGAAATCAAATTAAAGACTTATGAAAATCAAATCGCACAATTAAAAGCGGAGTTTGAAAATAAACTCGCAGAGCAAATACAACTGACAACCAAAGCAGACACGACCGCCGAATTGGAAACCCAATCGCGAATACGTCTTCAGGAACAGTTAAACATTGAAAAAGCAAAAATCCAGGAATTGACGAACAAAATCGAACAGGTTCAAATCTCCGCACAGGAAAATATCGCCGCTCAAAAAATCGAATTTGATAAGATTATAAATGATTTGAAAAATGAAGCGTTTCGGAAGGAAAAGGATTTTGAAAAGCAGCTTGCAGCCGTTGGGCAGGAATCACAAAACACAATCGCAACCGAGCAGCAAAAATTACAAATCGCCGAAGCTGCGTTAAAAGCCGAGTTTGAAGCCAAATCAAAGACTTACGAGCAGATGTTCGTGAAAATCAAAGCCGACAGCGAACAAACCGTCGCAAAGACAAAAGCCGAAGCACAGGAACTAGCCGCGAATATGAAAGCCGAATTCGACGCAAAGATCGCAAAACTTGCCGCCGAAGCACAGCAAGCCATCACAGTCGAAAGAGCAAAGACGCAGGGCAAAGAAAACGCCTACATCAACGCAATCGAAACTTTACAAGCCGAGACCGCGAAAAAAGCCGCCGCTTACGAAGCTGAAATCGCGAAAATAAAAGCCGAACTTGGAATGCGAATGATGCGGATCAAAATCGAGGCCGACAACACTATCGCGCAGGAAAAAATCAAGAGTAAGCAGCAGGAAAAGCAAATCGACAATCTGAAAATTATCCTCGGCGATTCCGCGATGAACGATCTGGAATCCAAATTACCCGATCAGCCGTCCGTTCTCCAAACCGAAACTGATAATGATTCATTATTTAATATCAAGAAGTTTACGGAAAAATTACGCAGCTATACAAAATTTGAGCAGTTAGAAAATTCGCCAGCTAAGGAAACTACGATTTCCAACAAACCGTAAGCGTTTGCGTTGCGGCATATTCACCGCCGCTGCCGGGCTGAACATCTTTCACTTCAGCCTTCACCGCCAAGATCACAATCACCGCCCCATCATTTTCAACGTGTTTTATCTCAATCGCGTCTTTGAGAAAACTATCATACGAAAACCATTGCGTCGGCAGCACGCCGTTATCAAGCTGCAACTGATATTGCGTTTGGATCTGATATTGGCCGTTGGTCAACTGCGCGTTTTGCGAATTATCAGCAGTGATAATCACATCGCCGTTGGTATAAAGCACAAGAGCCGATTGCCCCTTGGCCTGTTTATTCCTGGGATTCAACTCACCCAAATCAATATCCTGAAACGACGCTTCCGACCATTCCACAACTTCCGTTACCCTGCACGTAATTCTGCACGCAGCATTTGCCGGCACAGGCGGCGCAGCCAAAGAAAAGGCTGTCATACCGCAAAGAATCAATACCAATAATAAATATTTAATGAAACTCATACCCGGTTATTCTATCAAATTTACGTCCCATAATCAATACTTTTGAGATAATTCAGATAATTTCTAACAAACGGGTACTTTGAGTCCGATAAAACACAACTCATATCATCGAAATGCCCAAATCCGTATTTACACCTAGAAAAAACGCAAATCAGGTACTTTCCGAGATAACTCCCAGCTTTAAGTCTGACGAATAAACCCACAAAGCATTTATTGCGCTTTTGTATTAATAGTTTGTACGCTTTATATAAGTATAACCTTAGTAAAGGATAAAAAGATGGAAACGAATAGGATATTATTAGTTTTGGCTGTTTGCGTTACAGTGTTATGCTGTAATCAAAGCTCCACTGGTGATGATGGCGGTACAGACCCTGCAACCTGCGCTATCACTATCACAGTTGACTCGATAGTTGAGTGGGAAGGTTCAAACCCGCAAGGCACTGCAGAACCTATGCCTGCTATCGCTTTGGCGAACATTACAGACCAGGCCAGTGCACCTGAAGGTACTTCAACACTTACATTATTTACGAACAGTAATGTAGCGATAAGCGCTGATAATACCGACGATTCTCAACTGACACATACAGATGGCACAGTTGATACGCTAGTTACAAAATATAAACTTGCAACTGATGGCGCTGGCGCCGTCGCTACTGGTGCTACCGGCGCTGCTGTAACCGCTGCCGCTGCAAGTACATGGACAGTTCACAGCAGTTTTTTAACCCCGACAGCTTTGGCAATAACACACGTTAATACAGACGGTGCAGTTGAAGTTACGTTATCTGTTCAGGCAACCAACGATACGCACAATGTAGCCGATACTGGTGATTATTCAGCAGTACAAACACTGACCGCCACATGGGTCAGCGATAACTAACATTTGATAAAACAGGAGCTTACTTTTTAAAGGATTAAATTATGGAAAGCAAAGCACAAGTAAGGAAGGTAATGGGAGTAGCGTTAGGCGCTCTGTTCTTTATTTTACAACAGACTCTTTGCGCCGGCGTCGCTGTAAGTCCGCTCACACATCACATTGATGTCAAACCCGGCAAAACCGCAAACTTCACCATAACGCTGGCAAATAATCAAAGAAGCCAGGTAACAATTGCATCACCAGTTAAAATCGAAATTCTCGATTTCAACGTTTCCGACAGAGGTCAACTTTCGTTCGGCTCGGAATACAAACACGACAGATCTGCAAAAGGATGGATAACCCTCGACGTAAATCAAGTCGTCTTAAAACCAGGCGAATCTAAAGAAATAAAAGGCACAATTAAAGCGCCTATGGATGCAGACGGCGATTATTGGGCATCTGCGATGGTTTATGTCGCACAATCAAATAAGGACGATAAAGGCATTCAGGTTAAATTGCGAACAGCTACAGGCCTGTTCATTCGTGTCGCTCGAAGAACACATACCGAACGCGGCAATATTTCAGATATAAAAATTTTAAATCCGACATTTGATGTCGGCCCTGTAAAAAAAGAGCTTTCAGATTCTGACCTTTACACGATAAATGAAAAGCAATCATTAAAAATAGAAGTTAAGCTGCAAAATCAAGGCCTTATTGCTATCCCCGCAAAAGGAAAAGCATTTATATATGATGGCAAAATGAAAAAAATCGCGACAATACCTCTCTACGCCAGCAGAAACAATGTTCTGCCCGGCGATAACAGATGGTTCACAGGCCTTATGTCGCAGCCCCTGCCCGCAGGACAATACAAAGTTCGCACGGTTTTCTCATCTGAAAAAAGCAGAAGCCAAATTATAAAAGATGCTGAATTAGAGATTAGCGATGATTTGGCAAGCACATGGGCTAAAAACGTTGGAAATGATAACAACATTACAAAGCTCACGTTTGATCCTGCGAAAGTCGATTTAAAATTAAATCCCGGCCGTTCAACGTCCGCCAATTTCCAGATCAAAAATCAGGGCTTGAATACAATAGCTGCAAATTGCAAAATCCCAAAAAGCCAAAACGATTGGCTACAGCTCAAATCAGAAGATTTTACTTTAGCTCCGAACAGCAGCACTTCTTTGCAATGTATGATCAAAGTGCCTGCTGATGCCCTGCCCGGTGCTTATAACTGGACAGTACAAATTGTAATGGAACAATCGGGACTCGAAAACCAGACCAAAACACAGGCTGTGCAATATACCGTTCCGATTAGCGTCGTAATAGATGAAAATGCAAAAGTAGTTAGCAAAAATTAGAAGGCTTAAATGATATTTAAAACCAAACATAATTTTTACAAGCTCGCGATAATAGCTCTTATACTATTAGCGCAGAATTTCTCTTTAGCCGCAGATACCGGCGCTAAAGAAGAAATCCTCGTAAAAAATGTTTGGGTCGATGTCCCTTTAAGCCAGGTCTTCCGCGATATATCTGTTGAGAACGGAATTATCATCGCGACCTGCCCGCACGTTCCCGATCCGCTCGTTTCGTTGGATGCGGCAAAAGGCAAACCTTTGGAAGAGTGCATTAATGATCTTATTTCCGGTCAGGGACTTTACATTAAAAAGAAAAACGATAGATTTTTTATGATCGTTTGCGGCGACCCGACCTGCCCAAGCGCGGTAGAAACTATAACCCCTGCCCCGATTTATCTTAATTATATTTCAGCAAAACATCTTCGCGAATCGCTGCCAAAATCTTTACAGCAATATGTTTCAAGCGGCCAAAGAGATAACGAAGCGTTGATTTACGCAGTCCCTGAAATCTCCGCTCATATATTGGATATCATAAAAAAACTCGACGTGCCGCAGGAACAGGTAATGCTTGAAGTGCTCGTCGTTGACCTTAGAGAAGGCACAGGCGATATGTTCCAACTCGATTGGGATATGCTCGGCTCACACACTAATTTCAGTATGTCAAAAGGGTTCGCCGGTTTCAGCGGACTGGCCGGCTATACAAGCGTAGCAAGAGATTTGACTATGCTCAACCTCACGCTTCGCGCTTTGATCGAAGAGAAAAAAGCAAGCATAAGGTCAAGACCAAGAGTCGCGACATTGAACGGCGAAAAAGCCAAAATTGATATTTCGCTCGATGAATACTATACGATCGTAACCGACCTTTACGGCACTTCGCTTCGTACGGAACTTGAAGTCATCAAGTCCGGCGTTATGCTCGAAATGGTTCCGCACATCGGCGAAGATGGTTTTATCACCATCGACGTTCAAACAGAAGTCAGCGATGTAGCCACAAGACGCAGCACCGCAGGCTGTGCGGGCGATGTGGCAACTTCAAGCGATCTGCCGATCATACGCAGACGAAAAGCTGATACACACGTCCGCGTACGAGAAGGCGACGCTATCGTTATCGGCGGCCTCATCGAAACACAGGAATCTACCAATCACGGCAAATTCCCCCTTCTGGGCGATATGCCCGTTGTTGGCGGTCTTTTCAAAAGTAAACAGGATACGACAGAGAAAAAAGAAGTAATGATTTTCATTACCCCGCAGATAATTAAAGATAATCAAATGGCATTCGCCGACCGCAACACACTGATCAACGGTTTGGAAGAGACTGAAAAACTGCGTTCACCGAATTTGGCCGCGAAAAATGAAAAAATAAAAGCGAAAAAACAAAAAGATGAAGAAGTTAAATCTCTAAGCAAGGCTGTTACGATCCTTGATGACCAGATGAACAGTCAAGACAAGACAACCAATACAGTCGCCAGCAATCAGATGAGTCCTGAAGAAGAAAAACAAATGCTTCAGGAAGCCATCAATCTGCTCGCGGTAGATACACAAGCAAAATAAATGAAATTAACAAGCAAACATATTGTTCTAATGACATTTGCAATAATCACATTGCCGGATGTCTTATGCGCTTTGAATGAATTTCAATTCCAGCCTGATAATTTTAGCCAGATTACGCTTGAGAATATTTCAAATGTATCTGATGTCAAAGAAGGATCTGCTTCCATCACTCTCCTGATTAACGGAACAGATAATAACGCCGTTATCACCGCAGACAACAGCGAAACCGCCAGACTAACCAACGGCACAGACACTCTCGTAACAGAATATAAACTGACATTAGACGGTGACGGAACCGCGAACACAAACAAATCCGGCGGAACCAGTATGTCAGAATACGCATCTTATGATTCTTTCTTATCCGATGGATTAAACATTCAGCGTGTTGCAAGCGATGATGATATATCAGTAACTCTTTATGTTCGTGCAAGCAACCGCGCGGCCAACGCCTCTGATTCAGGCACGTATAGTGCTACACAAACCCTGACTATTGCATGGGATGGCTTATGAAAACTGAAATGAACCAGGCTATCATAGATGAATTGAACCAGGTTTTATCGCCTGACGATGCGATTCTCGATTCTTTCGAGCCGCGGGAGACCCCTTCCAGAAAATCTGGAAAGACGGTTAATTTCAGCAACAGCATCCTTATCGATGTGATCACGGATATAACCAGAGCAAAATTCATCTGGCAATGCGTCGCTGTATGCCTGACGATAGTGGTATTAGGGTCAGCATTTATGTGTTATAATTTATACAGCAGCAATAAAAATCTTAACGACAAATATTTAGCTGCCGCCAAGGCACAGGTCCTGCTTTCGCAGCAGTCAACAGCAGAAAACGAAAAACTCAAGGCCGAGATTATCAAGGCCGAGTTAGAACTTAAAACCGCTCAAAATGATTTGACCACATCGAAAACCGAAGCTGCTTCTTTGCAGGAAAAGCTGGATAATACTTCCACACAGCTTAAAGATTTACAGGATAGAAACGCTGAAGTCCTGAAAATCCTCAACGGCCGACTCCAAAAACTCTCTACATCAGAAACCTCACAAAGACATTAATGCCCAATTGTCATTTCGACCGAAGTTCTGCGTAGCACTGGCGAAGCAGAACGCAGCGGAGAAATCTTTTAAATCAGTCGCGCAGCGATTCCACAACTTTTAACTTTTCACTTTTAGTTTTTCACTTATCCTTCTCGTCTTCTGAAATCTCAAATTTCAAATCTGAAATTCGTTCGTAGGGTGGGACTTTACCCGCCGAAGGTGCGGATTAGCCCAAGCAGAATGAAAAATCAGTCGCGAAGCGATTCCACAACTTTTCACTTTTCACTTTTAGTTTTTAAATTAAATCCGCGCAGCGTTCCAAATTCTGTCTACTATGTTCTAAGTTCTAAGTCTTATTTGTCCTATGTGTCTTATTAGTCAGATATGTCTGAATATCGTGCCGCCCAAATCCCCTTTGTCATTCTGAACAGAGTCCTGCTTGAAGGACGAAGAGAAGAATCTCGTTCGTTTTCCTTTGATCACTATTCGCACCTTTCAAACCTTCTCACCTTTATAAGCCATCAATTCTTTGCCGCCCTTCCATTTTTGTCATCCTGAGTGTAGCAAAGCGCAACGAAGGATCTCGTCTGAAATCTCAAATTTCAAATCTGAAATTCGTTCGCAGGGTGGGCTTTAGCCCACGCCGTTTCGTCCGTCGCTTTAAGGCAAAATCGCAAAGCGATAAAAAAAAATAAAATAATAACCTCGGACAAAGCTCGCTTTGGGAGAGTTTGTTTTTATTTTTTTACAGTGTTCGCAGAACACTCCTTAAAGCAAAGCAGCGTCGAAGCGAAGCGGAGATCAGCGTCCAAACAGTTTACGTACAGTGTCAATCCGTGTCAATCCGTGTTAATCCGTGTCTAAATAATTTCGTGTCGTTTCGTGTTTATTCGTGGTGAAAAGCAACAGCGTAATCCGCGTCTAAAAAAATCTTTGTGGTCTTCGTGAACTTCGTGGTAAAAAAAAACTCGCAATTTCAAAAAACCCATTTTTCAAAATTCCCGCACGTTTTTTCATTTGCGCGCATTTTTTTCGAAAATTGGTGCAAGTTTGAAGATTTTATTTTGTCCCGCAAAAAATCACCCCTCATTACTTTTCTGAAAACAAAGCCTTTTTTAAAACCGCGCAGGCGCACTCTTTCAAAAATCACGAAAAACCATAAAAAAACAGGAATTTTTCCGATTTTTCTATGAAAAAGTCTCGAAAAACTCTGGAAAAGTCCCGATTTTACCCCCATTTTTTGACCCACTTGCGCAAATTTGCAAATCCCTTGCGCTGTTTTTTTTAAGTCAAAGCAAAAATCAGCTTGCACAAATTGCAAATTCTAAGTTCTATTTTCTATATTCTAAGTTCTCATTTATCCTGGTGTCTTATCTTTAAGATATACGAAATTATATCTTTTCGGCTGATGATGCCAACCAGCTTTCCGCCGGATGTGATAAGCACCCTTCTGAAACTATTCTTTATCAGGCATTCGGTTATATCGACAAGATTATCTTCCTCATTGAATGCCACAACGCCTTTGGTCATAAAATCTTCAACTTTGTCGGACTTGTTTTCGGTATCGTACAACAGTTTCAAAACATCTTTTTCCGTGATGATGCCCGCAACTGTCATATCATCATTAACAACCGGCAAGCCGGTAACATTATGGTCAACCAGTGTTCTGATAGCTTCGTAAACAGGTGTCTGCCTCTTTACAGTGATTAGATTTGTGGACATTACCGTTTTAGCTTTGAACATTTTAATCCTTCCAAATTAATGATTTCACAAGTTGGTGCGGCAGCGTTGGTTACAAACTTATTCTTATTAGTATTTTCGGCATTTTAGGAACGCGATATAAATTCGGAAACTACCTGAATCCAATAAAAATGCAAAAATGAGGTAAATCCGGTCTTAAGTTCAAACAATTCGTTGCGAAAATAAACAATATCTAAGGTATAGAGTAAAACATAACCTATTGGGAAGGCTCATTTATGGGCGGAACGCAAGAACTACTGTTGGAAAAAAGCACCCTGCCGGTCGATAATTCAAATTTTTATTTTGATGAACTGCTGGAGGACACTCTCTGTAAATCTTTTCAGGAAAACCAGTTAACCAAAAGAGAGCTGGAGATATTAGACCTTATAATCTCCGGCAACACCAATAAAGAAATATCGCAAAAGATCAACCGTACCGAAAGAACGATAGAATACCATAGAAATCGGCTGATGCATAAATTAGGCACAAAAACCGCCGCTGAACTGGTTAAAAAGGCCATTTTATTAGGCATAGGCTAAGTAGATATAGCAAGAATTAGAGAGAAGAATCATATTAACACACCATATTTGTGCTTCTGAAACTAAAATGGGGTAAAAAAGCATACTTAACTCCTATTTGGACACTTCAACAATTTTTGTTTTTTGTTGCAAAAATAACTGGTTTAGCGAAAATATACCGGTAGTCCCGCACCGATTACTCACTTTCGGATTAAGTGGTTGTGGGAAGAATGGATTTTATGACCAATAATATAATAGGATAGGTGCGGATGGTTTTCATCCTTCATAGATATATTTTTCGTGAATTACTCAAAATCTTTATTCTCACATCGATAGCACTCGGTGTAGTGATGAGTCTGGGCAGTATTCTGCGCCCAATTCAGGAATATGGCGTCGGCCCAAAACAGGTTTTCGATTTGCTCTGCTATTTTTTGCCCGTAACTATGACGTTCGTTTTGCCGGTCGCCGCCCTTTTCGCGACTACACTTGTTTACGGCAGATTTGCCGCCGATAATGAATTTGACGCGTGCAGATCAAGCGGCATCAGCCCTTCGATGCTTTTTTATCCCGCTCTCATTCTTGCCATCGTAATCGCGATCGCAAATCTCCTTCTTAGCTTTCACGTCGTACCCGCCTATGTTCAACGTGCGGATATGGCCGTTAAAGCCGACGCAAAACAAATTCTCTTCCGCAATATTCAGCGTCAGGGTTATTACAGTATGCCTGGCGGACGTTTCAGAATTTATGCCGATGCGGCAGATTTAAAAAATTCAGGTCTGCTCGGCGTTGTTATCGTTGACGATAATCCGAAAAAAGAAAAAAAACTCATTACCGCTGAAGCTGCGAAAATTGACTTCGAATGCACACCAAAGAAAAACGAAGTAAAAGTCATCGCAAAAAATGCTTATCAGGTTGACTCACTCGGCGGCGTGTATTTCAAAGCTGTTTCCGTTCTTGCTGAATTTCCAAATCTGATGTCGGATAATGTCAAGTTCCGCAAAATCGACCAGATTAACGAAATTAAACTTTCGCCAATTACATATCCGCCTATCGCAAAGGTTTCCTACGATGCTTATGAGCAATTAACGATCGAACTGCTCAATCAGGATATCGAAGCCGCGTTCGATGCGAATCAAACTTATGAGCTGCATAACGAAAATACGGTCATTCGTTTCAAAGCGCAAAAAACTTCACTCGAACCAAAAGGCGTTATTCTTCTTGCTGGCAATGCAGAGCTGTTTGAGTATGATAAGATCACCAATGAGCAGACAAAAAATTTCCACGGCGAAAAAATTATGCTCCAGCTCTCAAACGAAACAGAAACAAGACCAAGCACAAAATTAGTGCTAACTTTCCCGGACGCTATCTGGCTTGATCGCGGCGTTGAGTTTATCAAACCCAGATATTCTGCCAGAGACCTTTTCCTGCCTGATGCTATATCATCAAAACTTGGTGATAATGTTATAGATACTGCTGACGCGCATAAATTTCTTACAAAGCCTTCAGCAAGACTCACCGAACTCGTTAAACAAATGAATAAAAGAATCAATGTAACGTTTCTTCAGATCAAAGCGGAAATTCATTCGCGTCTTGTCTTTGGCATCGGATGTATTACATTGATTTTGATAGGTACAGAGCTTGGCATTCGTTTCCGCGGAGGCCACCTGCTCACCGCTTTCGGCATAAGTTCTATCCCAGCCGCGGCACTGCTGATCTTTATTATGATGGGTAAAAACATTACGAAAAATCAGCATTCGTCAGTCGGCGCAGATGCGGGCGTAATACTTATGTGGTCAGGCCTTGCCCTGCTAACTATTATTTCTATTGTGCTTTACAGGAAATTACTCAAGAGCTGATTCGTAGGGTGGGCTTATAGCCCACGCGGTTTTATGAAGATATTAGATAAATATGTCGCGAAAAACTTTCTCACAGGATATGTGATCTCATTCTGTGTGCTGATGGGCCTTCGCATTATGATTGACCTGTTCGTCAATCTCGACGAGTTCACAGAAAATCCAAATATGTCAGCTTTAGAGGTGTTGACCGATATTGCCGTATTCTATGGCAGAAACAGCTTTTTATATTTTCGTGATTTCGCGGGTATGATTACTGTTGTAGCCGCGGTATTTTCACTCGGCAAAATGACAAAGCATAACGAGCTGACGGCCATTATGGCATCCGGCGTTAGTCTCAAACGCGTTATCGCTCCGATTCTGATTTTATCTATTTGTTTCTCGATTGTACACGTGATCGATGAGGAACTT
>Ga0154577_1164_pt1 | contig 12886 bp, 9 predicted proteins | sample RifGroF2_FD_116006 | JGI IMG/M metagenome (GOLD analysis project Ga0154577, IMG submission 116006) | Planctomycetes bacterium GWF2_42_9
TGCCGGCGCAAAACTAGCTCTGCTTTCACTAAATGCCCGCCAAAAAACCGAAGATTTAGCCAAACAAACAGAACATATTGAATTGTCCGCCGATTTTGATTTCCAAAACGAATTCGCCAACGCCATGATTTTCCCCTAATCGGGTAACTGTTTAGCCGTCGCCGATTCGGCGACGTGCATTTAGCCCATCGGCCTGCCGATGGGTTCGTCCGTGGGCTTTAGCCCAAGTGTCATTCCCGCGAAGGCGGGAATCTATCCTGTTATATAACTGTGTACGTTCGCATTAGCAGCGTTGAACATTAAGGCAACCTCTAACAATGTCATTGCGAGGCGTTCCAAACGGCAATTGCCGTGCAGGAACAACGAAGCAATCTCAATCCTTCGGCCACCAAAACTGTCATTACCGTACCCTTTGTCATCCTGAGCGTTGGAGCGAAGCGGAAACCCCCGTAGGGGGCAGCGAAGGATCTCGTTAAAAGTGAAATCGTGTAATCAGTGATTAATTTATTTTGTAATTAAGAATTAAAAATTAGTGTCTTAGCTGGAGCGAAGCGAAAGTCCTCGAATCTTCAGGATTTTTGTTCCTGGAAGCAAAAATCAGAGAGGATGTCTTTGTGGCTAAATTAAGCGTAATCTATTCAAAATCCACCGGCAAATAAATTTTCCGTCTCTTGATATAATCCCAAACCTCTGGTTGCAGAAACGCGCTCACATCTTTTCCGTCAATTATCCCTTGCCGTATTTCGGTACTGCTCATTTCTATCAACGGCGTTTCTATCATATTATTCCGCAGATTCTCAATGAGTTCAGGTTTTAATTTCCCTCTCAAGCCATCGAAGTCAGGCTTTTCATATCCGCCTCTGTTCATCACGCAGACATTGCACTCGTCTAATAGTTCAATAATTTTGTGCCATAAAGGTAAACTAGGCAACATATCCGCCCCGATAAGCCAATAAAATTCGCAAAATTCTCCGAATTTTTCCCGTAATTGCCTGACCGTATCGATTGTGTAGCTCGGTTCGCCGCGATTTAGCTCAACATTGCTTATTTCAACGCCTTCCAGCCCTTTGATAGCTAATTGAAGCATTGCGATTCTGTCGGTATCGTGTGCCACAGGCTGCTTGTGTTTGTGTGGCGAGCGTCTCGCAGGAATGATTATGATTTTACTTGCACCAACTTTTTTCGCTGCGCAAATCGCAACTTCGATATGACCTTTATGTATTGGGTCAAATGTCCCGCCGAATAGAATTATTTTTTCTAACATATAATATTTCACAATCAAACTGTTGAAAATTATTTTATAAAATCAAAAAAAATATTTTTGAAAAATGAATTTTGATTTATTTTTTTTATATTTTAGCAAAAAATTTTACAATGACAATTGTAACCTGATTATTGACAAACATCTATTTGCATTTTCGATTTTTTATTTTTCCAAATCATAAACTCAAATCAAAAAAAACCTTGATTTTGTTAAAATATTCACGTTTTTTGCAGTATGTCTCTTCTGCGAAAATAAAAATCTGCGCTGCGCAAATTTTCTAATTCAAAAAAATTTTGAGCGATTTTTTTCAGATCATTTGATTCAACACGGCCTGATTTTAGAAAAAAAATAAAGAAATTTAAATATATTTGTCGATAAACTTGTTATAGAGATGTACTTACGATGAAAATTAATTGACTTTGATTCGCAAAAATGTAGAGTACACTGTCATTCAATAACCTAATTTCCGAAAGGAGGTGAATTAGAATGGCAAAGAAAAAAGCAGCAAAGAAGAAAGTAGCTAAAAAGAAAGTTGCGAAAAAGAAAAAATAGTTCTGTGAAGTGAGTCGTCGTGATTATACGCCACGGCAAAACTAACCGACGACATACAGAACCGTGGGCCGTAACTCAAAATTTTGATTTTTAGCTCACAAAAGTAACGGAAGATTCTGACGCCACGGCAGGATCTTCCGTTTTTTTATGCCTTTACACATTTTTTTACGCTGTTATAATTAAAAATCATCCCGACAAAGTCGGGATTCCGCTACTAACGACTAATACTAATGACTAACGACTTTTAAAAAAGGATACATTATGAGAAATCCAATTGTTCTGTTCACTGTTATTTCAATTCTCTTTTCAGCAGGCTGCCAGCAATCCCAAAAATCTCCTCAAAATCCCGTTGCATCAGATAAAAAGGAAAAACTTATGGCCGCCGAAAACATCAGCCTCAAGGCCGAAATTGAAAAAAACAAAAAGGAAATGGATAATCTCAATAAATCCATCGCTCAAATGAAGCAGGACAATGAAAAGCTGAAAACCGAAAACACTAATTTATCTGCTTGGCAGACAAAGTATGAGGAATGCAATAAAAGCCTTGCCGAAATTAAAAAGCAGCTCACCGCTTCGCAGGATATGCTTGAAAGCAAAGACGCTCCCGCATTATGCAAAGCTAAAATAGATCAGCTGAAAAAATTATTAGAAGAATGCCGCAAAGAAAACGAACGCATCCAAAAAGAGGCCGATGACAACACAACGTTCCTCCTCCATACGGTTCCAGACGATCTTATGAAGGAAGTACAGGCCCTTAACGAAGAAAACGCGCAGTTGAAAGCAAAAATCGCCGAACTCGAAAAAGCTGGAAAATAATTTGCTGCTTGTCATCCTGAGCGCAGCGTCGGAGTAAATCGCAGACTCCCGATTCTTTTGGAATTTTATTCCTTGAAATAAAATTCTGAGGGAGAAGGATCTCGTCAAGCTTTATTTACACGCAATCTCTACCGCTTGCAAAAACTGCGGAATTTTCTGATCAGGATACTTCGCCGACCTTGCCGCTGCGACAAGCCCCGTAAACATTGGTTGAGGACGCATTGGCCGCGATGTCAAACACGGATGCGATTGCGTAGCCATAAAATATGGATGCCCGCTTAATTCCAGTATTTGCATAATTGGCTGATTCGGCGCCTTACCCGAAAATATCAATCCGCCATTCTCCAGCGTCTCGATATACTTGGGATCAACTTCGTACCTGTGCCTGAATCTCATCCGAATAGTTTCGTGATGCCCGAAAAGTTTAAATGCGATACTGTCCGTTTTAATTTCAATATCGTGTCCGCCCAGCCGCATATTACCGCCGAGTTTTTCAATTTTTTTCTGCTCCGGCAGAATATCGATCACCGCCTGTGTGCATTCAGGCTCAATTTCCGTACTATTCGCCTTTTTCAGCCCGCAAACATTCCTCGCGAATTCGATAACCGCCATCTGAAAGCCCAGGCAAATCCCCAAGAATGGAATATTATTTAGTCGCGCGTGCTTTATACACGAAATTTTTCCTTCCGTACCGCGTGTCCCGAATCCGCCCGGCACAATAATCCCGTCAACATCCTTCAAATGTTCGCCGACATTCTTATCCGTAATTTCGCTCGTGTCTATCCAGCTTATTTTCACTCTGCACCCAAGCGCGATCCCCGAATGTTCGAGCGCGTTAATAATCGAAGCGTAACTATCGCGCACCGAAGTATATTTACCCGTGATGCCGATCGTTATATCGTATTTTTCCTTCCCCATCTTATCCGTAAAATCGCACCACGTCGCCCATTGCTGCCGTTCTTTGCGTAGATCGATTCTATCCTCGATGTGCAGCAGCCGCAGAACTTCAAAATCCATTCCGCACTCGCGCAGCATCGCCGGAATCTGATAAATGCTCGCCGAATCCGCCAAACTCACAACTCTGCTTATCGGCACATTACTAAACACGCTTATTTTCTGCCGTGCCTTTTCATTCACTTCGTTCGCCGCTCTGCACGCGATAATATCCGGCTGAATACCGCTCTGCATCAGTTGCTTAATACCAAGCTGTGCCGCCTTCGATTTTTGTTCGCCAAGAATCTTCGGCTCTAAAATATATGTCAGTGCGACAAAGCAGCAGCTATTCGGCCCTTCTTCGTATGCAAGCTCGCGCATCGCCTCGATATAAAACGCGTTTTCCAAATCGCCAACCGTTCCGCCAATCTCCACGAAAACAATATCCGATTGCGTCTTATGCGCAAGTGTCCGCAGCCTGTACTTCACCTCACCCGTAACGTGCGGAATCATCTGCACATCGCGTCCGAGATAATCGCCGTGCCGCTCTTTATCGAGAATCGAACGGTAAATCTGACCGCTCGTCGAAAAATTATCCTTACTCAAATTCTGGTCGAGCATACGCTCATAAGTACCCAGGTCCATATCCGTTTCCATACCATCGTCAAGCACAAAAACCTCACCGTGCCTGAACGGATTCAGCGTCCCGGAATCAATATTCAAATAACCTTCGAGTTTGATTGGCGTAACTTTCAGCCCTTTATCCTGCATCAGCTTCGCCAGACAGGATGAGAAAATCCCTTTTCCCAGCCCGCTCATCACCGTACCCATTACGATGACATATTTGGTTTTGCCCTTAACATATCCTTTCGGAATCGGCGAAAAATATTCGCTTTCCGTCGATGTATCACTTACTTTTGCCAATAATTCATTTTTATCTATCATATTATACTTTATCCATAAACTTCTTGTTATGTATGTTTATTTTGTTAGCCCCTCGATTTACGACAGTCCTCGCAGGGGATTCGAGAGGTTCGTCCGTGGTCTTTAGCCCACGCTGTAAAAAAAATTCCGCGCAGCGTTCCAAATTCTGTCTACTGTATTCTGTATTCTGAGTTCTAGGTTACTATTCGTGGTTATTAGTTCGTTTCACAAAATCTTCATATTGCTCCGGCGTATCAATTCCCGCCGCAACGTGCGACACAAGACCCGTGAGTATCTGATAACCGTTTTCCAATACACGAAGCTGTTCAAGTTGTTCAATCTTTTCAAGCTTACCCATCGGCAGCTTTGTTATTTGTAAAAGAAAATCTTTGGTATATGCGTAAATCCCCAAATGTCTGTAATAATCATTAAAATCGCCAACCGCAGGACTTTTCCTGCAATAAGGGATCACAGACCGCGAAAAATACATCGCGTTATTATTAGTATCAAGCACGACCTTGACGATATTTGGATTTTCAACCTGTTCTTTGCTCTCGAATTTCGCGATAAGCGTCGCCATTTTCGTTTTGGGATTATCGAGCATAAGTCTCGCCAGCAGTTCAACATTCCCCGGCTCGATCTCCGGCTCATCACCCTGAACATTTATCACCACATCCACATCGATTTTCGATACAGCTTCAGCGATTCGGTCGGTTCCGCTCTGATGAGTAGGGGATGTCATTACGCATTTTGCCCCGAATTCACCGCAGGCCTTTAACACAATTTCGCTATCGGTCGCGATGATTATATCTTTTATTACGCTAACTTTACGCACCTGTTCCCAGGTATGTTGGATAAGGTATTTACCGGTTTGTTTAGCGAGAACTTTCCCTGGAAATCGGGTTGATTCGTAACGGGCAGGTATTACAGCTAATATTTTCACAATTTTTTCGCAGCGATAATTAATAATATAGTCATATTTACATTAACACTGCCCGATTATATTATTGAAAACGTAAGCGGTTGTCAACACCGGATTAAAATTATTTTTCGACAATCTACTCCCTAAAATATTAAATCTGTTTTCGAACTTCAGAGCCCTGACCGTTGTAGCTAAGCGGAAACCCTGCGCAAGGGTAAGGGAGGGGTAATAGTTTAGCCCTGCCGTCACTACGGCAGGGTTCATTGAATGTCATTGCGAGGAGATTGCAACGCAATCGACGCGGCAATCTCAACCCTTCTGTCGTCCTACCGCTCCTGTGTCATTCCCGCGAAAGCGGTTACAACCCTGTGGGGAATCTATACCCTTATATAACCATCCTCATTTGCTATTATTATAATCAATTAATTACACAAACCAATTTAATAAATTTTTCACTTTTAACTTTTAGTTTTTAAATCTTAAATTTTAAATATTAAATCAGAACATCCCCTTATTCAATCTTTTCAATGTATCAGTTATTCTGTTCAAAATGTTCCAAATTATCAATGTCGCAAACAGATTGCCCGTTACAATAGGGGAGCAAATCACGCTTTCCACAGGCGGCATTGTCTCCGCTATCGAAGGCATACGAAAAGACTACAATATGCTTTGGCTCGGCTGGCCCGGCGAATTAATTGAAGGCCATAAAAACCAGCAGCAAATAAAACAAATCCTCCTCGATAAGTACCATTGCACACCAGTCTTTCTTGATAAATCCGAAATCGACGGCTTCTATTACGGCTTTTCAAACTCAACCCTCTGGCCGCTTCTGCACTATAGGCCGTATTTTATAAAATACCAAACCGATTGGTGGCAGATGTACCAACAGGTAAACTGGAAATTCGCACAGGCCATCGTGAAAATCGCACAAAAAAACGAACTTATCTGGATTCACGATTACCATCTGATGCTCCTTCCGCAAATGCTCCGCCAGATCAAACCAAACCTCAAAATCGGTTTTTTCCTGCATACGCCGTTCCCGTCCTATGAAATTTTCCGCTGCCATCCGCAACGCAAAGAACTGCTCACAGGCCTTCTCGCCGCGGATTTGGTAGGCTTCCATACCTTCGGCTACCTGCGTCATTTCCGAAGTGCGTCAATGCGTCTGCTCGATATCGATTCGGATACAACCGTGATAAATACCAACAATCGAAAATGTACCCTTGGCGTTTTCCCTATCGGCGCAGATGTCCAATCCTTCACAAATGAAATGCAAACCGAGCCTTTCCGAACCAAACGCGCCGAATTCCTGAAAATTTACAAAGATAAAACCATTGTCTTAAATGTCGAAAGACTCGATTATTCCAAAGGCGTAATGCAAAGACTGGAAGCCATCGATAAATTCCTCGAAAAGCGTGAAAACAAAGATAACATTGTTTTTATTTTCATCAACATTCCCAGCAGAGAAAGGGTCCCCGAATATTCAAACTTAAGACAAGAGATAGAGAGTTTTGTCGGCCGTCTCAACGGCAAACATTCGACCGTAAAAAACACCCCGATCCATTTTATACATCAATCCGTCGATTTCACCGAACTTTGCGCCATATACAACATCGCAAAGATCGCGATGGTTACGCCGCTCATCGACGGTATGAACCTCGTCGCCAAAGAATACGTCGCCTGCAAACCAAATTTCGACGGCATACTTATTTTAAGTGAATTTGCCGGCGCCGCAAACGAACTGTTCCAGTCCCTCATCGTCAATCCTTATGACATTCAGAATATGACGCAAACCCTCGAACTTGCCTTAACCATACCGCCCGACGATATGAAAAGACGTATGAAAGGTATGTATGAAAGGGTGGTGCAGTTTGATGCCAAATACTGGGCAAAATCTTTTATCAATGAATTATCGAAGATACAAATAACCCGACCGGCCGCGAAAAAGAAAATCAATGTATTAAACGCTCTGACCAAAAAAATTAAAAAAGCAAAAAAGATCGCGTTCTTTCTCGATTACGATGGCACTCTTTGCCCGATTCAGGATGAGCCAGATAAAGCAGCACCCGATAAGCAGCTTAAAACTCTGCTCGAACAGTTAGGCGAAAAGAAAAATATTGATACGTATCTAATCAGCGGCCGGACAGAGTCCGATTTGGAAAAATGGTTTGCGAAATTTAAGATCACATTGATTGCCGAACACGGCTTTAGCTATCGAAAGCATCAAACAGGGCGGTGGGAGCGTTTTACGCGTCATATAGATACATTATGGAAGAAACCGGTACGGGAAATTTTCCAGCAGCACGTCGCGACAACGCAGGGCAGTTTCATCGAAGAAAAAAAATCCAGCCTTACCTGGCATTACAGAAAGGCCGACCCTGAATTTGGCTTATACAACGCGCGCCAGCTAATGCAGTTGTTCGTTGAGATGCTGTCGAATATGCCGGTCGAAGTCCATCACGGCAAAAAAATTGTCGAGGTAAAATCGATGCACGCAAACAAAGGAAACGCTCTTATGAAATTCGCCGGCAAAAAAAGCAAATACGATTTCGTCCTCTGCGCCGGCGACGATGTAACAGATGAGAATATGTTCAAAGTAAAAGATGAGAGATTATTCAAAATAAAAGTTGGCGATGGAAATGTTCAAACCAACGCCGAATATTTTATCGATTCTCCAAAAGAATTAATTACTCTGCTTTCCACCATCATCAAAAAAATCCCTTAGCCCCCGCACCTGCCTGCCCTAGTCGTCGAAGACAATAGGGTGGCAGGGGAATTAGCCCCTCGGCCTGCCGAGGGGTTCGTCTCAACACCTGAAATCTCAAATTTCAAATTCGTTCGTCCGATTCGTCTGACGTGTCCGAATAGTCAGATATGCCTAAACATCCCATTTGTCATCCTGAACGAAGTGAAGAATATCGTCTCAAAGAAACCTCTAGAAATGTCATTGCGAGGAATTTTATTGTGGCTTTAGACACAAAAAATGACGAAGCAATCTCAATTTTTCGGCCACCCAAACTGTCATTACCGTACCCTTTGTCATCCTGAGTGTAGCAAAGCGCAACGAAGGATCTCGTCTGAAATCTCAAATTTCAAATCTGAAATTCGTTTGTAGGGTGGGCTTTAGCCCACGCGGCTGGAGCGAAGCGAAAGCCCCCGATTCTTCAGGAATTTTATTCCTTAAAATAAAATTCGAAGGGGGTGGTAAAAAATCATCGCGAAGCGATTCCACAATTTTTAACTTATCACTTTTAGTTTTTCACTTAATAATCAAATAAAATAATAACCTCGGACAAAGCTCGCTTTGGGAGAGGTTGTTTTTATTTTTTTAGAGTGTTCGCAGAAAACGCCTTAAAGAAAGCAGCGTCGAAGCGAAGCGGAGATCAGCGTCCAAACAGTTTACGTACAGTGTCAATCCGTGTCTAAATAATTTCGTGTCGTTTCGTGTTTATTCGTGGTTAATAAAAATTTCTTCGTGCTCCTTCTTTTCTTCGTGGTGAAAAGCAAAAGCGTAATCCGCGTCTAAAAAAATACTTCGTGGTCTTCGTGAACTTCGTGGTAAAAAAAAACGCAATTTCAAAAAACCCACTTTTCAAAATGTACGCACGTTTTTTCATTTGCGCGCACTTTTTTTAAAAATCGTTGCAAGTTATTTGATTTTTTATTTTCCGTCAAAAATTGCCCCCTCATTTTTTTTCTGAAAACTATGCTTTTTCAAAATACGCGCAGGCACTCGCTTCGAAAAATCCCGAAAAACCATAAAAAAACAGGAATTTTTCCGATTTTTCTATGAAAAAGTCTCGAAAAACTCTGAAAAAGTCCCGATTTTACCCCCATTTTTCGACCCGCTTGCGCAAATTTGCAAATCCCTTGCGTTATTTTTTTTAAGTCTATGCAAAAATCAGCTTGCACATATTTATGTTTAGCCGTGGCCGCAGTTTTAATCCTCGAATCTTCAGGATTTTTGCCACCTAAAAAAGCGAAAATCAGAGAGGACGGCCACTCGTCATTCTGAACGAAACGAAGTGCCCCTTTGTCATCCTGAGCACAGCGAAGGATCTCGTCTGAAATCTCAAATTTCAAATCTGAAATTCGTTCGTAGGGTGGGCTTCAGCCCACGCGGCTGGAGCGAAGCGAAAGTCCCCGATTCTTCAGGAATTTTATTCCTTAAAATAAAATTCGAAGGGGCTGGTAAAAAATCATCGCGAAGCGATTCCACAATTTTTCACTTATCACTTTTAGTTTTTCACTTAATAATCTTGCCAAAATAAATTTCAAAGCTATATATGGATTTGATGTTGATCAATTCCAAACCAGACACGTTTGAAAAGCTCCAGCTTCTTAGCCGAGATTCCCAATACGACCTCGCCTGCGCTTGCGGCTCAACCAAAGACAGCCACCGCACACGAGGCTCGCACGGCAAGTGGATTTATCCTATAACGCTCCCAGACGGCGGCAAAAGCGTCCTGTTCAAGACCTTGATTTCCAATGTCTGTTCCAGCGATTGCAAATATTGCCCATTGCAAAGAAACGCTGATATACCGCGTTGTACGCTCAATAGCGAAGAAACCGTAAATACGTTTCTGGATTATTATAACCGCCGGGAAGTCTTTGGCTTATTTCTGTCAAGCGGAATCATCGGTACAGCCGAAGCCACGATGGAAAAATTGATTACAACTTGTGAAATTCTGCGCAAGAAACATCAATTTAAAGGGTACATACATCTGAAAATTCTCCCCGGCTCAAGTCCTGCTGCGATTGAAAAAGCATTATCGCTTGCATCCGCGGTTTCGCTAAATATCGAAACGCCCGGCAAAGAATTTATGAGCAAACTCTCAACAAAAAAAGATTTCATAAAAGATATCGTAGAACCCATAAAACTCATCAGCAAGCTGCGCAGCGAGCAGAAAAGACGAATAAAACAAACCACGCAGTTCATCGTCGGCGCCGCCGGCGAAACCGACCGGCAAATAGTAAACTACACTTCGGCACTGTATGACAAAGTCAGCCTCAATAGGGTGTATTTTTCAGCCTACCAGCGGAATGATAGTGAAAATAGCGAAGATACGCAAAATTCGGAAGGTTTTATTCGTGAGCACAGACTTTATCAGGTAGACTTTCTTTTTAGGAAATATAATTTTTCACAGGACGATATTATATACGACCGCGATGGTCTGTTATCGAAAGATTTAGACCCGAAAGAATTATGGGCAAAAAATCACCCGGAGTTTTTTCCTGTAAATGTAAATACCGCCGATAGATACAAACTTTTACGAGTCCCAGGCTTAGGGCCGAATACTGTGGAAAATATTTTAAATAAAAGAAAAGTATCTAAAATCCAGTCAATTGACGATATTAGTTCAAGCGGTAAGAGAATGTTAAAGGCTTTGCGGTATCTGGATTTTGGGCAGGGACCGAAAAATAAGGTATTTTTATTTAATTTTTAACTTGAAATTACCAAAGAACTTACTAATATTCTCTACTTCCGTTGTAAGTTGCTTTAAATATTGATTTTTTATAAAAAAAAAGGTTGTGAATTTAATATGATTAAAGTCAAATCTCGCGCTGGCGAGTCAGTAGAACAAATGGTTAAGCGGTTTAAGAAAATGTGCGAAAAAGAAGGCATTATTCGCGACATTAAGAGAATTAGCTACTATGAAAAACCATCTGAAAAGAACCGCAGAAGAAGACGCAAAGCTGCCAGATCAGCGAAATTCTCCAGCAGATACTAATCTTTAAAAAATTATATAAAAGAATTTATCCAAAAACCGGGTGTGTTTACGCATCCGGTTTTTTTATTTAATACCCTCCAAAGCCCTATAAATCCAGACTAAATATCGATTTTAACTCTAAATTACGTGTTTTTACGGGTTTTCATCAACACTAGACCATTTTTGGCCGATTTAAAAGCCATAATGAAAACAGGATTTTACATCTTATTGGCTGTAATGATTTTGCTGATGTTTGCTCAAAGTCAAACACTAGCCCAGTCTGCATCATTAATCGCAATATCTCTTTTGGTTATATTGTTAATCGTTAGAAGAACGAAAACAAAGCCTTGTAATTGCGCAGAACAGATAAAGCGTTTGAATGCCAAACTGGAAGAAGCGAACGCTGAAATGAAAAACTTCGTTTATGTCGCTTCGCACGATCTTCGAGAGCCTTTGCGTAAAATTACCGCGTTCGGAAATATTCTGGAAAAATCTCTCAAAGATAAATTGACCGAAGATGACGCCGAAAATATGAAATTTATGATTGATGGCGCAACACGAATGAACAATATGATCGAAGGATTGCTTGTTTATTCGCGTTTAAGTACGAAAACGCTTCCGCCGGAGGCAGTAAATCTTAATGATGTTATTTCGCAAATTCGTGAATTAGAACTTCCGGCTCAAATTGAAATTCCTGAAACATTGCCTTATGTAGAAGCCGATCCTGCGCAAATTTGTCAATTATTAAAAAATTTAATCACAAATGGAATTAAATTTCAAAACCCGGGCAATACGCCGAAAATTATTATTCGAAGCAAACCTTCGAGTGATGGAATGGTGCGAATTGAAATAACAGATAATGGAATTGGAATAAAACCTGAATTTCTGTCATCAATATTTGTGATGTTTAAACGGCTGCAAATGCGAAATGAATATGAAGGTGTCGGCATTGGCCTGCCGGTTTGCAAAAAAATAGTAGAACGACACGGCGGAAAAATTGGAGTCGAGTCAGAATTTGGTAAAGGTTCGACATTTTGGTTTACACTGCCGGCCGCAACCGCAAGCAATCGTCAAGAGTTTGTGGAAGAGAATAATATAACCGCAATAGGAGGAAAGAATGTCTAATTTCAGCAAAGATTTCAAACGCAGAGTTTCAACGATACCAGTTCTTTTGGTTCTTTTCGGCATCGGTTTATATTTGATGGCTAAAGTTGAACCGGTAAGTGTTAAGGCATCAAATACCGATAATGTTTGCGGCAATAAAAAATCAAAAATGAATAAACAATTTAAATTTATGCATTTAACGAATTATACAAATCCATTGATTTGGCCCTATAACCAATTTTATGGCATTCAGACAGGTTTGCCAGGTTTGAACGTCCAATATTATGCAGCGATGATGGAAGCAAACGAAAATAGATGCAAAGAGAACGAATGTAAGACTGCGGACAAAATTAAGCCAACAACGGAAACATCAAAATCGGACGTTTTATCCGTTAGCGTTGATGCCGGCAGAGAAAATATATCTGACAAATATGTTAAGTCAAAAACGCCGATTGATCCTATTACAGAAAAAAATAAATAAGGAGACGAAAGAAAAGCAAAAGCAGTCGTTCGAAAGGGGAATATATGGACGAAAAAGTTATAAATGTTTTATTAATTGAAAATGATGCGGCAGATCAGGTTTTAACCAGAAACGCATTGATGGTAACCGAACATAAGATTGAGTTGAAGGTAGTGCCAAATGCGGAATACGCATTCAAG
>Ga0154577_1168_pt1 | contig 12866 bp, 10 predicted proteins | sample RifGroF2_FD_116006 | JGI IMG/M metagenome (GOLD analysis project Ga0154577, IMG submission 116006) | Planctomycetes bacterium GWF2_42_9
TATCTTGGAGCCATCGCCGCATCCGTTGTAACCCCAAAGTGCCAAGACTGTATCGAATATTAATATCATCTCGCATCCAGCCCCAAGTGTCTTCGATATCAATAGGAACACGTCCATCTATAGTTTTAAACCATGTATCGCCCCAACGCTTATACTGATAATTCACCCAAGCGGCAATGACCTCAGCCACAACGGGATCAGCCATGTCAACGCCCGTAACGCAAGCAGCCCCTGACGTATAACCTGTGCCGACAGTAGCAAATTCTATCTTTTTGCCCAAAAGGCTTTCAGCATAGTTGTACCAATGCGGAGCCGAAGGAGGATAAACACTCCAGCCCAGAACCTTCATATCCAGCTTCCTGACAAGCACATCATAAAAATATTTATAACAGGCGCTTTCCATCTGAACTTCTTTTCTGCCCCCGATCTCTGGGATCCACCAGTCGCCCGCCGTGTTGGCAATCACATTAATCCCCAGATCCTTTTGTTCCTTTAAAAAATCGTACATTTGCTTTTCAGGAAATGGGCCCAACTGGTACCCCGTACGCATCGCCGGCATAGACATTGATATAAACGCTGGAATTTGCTTGCCATCAGCAGGCACCACCATTTTATTCTTGGAATTATACTTGATCGCAAGATTATCCCGGTCAATCTCGATCGGAATGCGAACAACAGAAATTTTCTTCGGGGCCTCTGAAATAAGCTTGATGGTGACGACTTTTGTCCAGGGAGCGACCTGTAAATATAGTGTATCCTTAACAATCGACTTATCTGCCATATCCGTATGAATACTGAAGCTGGCCATAAACTCTTCGAATTTTGCAAAATAACCCGGCATACGATTTCCAATGCCGGTCATCGTGAAAGTCGATCTAACCGGCGTTATCTCCGGTTGCTCACGAACTGTTATAGGCACTTCCAAGCGGGCAAATTCCGTTCCCGACCAAATGTTGGCCGCCCAATCATATTGATCATAAAAACGGCAAACCAATCTGAAATCAATTTTATATTGTCCGGTCGCTAATCCAAGACGGCCGTGTCCGAATTTACCGCAATTAAAATTCGCCCATAATTCAACCGATTCTCCTGGGTATAAGTACTCAAGAAAACGCAGGACTAGATTGGTCGGACTGGCTTTGAATTCCTCCCTGCCATGTTCATCAAATTTGACCAAAAATGGCTCAACAAAACAGCTGGAAAGCCCTTCCGGATCGAGAATTGTGTCACCGGTATTCTTTATCCTAAATTTGAACCAGATAATATCAGCCGCTCTAACTGTAGATGAGCAAACCATCTCATCACGTTTAAAAGGAGGGAAAGGGCTGATCGGTGTGTTTGGATCCGATGTTAAAGGTATATACTTATCCTGTTGATAATCCGCACTAATGCTTCCCAGGTAATCTATTTTCACCTGCATATTGCCAGGGATATTTAATTCATAAAGCGGTTTGTTGGCTGCTTTGACCGGATCTTCAAACCCGACTGCCTCCACAGCGATCCTGCCCGATATGACCCTATTATGGGTGAGCCTGTAATGGATAGGTATCACCTCATAAGCGCCCGCCTTAATCGGTATACTTATGCTAAGAACTATATCATCAATTTTAATCGTCTGGCTTGCAACATCAGCGCTTTCATATTTTGCGAGCTGACCCCTTGCTTTTGCTTCACCCGAAAGCGGCGTATAATCCAGCATCGGCATATTCTGCGCAAAAACAACCGCATTAAAAAAGCCCACAACTAAAACCCGCGTTATAACCATAACTCTCGAATCATTCTTTTAATAAATCGTTGAAATAATCCCACGCCACACTCTTGCTGCCGTCCGGCCTCAGCAACCAGAAACCTCTTACATCTTTATTATCCTTAACCGGAAGCGGAGTATTAGTGTCTACGAGTTCATTACAATACAATTGCCAGTAAACAATGTAAGGGCAGCCAAAATCAAGAGCCGTATTCACCGCCTGCGACAAAGCCGTGACTAGATTCTCCCTACCATAAAGGTTCTCAGGCCAACCAAACTCGCCAAGATAAACATTCTTATCGCCAAAAGCTTTGTTGTCAGGCATATTTTTCGCAATAAACGATAGGGCCTTTCGGAAAACATTCGGATCCTTCCATTGATCCACCGCAGCATCCCACGCCGAGTACGAAACCAAGTCAAGATGTGTAAATGGAAGTACCTTATTCACCATATTAGGCCTACCCTCATTCATCGACATAACCACACGATTAACCTCTGCCGCATTATAAACATTTACATTGTTATGCGGCACGTCGTCTCTTGCTCTCGTAACACCGTCCTGCCTTGCATTCAGCCATTTAATCATATTTTTCAGCGATGACTCTGTCGGATCAATATTAACGTTTGTATGTCCGCGCACCATCCAGTCGCCCTCCCAGTGTTGAAAAATAAAAGTCTTGCCCGTCCCGCTATAAGTAGAAAGCAAATACCTGGTCAGTTCATAAAACTGCCTCTGCTCATCTCTCATATCAGCTTCTGTTATTCCATCTCTCCAGTAATCATCTGCCCGACCTAGCGAAGTAAGAACAAGAATATATGTTGTAAATGGCTTATCAAATAGAGTTTTAAAATATGACAACTGAGCGCCTTGAACCAGACTTTCAATTTTTGGCCACTCCGAATTAAAACTATAGACATTTTCCGGGTGTTCATGGCGTTTACCATAAAACCATAATTTTATAACTCTTGAGCCGATCAGCAAAATCTGATCTGCGCCTTCGTTGAGATAATCCTTCTCAGTAAGATAATATCTGCCATTAACATGGGTACAACCTATAATGTCGCAAAGTTGATTACCTTCACGCATATTTTGGCCTCCATTAAAAAAGCTGCGATCTCTTTCCGGTTCGCAACCCATAAAAATCACCAGCAATAATAGGCATAAAACAAATCTCTTTTTTTTTATATGCATCTTTACAATCTTTTCTGCTATTTTTTTTTTTTTGAGAATCGTACAACTCATTTCATAACGCCTAAAGGAGTTATGATTAAACAGGCTAACAAAAAAAACCGCTCAATCATAGTAATATTTCTGTCGTACAACGCGGTAGCGGCGTGCAACAGCATTGGCGAGGCGTAAGCACAAATTTTCAAAACCGAGATTATGAAATGGCTTCAAATCGTTTTTTCACCAATCCTAAAGAAATGATCCAGAAGCTAATCGCTCATAGCCAATATGAAAGCACAATCTTAATACCGGAATAGAATTTTAATAGTTTGACTACTTTGTACCGCATAAATAGCTTCATTAATTTGCTCAATATTAAACTCGTGGGTTATAAGGTCTTTAGCACTTAACTTACCCGCACATATACATTGGCAAAGAGGTTGCTGTGCAGCCCGTTCGCGAAAACGGGTTGGCCATTGGTGCACATAAAGATTAAAATCATACGGTCCTTTGTACTTATCTATTGTGAATGAAGATTCACCAATTACACCATATACGCATACCGAACCACCCATTTTTATCAACTCTAGTGAGGTATTGACAATAGATGGTTTTCCAACAGCATCAATAACAGCATCAAGAGTTCTCGGAAATTCTTTCCTAAAATCATCTTCGAGACGAAATACCGCATCAGCTCCCATCTCTAAAGCTTTTTTCCTTTTGCTCTCCACCGGTTCTACAACACCTATATAATCTAAACCAAGCAACTTACCAATTTTTACGAAACTCAGGCCAACAGGACCTGCACCGAAGACCAGAATCGTATTCCCTTTCTTCAAATTAAAATCTTCAAATCCGCTGTAGACTTCACGCCAGGTACATAAAAGTACCGCATCCTCAACTGAAACATCAGATGAGACAGCAGTCTGAATCTCATAAACCTCATGCCATCCGTGCTTTTCATCTGCAACCCCGTCAGCAACCATAGCATCGTGATCGTTGGCTAATGTATATTCACAAAAACCACCCCAGCCGCTTGCGTAATTCGGCTCGGCATAATCAAAGACCAGCCCTCCAATTACGCGATCACCCACTTTAAAGTTACGCACTTTATCACCGATCTCTTGTACGATGCCGGCAGATTCATGACCAAGAACTAATGGATATTTCGTAACGCCGGGAAAATGGCCGGCTATAAGCTTACCGTCTGTCGCATTGCATAATGTCGCAACTTCTGTTTTGACCTTTGCCTGATATGGACCGACCTTTGGTTCTTTTATGTCAACGACTTCTACTTTATTTGCTTCAACAACTATTACTGCTTTCATAAGAATTCTCCATAGACTTATTAACTTATAGAATTTCCAATTGAGACCACTACAATACCTATAATCAGTATCGAAAGGCCGGCAACAAGCCAATTTTTACTTTTAGTATCTGAGCTAAGCCACTCGCCTGTAAAAAGACCGAGACCATTACCTACAACCAATGAACCAGATTGAAAAATAGCAAATCCAACAGTGGTTCCCAAAGCACCAAGTTTCCAGGCGCCAACGCCATAGAAGAAAAGACTGGCGAAGTGACCAGTTGCCATTAATGCGGCGAAACAGAAATTAAGAGCAGCCCCTTTGCCTATAAACCTTCCGCGTGTGTCATTTTTGAACAACTGAATAATACAAAAACCAAGGCTCGATATGAAACCACCCAGGAAAATTAGTGTCCAAACAGAAAGTCCTGCCAGATATGGAGCGTTGCCATATTTCTCACCAGAGATAATTGCTATTTTGCCAACATTACCGCCGATATGATATGCGATATTACAGCAGGAAGAAAGCAGGCCAGCAAGCACACATATAATGAGACCTTTAAGCATAATTTTCTTTTCAGGGGCATTTCCGGTTATGCTATTAGCTTGAGATTTCTCACGCAACATTCCGGCACGGCCATTAATCGCAACGCCTATAATACAAATAAGCACGCCTGCGATAATAGTCATACCTCCTGCGGTTGCTGCATTTGCCGCATTGCCAAGGAAAAATGGCAGCATAGAACCAACTAGTGCCATTGTCCCCATCGCCAGCGAATATGTGAGTGTCAAACCTACCATCGACAACCCGAGACCCCAACAGCAAATTCCACAGCCCCATAGAAATCCCAAAGCAATAACGCCAAAAACTATAGATGGCGAAACCTGAGCGTAGGTAGCCCACAATCCTTTAATAAGTATTGACGAAAACCCTACGGGGACAATTAGCATCCCTACAAGAGAAAATACACCCCAAGTATTTTCCCAAGCGTAGTTTTTAATATATTTGCTCGGCAAAGCAAAAGTTCCTAGAAGTAATGCCGCAAAAAAAGTCCAAGCTACACCAATAATCATAAAATCTCCTTTTAGTGAGAAAAAATTTATCTTCCTCTAAATAAGCTTTATCCCGCTTGTGGAACGACTACCATCTCGATAATCAGCGAGATCAGGAAAATCAAACTATAAAATTCAGTCAGTGGTTTGATCAGCATTAAGAGACTCTCCTTCTGTTACCCTCGTTGTCCCAAAGCATTTCAATGTCTTCCAGCTTTTTACATTTTGTTTCAGGAACAAACTTGTAGAAAAATAAGACTGCAATCACACAAATAATGCCAAAAGTAAGATATCCCGCGGCCATCCCCATTTTTGCTACATACCATGGAAATAATTTCGCGCTAAACGCATTGACGCCCCAATTAGCAAAGGTAGCAATAGAACAAGCCCTGGCCCGTACCCTAGTTGGGTAGATTTCCGGAATAATGACCCATATCACCGCACAAATTGAAAGGGCGACACTCGCTATATATATCCCTAAAACAATAACCATAATAATACCAGGCTTTTCCATGCTAGCCTGGATTACCGAGGCAGCAAGCATGGCCGCAGCGACCATCGCCATTCCGCCAATCAGCAATGGTCGCCGTCCAAATCTATCGATAATAAATAACGCGAGAATCGTGAAAATCAGATTGACCACGCCAAACAAAACCTGAAATTGTAAAGCGCTGCCAATAGCAAAGCCCGCCTGTTTAAGAATTTCCGGCCCATAGTATACAACGATATTAACCCCAGACATCTGACCGAATACAGACAGCATCACTCCCACCATCAAGGCAATTCTCAAGCCTGGCTTAAACAATTCCGTTAACGCTGTGGGTTTGTGTACCAGGGAGGCTTTGATGTCATTGAACTCCGCCACCACTTCTGATGAGCCCACTAACTTATGTATGATTACCTTCGCACGGTTCTCATATCCAGCTTTCACCAGCCAACGGGGGCTTTCCGGAACAACGAAAAGCAGCAAGAAAAATAGTCCTGCTGGTATCATTCCGGCGCCAAACATACCTCGCCACCCCTGCTCCACCAGAATATAATGCCATATTCCTACACCACTGAAAGCTTGAGAATTATGCTCCGCAAAATTCTGAATCTGCCAATTGGAAAAATAAGCAACCAATATACCAACCACGATCGATAACTGATAAAGCGCTACCAGACGACCGCGCAAACGCGGAGGTGAAAATTCTGAGATATACATCGGAGACAACACAGAGGCAAGCCCAACTCCTACTCCTCCGACGAAACGAGCAAGAAGTAACACACGATAATTAGGTGGGATCGTACATCCCAAGGCAGAGACAAAAAACAATACGGCGGCACAAATGAGCGGTGGTCTGCGGCCAAATTTATCTCCCAGCCAGCCCGCAATAATTGCACCTACGATACAGCCGACCAGCGCCGAACTGGTAAAGTCACCGACCTGCAAATTGGTCAGATTAAACTGCTGCTGCACCTGAGTAATCGTTCCTGATATGACAGCTGTATCAAAACCAAACAGAAAACCGCCTAAAGATGCTACAAAACAAGCCAGGGTCAAAAACTTTTTTGAGCCCCGAAACTCTTGGGCAAATTTATTCGCAGTTAATACTGATTCTTCAATCATTGTAATTCCTTTTATTAATTAAACGCCGTGCCTTGCGTTATCAGCTTTGAGCTGTTCCAGCAATTGCGCACAAATTAACTGCATACGAGGCAGATGAAATGCTCCTTTGTATTGGCTGCCTTTTAATTCAGTCGATATGCTGCCGTCGCGGTGCAAATAACCAAACCATTCACCATACTCCTTATCAGGAAAATGGTCATAAGCCCACTCATGCACCTGTTCAAACATTTGGCAATACTTCTCATCACGGGTCAACTGATATGCCATCAACGTCGCAATGATCGTCTCATTGTGCGGCCACCAAAATTTCATATCATGCCAATATTCACTGCAGGATTTCCCTTTGGCGTCCACATAATACAACAGACCGCCATATTTTTTATCCCAACCGGCATTCCACATCCAATCCAGAATGGTCAGTCCCACACGGCGTAAGCGGGCATCATGATTGCGATAGGCCGACTCGACCATAATAAACCATGCCGCTTCGATGGCATGACCCGGCGTGACCATGCGCCCCTCCAAAGTGTCGATTAACTCGCCCCGGGGAGTTACCGCCTCCAACACCATTTGCAACTCCGGTTTCATAAAATCAGATTCAATTTCCAGTATCGAACGTTCGATACAGTCATTGCAAATAGGATCATCGACGACTTCTCGCAGAATTTGGGCCGTGACGATAAAGATCATAGGCATTACTAAGCCCTTCATCGGTCGCGTCTGCTGATTATACTTGGGCTCAAGCAATCCAGGTGTAGTGTGATAATGTATCATTTGTTTGAACAACACGAGGGCTTCCTGCGCAGTGGTCTTATCATTTTTGGCCTGAGCATAAGCCGCCAGAGCCGCTACCATGAAAGCTTCCGAAAAAATATAACGTCTCATTCGTAAGGGACGGCCCTGCCGATCCAACGAAAAATACATTTTCCCTTTTGCATCAAACGCATGTTGGCGTAAAAAACGCAGGCCATGCTCCGCGGCATCGAGCCATTCCTGACGCGGCTCAACTTTCGAAAACATGGTAGAAAGTACCCAAACCAATCGCCCATGGAGCCAAACGTATTTGTCAGTACTCAAAACTGATCCATCACGGTCCAGAGCAAAAAAATATCCTCCACACTCTTTGTCCATGCAATGATTGAGCCAAAAAGGCATGGTGTCATTTAGCAATCCATCACGATAAATTTCGATCAGCTGATTTATCTTTTCTTGCTTCAAAGCCATATTATCTCCACAATTCAGTTGTAACATATGGACGATTCATGATTTGTACATTAAGGGATATGGTCTCACCGGTCCTAATTATTCGGCAACGGTGTTAATCCCGCCTCCCGGCGGACGACCATCATCGCCCAACACCACCAACACGCCTGTTCGCCGTTACCCGGATCCTGTAAAATCCATTTTTTTGATTGGGAATCATAACTAAACGCTTCAGCATATAACTCTGAGGAATTGATTTTTTCGATAAAATCCAACATATCACAAACACGGCCATATTCTCCGGCACGGAGACAATACACCAAATCCCACCCAAGCACCTTACCGATAACCTGGTTAGAAATCTGCCGACCAAAACTATCAACCTGCCCTTCCGGAAGCCAATCGCTGGAAGTCATCTGCGGCCCGTCCCAGTCAATACGAGCAACCCGATGCCAGGTATCAATAGTATTCTTGAATACCTCCTTATCAACACCTTTCCAGCCGGCGGGAATCGGTGCCAAATCGAGCCAACTTATGCCTGGAAAAGGCTCCGGCTTACGGCCGGTCGGCAGAATCATTTCATAAAATATTTTCTTTCCTTCAAAATCGTGAGTCATATTTTGGACAATATTGTTTGTAAGGTTTTTCAAACAATAAGACCACCTTTCGGCGTTGTTCTTATCATGACGGCGTTCAGCAACAAGAATCATATTTTCCAAAGCCGAACAAATGAACGACTGTGTTAAAAAATCATATGTGTGCCAATATTGGCCATCACGAGAATGTTCCAGGGAAATATTGCATACCAAACCGGGTTTGATGCGTGGGCCGGGCACTAGAAACAAATAAGGTTCCGTCACGCTGCGATTCATTAATTTGGTCATTACAGGATAGGTTTTATTCTCGAATTCCGTTTCCCCACGACGCAAAGCAAGCATCGCCCACGCCATAATTACATGTGCCTGCCCGTCAATTTGATCCATCTGGCTTATAATCTTATAGTGGAACGGCTCCTGTTTATGATCCACATCGCCATAATCAAACACCATCGCCAAACTATAAAGAGAATTGCTGACATCGCGGCCGTTGTCGATCTGAGTCGCATGAAGCAGCCCCGTACCCTCGGGGGTTAATCCGGCATAAATTATCGGATTTGTGGCTTCATTTTCGGCATGAAACGTAACTCGATATTTCTCACTGACCACTAATTTAACAGGCGTAACAAACTCTAATCGTACCCAGCCATTGATAACTTCTTTATCGAAATATCGCGTTGCAACAGCATGTTTGGCGCCTTGGGAATCAAAAATTTCAGTGATAAGCGTATTGCCTGGGATGAAATTAGCAACATAAACCTCAAGGGATTTCAAGGGTTTATCTAGCGCGATAAAATCCTGAACGGCTCCATTCTTCCCACCTAACTGGGCAAACGCAATATCATGATTTAAACATGCCGGACTGTCTTTTCCCGGAACCGGAATGAGTTGTGATTCCCGCAGACCAATGACATGGGGAATACGCTCCATATCATTATCCTGCATGGCTTCCAGACAATAATTCAAAATATTTTCAATTTTGTCTAATTCTTCTGTTTCTAAAAATAATCGACCTACCGCCCCGATGCTGCGAGGGAACATGCCCTGATAAGCACCCGTTAAGGATTCCTGAAAATAACCGTCCGGCTGGGCACGCTGTACAATACTCCGATAAGTTCTGGTCAAAAGCCCTTTCATAAAGGAGCTTTCCAAACGCGCCTTGACATCATCGATCGACTGAGAAGAAACAGCCGGTTCCTCCTTGTTGGAGAGCGGCTCGGTGGCAAAACCAATGTTCAACCAGCACCCAAAAATAACTAACATTATATTTACATGTTTCATTTTCATTCGAAAACATCTCCTGAATATCTGAGGATATTAAAATGTATTAATTTGGGGAGAATTTCTCAATAACTACACACTCGACTACATTCCTTTTTTGATGAAATCATCAATGGATAAAAATATAATTCTGACAATCGTCACTTACACTATTCACAGAATTCGTTATTTAAGCCAGGCCGATTTTAACTTATACACATCTAATGATACTATTTTCGAATCACCACCGGACGCATATAGCCCCAGCGTTTTGTTACTCGAACTTGGTGTAAAACCGTAAACGAGAGAAATTGCACCATCGTTGCCGAAAATCTCAATCGAAGTACGGTCAACCAGAATCTGCAACTGGACTTTCCCGGCAATCATCGGCAGATCAACCGTAGCACCTAAACAGGACAGTTTTTGAGTAGTCGCATTATAAACAACATCTGTGCCGCGAATATTAATCGTAACCTGGCCAGCACCGCTCGGCTCTAATTGAGCACGCATATCAAAAAGTTCTCCCGTAATGGAAGAAAGAAGGTTCTGACCCGGCGGCAAAGTATGATTTTCCCAGTGATAAGTCTTGATGTGCAATTTTTCGATTTCAGCAACGGGTACGCGACACAGCCGTATCCCATCAGAAAAAGTCCGCAGAGACAACTTACAGGGAAAAGAGGCCTGCTGATTAAACGTCATGCCGGGGTAACTTCCATGCTGCAGCCAGGTCATCTGAATGCGACGCCCATCGGCAGAGGGAATATCACTGAAACTTTGAGCCGCATAGCCGACATGACCATTCTGCGTCGAGGGCACCAGCGGAAGACGGATCGGGCCTTCGCGCTGGAAGGTCTGGCCATTAAAGGTTCCAACGGCATAGGTTGCATCACCACCCCATAACACCCAGCGTTTATTATTGGAACTCCCATCCACGGATAATTCAAACATATCCGGGCAATCACATGCGGTCGGCATGTCGAGACGACTGGTTTCAGTCCAGTTCACCATGTTACTGGAGTTGAGAAAAGCAAATCTATGATCCGTAGCACAATCACCGCTGAGGGTAATAACCATAACCCATTTATTCGTCGGTGCGTACCAGAAAACTTTGGGATCGCGATTATAATGCGTAATGGCATTAACAACTGGATTGCCCGCATACTTGGTCCAGGTCCGGCCCCGATCGTTGCTGTAAGCAATACATTGGGTTCCATCTTTATTGCTAGGCAAGATATATTCCGCCGCGGTATAAAACGCCACAATGACTTTTTCCTGTCCCGATTGGAAGCCTGAAGTGTTATTCCAGTCTATTGCGCAGGAACCGGAAAAAATTGGTCCATGAGCATCAGGCGCCAAGGCAGGCGGCAATTCCGTCCAGTGAATCAAATCCGTACTTACGGCATAACCCCAGTGAACGTTGGGATAGTTTAAACCGGGACCTCCGGGACAGTGTTGGGAAAACAAATGGTATTCTCCGTCATAGTACACCGGACCATTGATATCGCTCATCCAACCGACTTGGTAGGTGAAATGAAACTGAGGACGGTAGGCTTCGTTATATAACCTATTGCCGGCATTCACCATCTGAAGATCCGCTCCCCAAAGTAAACCTGACGACAATAAAAAAAATGTTGTCAAAATGAATGAAATATTAACTCTGTTTTGCTTTGTTCTTATACTCATCATTATTCATCTCCAAAACTTTTGCGAATGTACCCTTACTCAAACATTAAAGTATGCTTATCCATGCCTAAATGCCTTTTTCGTCAAGCCAATGCGCCGCAAATTCGGCAAAATCAACTAAATCTTCATCAAGCCAATGCGCCGCAAATTCAGCAAAATCAACTAAATCAATGATGCAGTCATCATTAAAATCGTACGGACTCCAATCAGGGCAATACATTTCCACAGTCAGCATCGCGGAAAACGTTGTTTCGCTGCTTTCGGGATTGGAAACGGTACAGGTATAAAGACCTTGATCTCCCCTTGTCGCGGAAGAAATAAGCAAAACAGAATAATTTGAATTCGGAATTGGAATACCGTCTTTTTTCCATTGATAAGTCAATGGTTCCGCCCCCGAAGCAACCACTCGAAAGGTAGCAGTTCCCCCTCCATCAATGACGACGCCTTCAGGACTTTGGACAATAGAGGTCAGTCCGGTCGCATGCGAATGAGACGCAATAATTTGCCCAGCCGTTTCAATTGCACCAATACTTGTCACTTCACTAAGGTCATAAAACGCAATCTCATCTATTCCCCCTGTAAAGATATATTGCGGTAATCCGGATATGTTATCCTCAACCGCCCCCACAGCAACGCCATTTTCAAGATTCACGGCCGGATCGTACTGGTAATCCTGAAAACCGATCTCTGGACGCAAAACACCATTTTGATAAATATCAATATTTGAACCATTGAAATACTGCACAATAACAAAATGCTGCCATGCTTCGTTATTGGTAATATCAATGTTTTCTGTTTTGGTTATCGCATTACCTGGAGACCATGCTGGAGCGAAATTAAAGATAATTGCGGGGTCATTGCCGCCAGCTCCGAACGAAAGAATGTATTTTTCATTTTGGTTCAGATCGTCTGTATGTATCATAAATTCAATCGCATACGGACCACCAAGAAATCCTGCTCCCAAAGCAGTATTATGAAAAACACTCTCGGCAGTACCATTCACTACGGCGGCGTTACCAAAACCGCTATGAATCGTCCGCTGGGCAACTGTGGCCGTCAGCCTTTTGGAAACCTCAGACGAAATTACCTCTTGTGCGGCAACAGTTGCACCATCGTTTTCATCGAAGTTCCAATACACCACTGGCTTGGTGGCTAAAACTCTTTTAGCATAACCGGAGGCTTCCACAACAGAAAGATTTGCGTAATCCGTTTCAACGCCAACAGGGTTCAACTGGTTATAT
>Ga0154577_1165_pt2 | contig 12846 bp, 11 predicted proteins | sample RifGroF2_FD_116006 | JGI IMG/M metagenome (GOLD analysis project Ga0154577, IMG submission 116006) | Planctomycetes bacterium GWF2_42_9
TATTTGTTTACTTACACCGCTTACTGTAATAATTGTTACTGGGATGCGGATACAAGCGAAATAGCGGTCAGTGCAGAAGGTTTGCCTTTGACTACTCAGCAGATGTTTTTACAATCCAATTTTACAGGCTGGGATTTTGTCTCTGTTTGGATTATGCCGCGAAACGATTATCCGAAACTTCGGTTTATGTATAATCCGGCGGACCTTGATGCAAGCGAGTGGGTCAATTTTGTGGATTTTGCGATTTTCGCAAACGCCTGGCAGAGTCAAAGCGGCGATGCGAATTACGATTTAGCCTGTGATTTACAGTTGCCTGCTGATGGTACAGTTGATGCAAAGGATTTAGCTGTTTTCGTTGACAACTGGCTCACAGAATAGACTAAAATCTGCCTTATCTGATTTCATCTTCTGTATAATGTAGTTTGGTTAATCTTTAAGGCAATTGCGATTAAATGTCTGTTTCAGTTATTGGCATCAATCGCAGCTCTCAATATTTTTTCTCTCCGCCTCGGCTATCGCAGACTTCAAGCTCATACTTGATCTAAAGCGACGCACGCCGTATTTCTATATGACAGGTTTGTGTTCTGGCTTGGAATAGCGATGCACTCTGCAGTTAAAGGTAGGGTTGGGAAGAACTAGAAACTGGGACAAACAAATATAAAAACTTGAACTGCTAAGATAAGTTTGATATTCTTTTGGAAAATGATGCTCAGTGCTGTAGCTGATCAGTAATATTATGTTATATGGAATATAAAGGAGCTAATATGGCAAAGAGCGCAAAACCAGCAACCAAGAGTGAAATTCTTTCAAATATCGCTGAGTCTACTCAGCTTTCCCGCAAACAGGTAGCATCAGTGTTTGATGCACTTGCAGGTCAGATCAAGAATGCAGTTAGTAAGAAAGGTCCTGGTGTCTTTGCTTTGTCTGGTTTGATAAAGATCGTGGTTATCAATAAACCGGCCACCCCAAAACGTAAGGGCATTAATCCGTTCACCAAGCAGGAACAGGTCTTTGCCGCTAAGCCCGCTCGCAGAGTCATAAAGATTAGAGCTTTCAAAGCTCTCAAAGATATGGCTAAATAAGCTGATAAATAGTATTATTTTTAACAAGGAGCTATTATGGCAAAGAAATTAATAACAGGAGTATTCTCAAAAGAGGAAACTAAAACTTTAAAGAAAATGTTTCCTAATACAAGCACAAAAGACATTGCTAAAAAACTAAATAGGAACCCAAAATCAGTTCAAGCAAAGGCATCTCAATTAGGTTTAAAGAAAACAACTAAATATCTTAAAAAGATGGGACTGATGAAATAGTAGGGGGCTCTGCCCAATTGTCCCAGGCAGAGCAGGTGGCTACTGGTTGAGAAATTTATAAATGTGCTCAAACATGGGCGAAGCAATAGAAGGATGGTAGTAATTGCTCCGCCCTGAGGACAGGTCTGTGTAAAGAATTTGGTTTGGAGACTGCAAGTTATTATTTTGGGTCATAGGTCTGCGGCGATAACCGAAGTATGTGCCGAATTGGATCAGCAGAAAGCTATGGAGGCGGTGGTTAAAGTTGGCTAAAGCTTCGGACTGTCGATCTGAAGGTTGAGGGTTCGGGATGATATTTATTAGCCCTCTATCCTACAGACTTAAAAACAATAGTTCATAATAGCTTGAATCCTCGTTGAAATATTCTTTTTATAATTTTCATTCTCTAAATGTTCTTTTAGATTGAATGGCTTTACTGCTTTTTTGTTATTGTCCAGTTCAAGAAGTTTATTACAAAACTCCTGTCCGTGTTTTTGACACCATTTGCTTGTCAGTAAATAAGCTTTTGTGAAATCAAATTTAGTATCGTTTAGACATTTTTCTTGCCATAAACATACCTTATTATTATTGGGACATCCGCAAGACATTGTGGCTCGTTCATCTTTTATATTAGAATCTAAAAATCGATCAGATACCAATAATTCGTTAATGGCCGTAAGCCCTGCTAATTTTGCTGCCATATTCACCGGCTTACCAGCCCATACCTCATTCTGTCGATCTGTTCTACCATTATACCGTTTCAATCCGATCTTTCTAACTAAAACCGTTTCTTGATCTATTCCTATGTGTGCTCCTATGTCAATATTCGTTAATTTTTTTATTTTAGGAATAAAAACATCTGTTGCAAATGTTTTAAATGTAATTGCTGCTGGCAAGCGATCGATAAGGCTGTGTCTTATTAAAAAGGCCAAAAATACCATCACCTTTGACATCAATATATTCTGCTTGAAATTCATGAAATAGTCTAACTGCTGTTCCAGTAAATAGCTGGTAAGCACCTGCCGTATTGTGATCGTGCATACTTGCACTTAGTTGAGTTGAACCTTTCATATCAACAAAAACACAAATAACATCAGGTATTTTAAGCCACATTTTAGGATTTGTTATAGGGATTTCAGAGGTATCTGGGACGTTATTTTTGATTGTAATAGAGGTTCCATCCTCGAATGTTTTTACTTCTTCTTCAATTATACGTAAGCATTGTTCTGGTATTTGTGTTTTTTCAATCATTATTCTGTTCCTCGCGAATGTGTCTGTTTATGAGCCATAATGCTAATGCAAGTAAAGGTGTCCCGAGTGCCGAAATAGAAATCCAAATCGCTAATTTAAAATATGCATATTTAATTACAGTTATTTTGGAATTAGTAATAATTTGTTCTGCATAATCCGATTCAAACTCGGGTATTGCGCTCGTAATCTTATATGTATCCTTTAATTTCTCGAGAAGTTTGTAAGGCTTGTATTTAGCAAGATGCCCAAAAAAAAGAAGGTTATCTGATTCTGATGTAGAATTATTGAAAAACCATGGCATTTTTAATTGTGGCACAAAAGAGATTGAACAAATTAAAGCTGAACTTAATAACGTCCCAATAACTAGCCATGCATAAATAAGCAAGTATATATTAATTTTCTGGATATCCAAAAACTGAAAGATTCCACCTATAAGTGCACAATTGGTGGCAAATAATATGCCATTTTTAGCTTCTGCGAACCGCAACCATGAGTTAACGTTTTCGAATATAGTTTTTAATTTATTTTCCACTGTTTAAATCTTCTCGCTCTTTCTGGCTGCTTTGCCTTTCAAACACGCTAAAACCAAGAGTCCGATTATCGAAAGAAAATTCTTCTGTATCTCAGCAGTAATGGTACGGCCACTGAGTTGAAGTATCATTCCCGAATATCCCAATAAAAACCTCTTGTGGTTATGCTCCTTAATCATTTAATTCTCTGAAAACAATCTCATTGATTTTGTAGCAAAATTGAGGATATGGAAGGCAGATATATCATTGGACGCACACACTGAGAAAAAACCTGACGATCCATGTCATCGGGACTTTAACATCGATAATGGATAAATACCTAAAAGTCAAGGGAAAATATCTCGTTTTGTTGATAACGTACTTTAACTCTCCTATAATATGTCAGTGGGAACAATGGTATTACTAAATTTACTTCAAGCTTGTCAGTATGACGTTTTTTGTGTAATATTAAGGTTTGTGGAGGTTCTTTGTATAAGAACTTGAGACTTTTACAATGCCAAGGATAAGTGAAATATGGCTCAGTTAGAACACATCGAAGCGATAGAAAAACGACTTTGGACGGCAGCCGATACTTTGCGGGCCAACTCTAATTATGCTAGCAATGAATATTTTATGCCAGTTATGGGCTTAGTCTTCCTACGTCATGCTTATAGCAGATTTTTGAAAGTAAAAAGCGAAGTTGAAGGCAATTTGCCCCATCGTGGCGGCAAAGTAAGAGCTTTAACAAAAGAAGATTTCTCGCAAAAAAGTGCTATCTTTTTACAGCCAAAAGCTCAATTTGACCATTTAGTTGCTCTTAAAGATAGTGATGATCGGGCTCAAGCCATAATTAATGCAATGGAGCTGATAGAAGCAGACTACGAGAATTTACGTGGTGTACTTCCCAAGAGCGAATATCAGGAACTTGATAATGATGTTCTTGGAAATCTTCTGCGTACTCTTAGCCCTGAAGAGCTTAAAAAGGTATCTGGTGATGTTTTCGGCCGAATATACGAGTATTTTCTTACTCAATTTGCCGATCAAAAAGCCCATGATGGTGGTGAGTTCTTTACGCCAATCTCATTGGTTTCACTTATTGCTCATGTAATTGACCCTCAAGGCGGTACAGTACTTGATCCGGCATGTGGATCAGGCGGTATGTTTGTACAAAGCGCAAAGACTGTCGAAGAACGTGGGCAAAGTCCTGCTGAAAAACTTACTTTTTACGGTCTGGAAAAGAATGCAACGACTATTAGGTTGGCTAAAATGAATCTGGCCGTCCATGGGCTGGAAGGAAATATCCAAAAGGCTATAACCTATTATGATGACCCACATGAACTACTCGGTAAGGCCGATTTTGTGATGGCAAATCCACCATTTAATGTTGATGAGATTGATGCCGACAAAGTTAAAAAAGACCCGCGGCTTCCATTTGGATTACCCGGCATAAATAAGAATAAAAAAGTTTCTAACGGCAATTATGTCTGGATCAGTTATTTTTATAGTTATTTAAATGAAAAAGGCCGAGCTGGATTTGTGATGTCATCGCAGGCTTCGAGTGCAGGTCGCGATGAAGCAGTTGTTCGGCAAAAACTTATCGAAACCGGCGATGTGGATCTAATGATATCCATACGCTCAAACTTTTTTTATACGCGCGCTGTACCTTGCGAGCTGTGGTTTCTCAACCGCAATAAACCTGAAGAACATCGGGATAAAGTACTTATGATTGATGCCCGAAATATTTATCGCAAAGTGACTCGAAAGATTTATGATTTTAGCCCTGAGCAGGAAAAAAACATTCTTGCCATTGTTTGGCTTTATCGAGGCATTACTGATAAATATCTTGATCTTGTGGCAAGCTACTGTCATCAAATGTTAAACGAGGGTATATGTTGCTTTACTATTGAGGACGGTAATGGGAAAAAGATTGAGCCAATACCATCTTTCATCAGGTATATAAATGTGCTTAGAGAGGCGTTGCAACCATTTTTGAAGACATTATCACCAGATGGACCGCATGCTGAAATAGTCAAAGAATTTGAAAAAGCAATTCCTGTCTATAAAACGGATATTGAACCATTCGAGAAAAATTTAGCTGGGCAGCAAACGATATGGAAGAAGCAAAAAACTACTAACGGAGAACTTAAAAAAGCAGTTGAGCGGCTTGAACCATTAGCCGAGTCCAGCAGGAAGATAATTAAAGAAACGGATATGCTCTATAAGATAGCATGTCGAATAATAGAAGCTTGTGAAAGTGAATTCAATGCTCGAGAAAGTGAATTATGGTCAAACCGTGAAATTACTCGTGCTCGTAAGATAGCTGATGAAGCACGTGAACTTGCGGTCGAACAGCTTAAACTTGTACGTTACTTTTGGAAACAGGCTCATTGGCTGACAGAACGCTTTCCTGAAGCAAAATTTTGTGATGTTAAAGGATTGGTCAAGCTGGTTGATAAAGATCAAATCGAAGCAAATGACTGGTCACTTACGCCATGCCGCTATGTGGATGTTGCTCCTCAAGAAGAAGATGAGGGTTTCGACTTTGAGGAAGCAATGCGTGACATACATGTTGAATTGCAAGATTTAAATAATGAGGCTATGCGATTGGGAACCACGATTAAAAAAAAATTCGAGGAATTGGGGATATGAAATTAAAAACTACACAGTTTGAGGAACTATATGCAGAGCCTTCAAGAAATGGTATATACAAATCTAAACCTTTTCAGGGGCATGGAACTCCGATTATAAAAATGAATGAGGTATTCAACCATAGGAGGATTAACGCAAAACAGTTTTATTCTGATCGTTTTCAGCTTACGTCAAATGAATTGCAAGCTTTTCGTATAGTTAATCATGACTTGCTTTTTGCCAGGACATCTGTAGTTCCCGATGGAGTTGGGAAGTGTTCATTAGTTTGCGACATAGATGGGGATTTGGCATTTGAATCGAATTTGATTAGGGTTAGACTAAAAGAAACTCAAGTGAATCCTGAATATATTTTCTACTATTTTCAATCACCAATTGGGCGTGGAAGGATTCTTTCGATATCTAATGGCGTTGCAATCCGGACAATTAGAGGCAGTGACCTAGCAAAAGTTAACTTTGAGATTCCCGGGAAGCAAGACCAAGACAGAATTGCACTCATACTTTCAACTTATGACGACCTGATTGAGAATAATGGACGACGGATTCTGTTGCTAGAGCAGGCGGCAAGGCTGCTTTACAATGAATGGTTCATTCGCCTCCGCTTCCCAGGTTACGAGCACGTTAAGATAGCCGAAGGTGTGCCGGACATGTGGAAGAAGAAACGCTTAGGTGATATAGCGCCTTTAAATTACGGTAAGGGATTAAAAAATGATGATCGTGTGCCTGGCCCATTTGCAGTTTATGGATCAAGCGGAATTATAGGAACTCATGATAAAGCGATGATTCCTGGGCCTACTATCATTGTAGGCCGAAAAGGAAATGTTGGCAGTGTATACTGGTCATCCAGTGATTGCCATCCTATTGACACAGTATATTATATTGATTCATGTAATTGCTCTTTCTATCTTTACTATGCTTTGCAAAATATGGCCTTTATTAGCACCGATGTTGCGGTGCCCGGCTTAAATAGGGATTTTGCACATAGTCGCGATATCATAGTTCCAGAATCAAAAATTCAACAATTATTTGAAGATATGGTAATACCTTTGCGAAGGCAAATTGATGTTCTACAAATAACCAATGTAAAATTAGCAAATGCTCGTGATCTTCTTTTGCCGCGATTAATGAATGGAGAGGTGATGGCGTGAGTAGTTTAAATGGAATAAATTTAAGGATTGATAATGGAAGAGCCAAAATCGTTAGATAGTTTGTTTAAAGAAAAGATCTTTCGTATACCGGATTACCAACGTGGCTATGCCTGGCAAAAAGGACAGCTAAAGGACTTCTGGGAAGATCTGATTAATCTATCAGAGAATCGTTCGCACTATACAGGCGTTCTGACCTTGAAAGAATTACCCAAAAAGTCTATTGCCAAAAGTGATAAAGAATTTTGGCTCGTGGATGACCATTCTTATTGCATGTATCATGTGGTGGATGGTCAGCAGCGTCTAACTACTTTTGTTATTTTTCTGCAGGCATTTATAGATATAATTAAAGCTTTACCAGAAAATAAAGGTAAAGCACCGGATAAAATTTACATCACCGAAAGCCTTAGTATTTCTGAAATAAACAACAAGTACTTGTATAAGATAAAGCCTACTGGAGATCGCTTCAGAACATACAAATTTGGTTATACTGAGGACAATCCCAGTTATGAATATCTTCGCTATCGAATTCTGGGAGAAGATGGAGCTGGATCAGTAAACGAAACGTTTTATACTCTTAACCTGCAAAATGCCAAGGTATATTTTTCTGAACAACTAACGGCACTTTATCAGCAATTCGGACTTAAAGGCTTTCAAGAAATTTATAAAAAACTCACAAACAAATTTCTTTTTAACGAATACGTGATCAGAGACGAATTTGATGTATTTGTGGCTTTCGAGACCATGAATAATCGTGGCAAAAAACTTTCTGACTTAGAATTACTCAAGAACAGGCTAATATATCTAACTACTTTGTATGGAGATGAAGACCTTGATATTTCGGAACGCCGGAGCATAAGGGAAAAAATTAATGAAGCCTGGAAAGAGGTCTATTACCAATTAGGTCGTAATGAGAAAAAGCCTCTGAATGACGATGAGTTTTTGAGAGCTCACTGGATTATGTATTTCAAGTACTCTCGAGAAACAGGGCAAGACTACAGCCGCTTTCTTCTCGACGAATATTTTTCACCGCGACAGGTGCATAAGAAAGTTGAACGTGAGGTTGCGCTGGTAGAACCGGAAGAACAGAAATCTGATTTGATTTTTGAAGATGAGGAAGAAGAAGCAGCAGAACAAAATGGGGATGAATTGAATGATGATACAACTCCTGCTTTAGTTGCCAAACTCAAGCCAATAGAAATAAAGAATTATATCAATAGTCTTAAAGCATGCTCATCATATTGGTTTAAAACGTATTTTCCTCGTTTAGTAAACGAAACTACACCTCCTGAACAAGAGATTTTAGAAAAGCTTAACCGAATTGGTATAGGTTATTTCCGCCCATTGATAATGGCTATTCTTAAAAATGAACAAAATGCAACCAATCGCGTTTGGATTTTCAAACGCATAGAACGTTTTATATTTCTTGCATTTAGAACGGGAAGTGCACGCGCTAATTATAGAAGTAGTGAATTTTACAATGCGGCTCGTGAGTTAGACCTTAAAAAAATTAGCTTAAAACAAATCGATGAAAGGCTTACAACAAGACTTTCGTTCATATTTAATGAGGATGGCAGTTTCATTGGCAATGAATTTTTCAACCTTCTTGAGAAGAAATTTAAGTCTGGCAGCGGTTATTACGGATGGTCAGGTTTACGCTACTTTCTATATGAATATGAATTGAGTTTACTTGACAAAAGCCGACAAAAAAAAGTCGAATGGGATGATTTAACAACTCGCGGGGATCAAATAACAATTGAACACATTTGTCCGCAAACACCAACAACACAGTGGCGCAAAGAGTTTGCTAAATTTAATAAAAAAGATTATTGCAAATATGGTGGTTCTATTGGCAATCTGTTACTTCTTTCAAAATCTATAAATTCTTCTCTTCAGAATGACAGTTTCAAGGAAAAGAAGCATCCGAAATATGATTCAAAACGCCATAAAATCAGGAATGGTTACTCCGATGGTTCTCATTCGGAAATTGAAGTTGCCCAGTATAAAAATTGGGGACCTGAACAGGTTCGGGAAAGAGGTATGAAACTACTTTCATTTATAGAAAGTAGGTGGGATGTTCAGTTCGGCAGCAAAGCTAATAAGGAAAGGTTTTTATTCTTAAAATAAGCTTTTTTTTGTGAGAAATTAGATTGAGCGAATATACAGAAGATAATCTTGTTCAACAAACTACGGCCGAGTATATGAAACAAAATCTCGGCTGGGATTCAGTGTATGCTTACAATAACGAGGATTTCGGCCCCAACAGTCTGCTCGGCCGCTCATCGGATCGTGAGGTTGTGTTGACGCGGATTCTGCGGACCAAATTGGTCGAGCTGAATCCGGGTTTACCCGATGATGCCTACAATGATGCAGTGCGACAGATCGTCACAATAGTAGAAACGCAATCAATGTTGGCCACCAATCGTGAAAAATATGGGCTGATCCGTGACAAGGTACCGGTCAAATTTCGCAATGGCAGGGGGGAATTGGAAAAACGGCTGTTGCGAGTTTTGGATTTTGATGATGTAGCAAATAATAATTTTCTTTGTGTACGAGAACTATGGGTTCGAGGCGATCTTTATCGCCGAAGACCTGATATTATTGGATTTGTCAACGGCCTTCCGCTGATTTTTATGGAGCTCAAAAATGTTAATAAGGACATTCGTGCAGCCTACGAGCGGAACTTCAAGGATTACAAAGATACTGTGCCACATCTTTTTCATCATAATGCTATCATTATACTTGCAAACGGTGTTGATGCAAAGCTTGGTTCTGTTACGAGTAAATTTGAGCATTTTCATGAGTGGAAGCGACTGGATGAGGAACAGTCAGGTGTCGTTGATATGGAAACACTTCTCAAAGGCGTATGTGATAAGAGGATTTTTATTGATATAGTTGAAAATTTTATTTTATTTGATGAGTCAACTGGTGAACCAAAAAAAATACTTGCTCGAAATCATCAATTTCTTGGAGTAAATCGAGCCATCGAGGCTGTTAGTAATCGCAAGCAACGAGATGGTAAACTTGGCGTGTTCTGGCATACCCAAGGAGCAGGTAAGAGCTACTCTATGGTGATATTCACCCGAAAAGTACATCGGAAACTGGCCGGTAATTTTACGTTCCTGATTTTGACTGACCGTGATGATTTGGACACACAAATCTATAAAACATTTGCTGGTTGCGGAGTGGTGGATAATGATCGTGATCCATGCCGAGCATCTAGTGGCCAAAATCTTAATCAATTATTGGTTCAACAAAAATCACATATTTTTTCCTTAATTCAAAAGTTCAATCGAGTAGTTACCTCTGATGAGAGCTATACTGTGCGTGATGATATTATCGTCATAACCGATGAGGCACATCGAACGCAGTATGGAACATTAGCATTGAACATGCGAAACGCATTACCAAACGCGAGCTTTATCGGGTTTACGGGTACGCCCCTATTTAGTGATGATCAGATTACTCGGCGTGTGTTCGGTGAGTATGTATCAACTTACGACTTTCAGCGAGCTGTTGATGATAATGCAACCGTGCCATTATACTACGAGGCTCGTGGCGACAAGCTCGGTTTAGCTGTCGGAGATATGAACGAACGAATAGCCGAAAAATTGGATGAGTTGGAAACAGAGGATATTGATGTTGAGCAGCGACTTGAACAGGAACTGAAACGTGATTACCATATCATCACAGCTGATAAGCGGCTTGATCAGGTGGCACGTGACTTCGTACTGCATTATTCCAAAGCGTGGGAAACAGGTAAAGCCATGCTGGTGTGCATTGACAAGATCACCTGTGTTCGCATGTACAACTTGATAGTCAAGTACTGGGATGAACATATTTCAAAACTTCAAAAGGGACTGAGTTCTGCAACTGATGAGCAGGATGAACAGTATCGGCTTCGACAGATAGAATGGATGCGACAGACACGCATGGCAGTAGTTGTCAGCGAAGAACAAGGGGAAGTCGAAAAATTTCGTAAATGGGAATTAGATATTACACCACATCGTCGCCTTATTAAAGAAGGCATGGATTTGCCTGAGGCGATGCGCAAACAACCACAATTTCGCAACATGCAGCGACTGGTTATAGACGATGCATTTAAGGAAGAACAGCACCCCTTTAGGGTGGCAATAGTTTGCGCTATGTGGTTGACTGGATTTGATGTTCCAAGTCTATCTATGATGTATCTTGACAAACCACTCAAGGCTCACACGCTAATGCAGGCCATAGCACGTGCCAACCGTGTAAATGAGGGCAAGAGCAATGGAATAGTAGTAGACTACTGCGGGATCCTCAAATATCTTCGTAAGGCACTTTCGACATTTGCTGGTATAGGTGATGCCGGCAGAGATGGTAAGGGAGATGAAATAGAACCCGCTAAACCCGAAGAAGAGTTGCTGGCCGACCTTGCTGAAAGCATAGCATTTGTCCGAGCATTCTTAACCGAACGAAATGCTTCATTGGATGATGCCATTACAAAAACTGGATTCGTAAGGAATGCAGCGATACTAGCCTCAAAAGAAGCGGTCAATGAGAACGATGAAACGCGAAAGCGTTTCGAGGTGATGTGCCGAGCAGTTTTCACAAAATTTAAAGCATGCATTATTGTAGATGGCGTTAATGCCTTTCGGAATGATTATGATGCGATAAATATTATATATAATAGTCTTCAACAGGACAAAAAGAAAGCGGACATCACAGACATTATTCGAAAATTGCACCAGGTTGTTGATGAAGTTATTGAAACACAACCGGATCATGTAGGTGAAGACGTCGAAGCTTATGATATTAGTAAAATTGATTTTGACTTGCTCCGAAAGGAATTTGAGCGCAGTCCGATTAAACGGACAACTATCCAGAATCTTAAAACAGTTATAGAGCAACGCCTACAGCGACTTTTACAGCAAAATCCAATGCGTACAGATTTTCAGCAACATTATGAGGGAATTGTGGCTGAATACAATCGTGAGAAGGATCGGGTGATGATAGAAAAGACTTTTGAAGCTCTCATACGTTTTATTAATGATATAAATGAGGAAGAGAGCAGAGCAATTCGAGAAGGACTTGACGAGGAATCACTTGCGATATTTGATTTACTAAAAAAACCAGATTTATCGGCTAACGAGATTAGAGTGATCAAATCCGTTACTGTTGAATTGCTCAAAACGCTCAAAGCAGAAAAATTACGTATCGATCATTGGCAGGATAAGGAATCTACCCGCGATGCTGTTCGACTGGTAATACGTGATTTCTTGTGGAGTGACTCGAGTGGATTGCCGGAAAAATATGCAGATAAAGAGGTTCAAGATCGGGCTGAGGAGGTCTATCGTCACGTCTATCGAGCTTATCCGGTACTGCCATCACCATTCTATGCACATGTACAGGTTGCTTGAGACTTGAGAGCTAAGCTGCATAAAGGTTATTTTACTTGTTGAAAATCATCCATGCTAAGCATGGTACAGTAACGATCGTCTATGTTCACATGCTAAGTTTTTAAATAGACAAGAATTTGCATTTCAGCTAAACTCATTATATCTTTAATGCTGTTATTAATCTAAAGAAATATTTATGTCTTCCATCCTACTCATCCTGGCTCTGTCAATTTTAGCTGTCGTACTTTGGCAGATAATTAAGAATGTGCCTAATAATACAAATCGAAAAAACAGCCCAACTGATCCAACTGACAGAGATGATAGTCCTTATTTTGATGATTGGGATGAAAAGTTGTGACTTCGATAAAATCACTTATATTCGTTTCGAGATAAAACAATGGATTTTTTTCTCAAAAGTCTGTAGCATTTATTGGGGTAAAATAAATGGTAATTTCTCCCTATAAGATTAGTAATATTAGTGAGGTCGTATTATGGAATTATTTGAAGCAATTGAAAAGCGACATAGTTATCGCGGCGGATTTAGGAATGAGGCTGTAAGCAAAGAGGATTTACGGAAGATAGCTGCGGCGGGACTGGCTGCACCTTCCGGGTGTAATGCTCAGACGAC
>Ga0154577_1037_pt2 | contig 12812 bp, 7 predicted proteins | sample RifGroF2_FD_116006 | JGI IMG/M metagenome (GOLD analysis project Ga0154577, IMG submission 116006) | Planctomycetes bacterium GWF2_42_9
GCGAATTCATCCAGCCCACATTGCTCATTGCTAACAATAACCCCATCAGGTGCCCAACTCCGGGCAGCTTCAATGCTTATCCTCGTCATATCCGATTGTGCTATTTTATTGTAAGCCCAGGGACCATAAAGTGAAGCATACTTTTGAATTCCAAGAAGAATAAACCTGTCACTAGCAGAAGCATTGTCCAACACTAATAACACTTTAGGCAAAGTCATAGATGGCTCGCTTTTAAATCAGATAGAATTACTGCTCAGCAAATCGTCTCTTGCATACAGATATTACATGCCGAGGATCAAGTTCAAACCAGCCTTGTTGCGGAGATTGCGCCACATATTCACGATATACTTGACACGGGCATGAACTATCGCCGCCTTCAACTCATTAGTACCGACATCAATTGGCAGAATACGACATAGTGTCAGTTCGCCTAATTCCCTCAATAATCATAGTAGATGATTTGAGGTACATACAAAATGGTATTACTTGCAAAAAATATGGATTTTTTTGCACATTATGCCATAATTGATCAGCGACAATCATTCTTAACGGGCCAGTTTGCATTATTGAAATATTATATAATCCGACCCTCAATAGTAATCAGTTTGGGCTCTTATTTCTCATACATGTTCTATTAATCTAATTCAAACTGAGCGTAATATCTAATACCTTGCCTGCATCAATTGTTACCGGTTCTTTAAATTTCAGGACTACTTTATCCTTGTCTTGAACCAGCTTCGCGGAAACAGACAGCCCTGAAATAGTAATATTGGATGCATCTGCTTTACGTCCTAGGGCAAGAGCTAAACGAATTTCGGCAACATCCAGTTTTCCGTAAGCGATTTTTATAGTATTTTTCTGAGACGCGTTGCTTCGCTTTTGCTCAAACGATCCCCACCCTTGCGCGCCGGTGAAGAATGAAGCATGATTTTCCGGCTGCCATTTCGGGTCGAAGCCGATTATCTTCTCAGGCCCGTCATAATAATATCCCTGACAAGCCAGCATTACTGACCAAACGCTCATCGCCCTTCCGTAGAATTTGCCGCATTCGTCATCGCCAAAAGGATTGCCCGAATAGCCCCAGCTTGCAACATCCATCGCGGTAAGGTCAGTCCTGAGTCTGCCGTCATACCTGTCATAAATCGCTTTGGTTACCATCAATCCTTCTTTGAGCATCCCGAATTGGATCATCGTCGCAGCGGCAGAATATTCAAATCCTGTCATCACTTCATCACCGTATGGAGTTGGTTCTGCGGGACGATCCCATTTATTCGGCCAGCACATCATCTGCATACCTGCATCTTGATCAGCTACAAATTTTCGCGGCTTTTGTTCTACTCCCACAAAATTACATCTGAAATTGTATCGGAGCAGCGAATTCATCGCTGAATGAATTCTTTCTACCGGGTAATGTCCCTCAAGGCCAAGCTGATTCGCCCACCATTCACCAAGCACCTGATCTATACTGCAACCTGTAATGATATTATGGCTTGGCAGATTGGCATCCGGAATTTGAATATAAAATTGGCCGTTCCATAATCTATCATTCTGTTTTTGTGCTCCGGATACTCGAATGGCCCTGTAATGTTGGCACAGAGCTTGATCGTGCTGCAACTCTGACATCTTTTCAGATGCTTCCAATGCCGACAAATACAATGAACCCAGCCATGGCGAATTCCCGGACATCTCCGTATCCAATGTATTATGCTGCAAACCAGATAATACACCGTCCTCATCAGAATCCCACCGCTTTATAACGTACTCCATCGTTTTGCGTACATGAGGCCAGTTTGCAGTGATCCAATCAGCGGAACTACTCTTTAGATATTCGCGGTATGAGCATAGTATCTCACCGCACATGCCGTCAGTTGCTTCCTGTCCATAACGGAATCTATTACTCAAAAAACCATCCTCGCGTTGATCAGAGAAAGCCTGTTCACGCATTTTTTTCGCCAGAGAAGGAAATAAATGGGCATGCGCCTGGGCATAATGATACACATGACTGCAATTACCCTGGCAGCAGCCTGCCGTTGTGCCACACCCTTCGAAGCACCCCAAATAACCATCCTGTGACCAGAAAAAGGTCTTGCTGCTCAAGATAGCAACCTGGGAACTTACGCGATCCAACAACCAATAAGGCAAATTCGAATTATAGAAAGTATCATGATATAAATGTGTTTTATCTGACAACTCCTTTAAGCTGTCTTTGACATATTTGGCCACGTCAATAGAATCCGTCCACCAATTGTTATACATATTACCTTTAAATGCCCATTTGCCGTCATTCATACCGTTAAGCGCATTCGGGAAATGCCACGTCAAAACAAATGTTACTGTTTTACTTTCTGACGGCTGAAGTACAAACGGTACAGCAAGAGCTCCGTTGTAAGTCTTACCAGGTTCTGATGGGCCAACGGCATCGGGACCAGCCAACTGGCTGCTATTTAGCCAATTATTGTACAACTCTTCAATGTCAACCCATGAAGCAATGCCCTGGCCATCACCAGACACAGCCATGAGAGTCATACTGCCAAGCCCGCCGTCATAATGCAATTTGTCTATACCGGTTTCAGCACAGACTTTTTGGGCCTGGGCTTTATCGTCATCATATTTTTTTCTGTCTATAGTCATAGACAGGATGCTGTTGTCTTTATCCTTGATCACTTTATTTCTGTTTTGACCCAGCAATTTGACTTGAGACTTTATGGTTTTTGCAGGTTCGTCAGAAAAAACAATATTATCTATATCTATGTGCCCCCATCCACCCTTCTCTTCGTCTACAATCTCAATGTAGGCCGTTTTACCTTTAAACTGGCTCACATCCCATGAACGCCACTTCAATATATCGTTAGAACTCCCTGTTGCCGTTGCGACTTTTTGATTATCTACCCATAGATTAATGCAAGTGGTATCCTTATGTTCTCCGCCGGCGATCAGAAAATGAATAATATTCTTCGTTATTGTAAATGTTGGAGATTTCAGTCTGCCTGTTGCTGCATCTCTTGTTTCGTTATAAGTATTAACCAGTCCCTTGCCTTTAAAACCGGCAAGTTGTTGTTCATCTTGAAATTTTCCATGTGCAGGTTCCTTGCCAAAGGCATCGCCGCTAATCGTCCACTGGCCATAATCAGGCCCTTCAAAATCTTCAAAAATAATTCCATCAGACGGCCCCGGCCAGACAACATTGTCGCAGCCCATGAAACCAACAGCATTTTTCTGCGATGCTAACAGGCTTACCTCTACTGCGGCATCGGTCGGATTTGAAACAGTAATATTGAAAATTGCGCACGGTATCGCGGAATTCTTTGCATCAAACGGTATCAGTGGACTAAATGCCTCCATGCTAACTTTAACCGGCAGTTCGGCATCGATAAAGTTGTAGAGACCAAGAGGATATTCTCCGCGGAACGTCAGGCTGGCCATTTTTTGGAACGGTCCAACACTAGTGGTCTGCAGGGCTCTAACAACTGTACCGCCGTCACGATGGTAACGAACGGCAAAAAAACTATCTAAAACTTCCGGGTTGCAGGTGTTATTAAAAATCTGCCAAATAGCTCGCTCTCCCTGGCCATTCATCTGAATACAGCCGGCGCCAATACCTCCTACAGGCATACTTATGGCATCAAGATATTTGCCGGTGTATATTTTAGCAGCACCTTCTGCGATAAGAGCCGGATCATTCAACCGTTCAACAATACATGAGGGTAATGACGGCATCGCTTTTTGCTCTTGCGCAAACGCAACTGACGACATTATTACCGCTAAATTTACTATTCCGATTGTGATACTTCGATACACGATAGCTCCTTTCACATTAAGCTAAAACTTCATCACATATTTAAACTGCTATACAAAGATAACTTTCATATACAAGCTCATTTCATTTTATATTTTCGGTGATCCACGGCCAATCGTCGGTCTTAAACGGAGATGCGGGTAATCCGAAGCCATTGTACAGATTGGCAGATTCAGGATTGTCTTGCCATGCGTAGCGGACTGCGACAGGTCTGGAGACATCTGGATTTTCAACTATGACGACGGCGATCTTCGCAGCATCATTCACCTCAATCACACTCTTGTCAGATCGCATAAAGCACGTTTCTTGTATCGAAGCGCGTGCGGCAACGAACTTGCGGTCAGCACCTGCGATAGTAAATCCTTTAAGAGGGCCTCCCTTAGCAATAAGACCGCTATCGACATGATCGAATGTAATAACGATTTGGTTCTTCTCAATTTTCATGCTCTTATACATGGGACCGGAATACTCAGTTTTTCGGCCATAACACTTGTTTAATGCGATTAAGGCGAGACGGCGGCCCACTTCTTGTTTATTTGCGGGATGAATATTGTTTGCATCACCAATGTCGATAGTGACGGCCATACCGCTGTTAGGCACGCTCAGAGTCTTAGATTGTGCATCGCGAAGTTCGGCCCATGCCTCAGGATCGCACCAGACAGATGGAACTTTATAGTTTGCTAATTGGACGAACAGGAAAGGAAAATCGCCCTGCTGCCAATGTTGGCGCCAATCGGCAATGAGCGAAGGGAAAAGCTTTTGGTATTGTTTGGCGCGATCGGCATTAGATTCACCCTGATACCATATTGTACCTTTTATAGAATACTTAATTATGGGCGATATCATGGAATTATACAGCAATGATGACCCATTAGGCGGAATTAGAGGATCGAACGGCGTGGGCTGCTTTGCCGGTTTACCTGTCTTTTTCGCATCATCGGCGGCCTCTTTTTGCCATTGTGCCATAGCTATAGTATAATCAGCTTTGCCAGTGGGATATTTCTTTAACATTTCTTCACATCGCTGGATGATCGGGGCAAATTCAGGCTTGGCTTTGAGTGCCGACTTCGACATCCATGCTTCGGCGGAAGTAGCACCCCATGAGCTATTGATAAGCCCGACAGGCTGATTAAGTTTATTATGCAAAGCTTTGCCAAAATAGTAAGCGGCTGCCGAATAACCTGCCACCGTCTGCGGCGAACATATCACCCACTGTCCGTTGCAGTCCTCGACAGGATTGATAGCGCCACCATCTTTTAAAACTGTAAAGAGGCGAATACGCGGATAGGTGGCGTTGCGTATCTCGGAGTTTGCATCCAGGACTGTTATTACCGGTACGTCCATATTTGATTGCCCCGACGCAAGCCAGACCTGGCCGACAATAATATTTCGTATCGTGATAGTATTTTTGCCGGCGACTGACATTTCAAACGGGATTTCAGAAGATTTCATTGCTTCCAGCGTAACCATCCATTTGCCGCCGGCGTCTGAAGTTGCTCTATACTCATGTTCGTTGATAGTTACAGTTACGTTTTCATCCGGATCACCCCAGCCCCAAATACGATCATTAGCATCGGCTTGGAGGACCATGTTATCAGATATGATGGCAGGCAGTTTTATATTTGCAAAAGCGGCCGCAGAACATAAAACTATTACAATGCATCCTTGCGAAACCCGTCCCATTTTTTTACCTCTTAAAATTATTTTCTGTTATCAATTACCTGAACCGCACCAGTGTGCAATTGAGCCTTAAGCCTCGTGATCGCAACGCCATTTACATCAGCAGCCGTATCGGCAAGTATCTCCACCGCCGCAATACAATCAGGCCGCGGATCAACAACGCTGAGACCGTCTATCTTCACGCCTTCGCAATTCGCTATTCGCACAGCCGCTCGCTTTTCATAAATACGGCTATCTTCTGATGCTGTTATTTCGTTGTTCAAGATCGTAACATTCCTGGCACCGCCGACAAATATAGCAGCACCAATAGGATCAATGACTTTGTTTCCTTCAATGACAATGTTCCTGATATCACGACCTTTGCCAAGATTCCAACCAGTGCGCGTATTGATAACCTGAATTGCGCCACTGTCAACTCGATGCCCATAACCAAAATCATCGCCCACGCGAACTATAGTATTATTTTTTATAACAATATTGCCGGGAATTGGTCCTTCCGGCCAATCAGGATCATTGGCCAAAACGATTCCCAGTCCCCGAACGTCCTTTATGTAATTATTTTCTATAATCCCATTACCTCCGCGAAGAAGCATCCCATGCCGACGCTGTCCAATCATTCGATTATTTCGAATCACATATCCTTGACCGCTAGCGGAAAGATTGAAAGCCGTATCGGCTTCAAAATGGTTTGCGCCGGTAAGAATACCTTCAATTGATTTGTCCAATTGAACTCTATACCGCTGGCCAGGCAATTCATCCAGGGCTTTAATGATCCGCTCGCCAAGCACTCTGCCTTCACGCGGATTATATATCTGAAGCCGATCACCAGACTTAAGGCGGCAATCTTGTGAGAGAATAAGTTCGGAAGTGTTTGGAGATTCGAGAATGCGGCTCACAGTGCAATAGATGTTCAATGTATCGTCAGCAATATATTCGAACAAACAATCTTCGATCAACGGGCCAACACGATTTTGCTGACAATGAACCCCATCAGCATCTGTACTCAATAATCGGTTTGTATTCGGCCGTCGTTTAACTTCTAATCGCCTGAAGACAAGTTCATTACAAGATACAGCTATCACTGCCCCTGAATTACTGGCATATATTTTGACATCTTCCAGACCACAACGTTCACAATCCCCAAAATAGATGCCAGCTCCACCGCCCGCCAAACGGGCGAGTAGAACAAAACGATCACCCTTCGCAATATAAGCGACTTTGGATTTCTGGTCTGGCCTGCTATTTAGCCTGTAAACCCGGCCTGATATCTTCTGCCACGACTTGAAAAATATGTGATCCGGCGCATTTGCCTTGATTACAGGCATGTTTCCATCAAAGAGCATCCCAAAAGCAACGTTTTTTTCTGAAGCCGCCGCAAACCAAGGTTTGTCTAATTCAGGGAAACCCTCTTCGATATCCAGATCAAAATATTCATCCTCAGCATTAACATCTATAATCCTTCCTTGAGTATACGGCAACGGATCATAATCTATCACTAACGATTTAATTATTGTATTTTTCGAATAATCCAGGTTTATTGCCTGACATCTTGGATTAGTTATTATCAGTTCTGTATTTTCACCCTGCCCCTGAATGATCAGACCATTGGCATGTCCGATTTTCAGACACGGCTGTAAATCCACAGCGGATAATCTATATTTGCCTTTTTGCAGCTGTACTGTTGAACCGGGGCCAGCTTTTATAGCTGCATCAATGGCTGTTTGAATAGCTTTTGTAGAATCAACCTCGTTTCCATTGATTTTTTCATTCGCCTTTACATTAAAAATCTGCTTATCACCGGCAAATCCTATAACGGGTGATATGCAAAAAAATAGTCCGATCTGTAACAAGAATAGAGTTCTGATAATCATCTCAACCTCGAACAATTAAATATATTAAAAATCGAACGCCGTTTTATGTAATCGCGCTTTTTACCATATGCCTATATGCTGCTTTTTAATCCTTTGGCGGATCATAAGAACTATACAACATTACCGGCACTAGAATTACAGTGTTTCGACCTTCCATTGTTAATTCCAGAACAAATCTATTCATTATCTTATCATTGTTGGATGTATTGAGAACGAATTCCAAGCTTTGAGGTTTTTGTACTGCAGGTACTCCAAGGAAAATTCTCCCCCTGGAAGAAGGCAGAACTTCCCATCCATTTGGCATATACCACTGAAAATTGATGTTCTCTTGAACCTTGTAGAGGTTTTTTACAGTGACTTGAATTTTTTTCTTTCCATCAACCAGCACAGGAGAATCGCCATAGTTGACATGCACTTCAAAGAAACCAGACCTAAAAACCGGGCCTGTAGTATAATTCTTGAGAACTGGTTCGAAATCTTTTCCAGAAAGTTTATCCAATGTCATACCCTTCAAATCAGTCGGATCAGCCAAACTAATTTTTATCCCTCGAACGCTTGCGTTGGTAACTTTCATGCCAATACTCTCGGTACGCCGCGTCAAATCATCAACAGTTTGCGGCAGTTGATTGCCATACCAACCTAATTCACCAAGGTTTAGGCACGCGGTTTTGATGCTCCTGCCGATAGGTCCAGACCAATTTTCAGGTATGGATTGTGCTCCATTTAAAATGCCATATATCGCGCCGACAGTTGCGGCCGTGCAATCAGTATCTTCGCCACAATTTACCGCTGTGCATACAGATTTGCCAAAGTCACCTTCGCCATACAGCAATCCAATTATCACAATCGCGATGTTTGATGGAGCATCCCAGCCAAGCGGGCCATCAGCAAAGCCGCGAGCTTTATCCTCAAGACAAATCGCGTCGGGTATAAACGACACCGCCATGCCACGATATAATGTGAGAATTTCGTTACGCGCTTCCTTCCAGCTTTTCCTGGATTTATAGCATTCAATTACATGCCGCACTGCCTTGGCAACGCCGCTATCTGACGGGATATAAGATAATCCAATATTGATTATGGAGGGAATATCTCGTACGACAAATGCTGCACTTTCTAATGCGGCACAAAATACTTCGGCATACGTTCCCTCACCACAGCCGTGATCAATTATAGCATCCTGCAATGCATAATGAGCAGCAACTGCTGGGCAACCTGGTGCTACACATGCCCAGATTTCAGAGCGTATAAACGCACCACAACTGTCTTTAAATACGTTGTTTACAGATCCTGACAGGGGCGGCATCAGCCCAGCCCGCAAATTGACCTTCGCGGTACCATATTCACCCCAGTGCGGCGTAACATATAAACGCCAGTACTCGCTAAGCATGTGCGCATCCAACTCAATGCCTTGCTCTTCAAGCGCTATAAGCCAAAGCAGTTGTATGTCAAGATCATCGTTGGGCAATGCTTGGCCGCCAAGGTCCTGAGTATAGAACTTTACGTCGTTGATTTGACGACGCCACTCAAACGGGGCACCAAGAGTTCCGCCGATATTTTTTCCTATCCAGCACCCAAGAACTCGATCTCTGTAATCATTAACATTTAATATCATGGGAATTACCTCTAATTATTTTCTGTTATCAAGAACTCGAACCGCACCATCGTGCAATTTGGTCTGAAGCCTTGTGATTGCAATACCATTTACATCGGCAGCCATATCAGCAAGTATCTCCACCGCAGCAATGCAATTAGGTCGCGGATCAACAACCTTGAGACCGTCTATCTTCACTCCTTCGCAATTCGCTAATCGCACAGCCCCGCTCGTTTCATAAAGCGGAGCTCCTTCAGATGCCTTTATTTCATTGTTCAAGATCTTAATGTTCTTGGCACCGCCAACAAATATCGCAGTTGTAACAGGATCAACGATTTTGTTTCCTTCAATGACGATGTTCCTGATATCACGGCCTTTACCGACATCGTAATTAGTACATGTATTAAGCACCTGGATTGCCCCGCTATCGGACCGGTGGCCGTAGCCAAGAGTATCTCCAACACGAATTAATGTATTTTTTCTGATAACAATATCCCTGGGAATAGGGCCTTCTGGCCAGCAAGGGTCATTAGCCAGGACAATACCCAAACCTCGAACTCCGCTAATAAAATTGTTTTCGATAATGCCTTTGCCACCGCGAACCATAATCCCATGTCGGCGCTGGCCTATCATGCGATTATTTCGGATCACATACCCCTCACCACTTGCGGAAAGATTAAAAGCAGTGTCCGCCTGAAGATGGTCAGCACCGGCACATATTCCTTCCACAGGTCCGTCGAGCTGTACTTGATACCGTTGGCCGGCCATTTCCGTTATGTTTTTCACCATCCGCTCGGCAATCACTTTGCCTTGACGCGAATTATATATCTGCAATCGATCACCCTGTTTTATTATGCAATGCTCGGAAAGAATCAGTTCATCGCTTTTTGAAACTTCAAGAATACGACTTACAGAGCAATAAATATTCAGGGAATCGTCGCCTATATTCTCAAACAAACACTCTTCTACCAACGGACCGAAACGGTTTTGGCTACAGTGAAGCCCATCAGCATCCGAGCTTAACAGCCGTTTTGTGCATGGCCGCAGTCGCACTTCATACTTTTTGAATATAAGCCCATCACTAGCTTGCGTTATTACAGCACCGGAGTTGCTGGCATATATAGTAACATTTTCAAAACCGCTACTTCGGCAATTCCCGAAAAATACGCCCGCTGCCCTGCCGCAAAGGCGTGCAAGATGGACAAAACGATCACCTTTTGAAATATAACAAACTTTCGATGCATAACTTGCCGCGATCTTGAGCCGATAAATTCGATGGCTAATTTTCTCCCAGGATTCAATAAATATGTGGTCCGGAACATTTGGCTTTAAAACTGGTTTAACAGCATCAAATATCATGCCGTATTTTACGTCAGCAGCCACAAACCAAGCCTCTTCCAATTCAGGAAAACCTTCGTCGATATTCAGATCAAAACAACCAGCCGTATTGTTTACATCGGTAATTCTTCCTTGGGTGAACGGCAAAGGATCATAATCAATTGCCAAAGACTTAATAAAGACGTTGCGCGAATTCATCAAGAAAATGGCCGAAGCGCGTGGATTTGCTATGATTAATTCCGTATCTTTGCCTTGTCCCTGGATTATCAGGTCATTTGCACGATCAATTTGCAGACATGGCTGCAAATCCTCAGCGTATAATCGATATTTGCCTTTTTGCAGTTGTACTATCGAACCTGGACCAGCTTTGATCGCTTCGTCAATAGCAATTTGAATTGCTTTGGCGGAATCAAATAAACCATCATCAGTTTTTGCATGCACATCTACATGAAAAATCTGGCTGCCACCGGCAAATCCAACGGATGAAATCGCCAGAAACACCACTCCAATCCGCAACAATATGTCCCTGGTCGTCATCCGATATCTTGTAATATAATCAAAATACAATTGCATATGAAAGGTATCCACAATGCTTTACCATTTCTCGACTCGTGCTATAATATCTTTCTGCTCATTTTCGTCATCGGCAGCAATGCAAAGAAACAAACCTTTAGGATCCATCTGTTCGGTAAATTGTTCAAGCTCTTCTTTCGCCAAGCACACAACAACTGACTTTTTTGCCGCTTGAATGCGCTTTACCAGCCCAACCCATTGCATAATGGGCTGACCATCTCCAGGCGGCTGAACCCATTGTATTGCATTTAACTCCGGTACGCTTAATATACTCTCAAGGTGGTTGGCCACACCAGGACCATCCAGATGAAAGATGTTATGCGTCATTTGTTGCACTTCTTGCCGTAAGATCGGCAAACCAAATTCAGCATATTGATCTTTTGAGATCAAAGCACCAAAATCGCAACTGGGAATGTGCATCTTGCCTGACGAAGGAATTTCAAGCCACGATACAGACAACTGGTTATGGGCTTTTAGTTCTGCATCAAAACGGTCGTAGACCATCTGAAAATCACGAGTGGCACTACAGGCGAGTTGTCTGATTAATGCGGGATCATCGTACAAATCCATGCACATTCTTTCAGAACCTCGCCAGGCGGCAACACAATCTAACCCCGGATGAAGATCTGTGTAACCCACCATAAACCTGCCTGAGCACTGTTCTATGGCGCAGCGAGTCAATTCTTCAATTTTCTTGAGACACTCATTTTCGCAGTCGAGTTTCAGTTTATTCATATCATCCCAGGAATCAACGCACGGCTCACTCCAACTCGTAGTTTCATTAAATTCCAAGGAGCACCCGTAAAAGGCCGCATAAACCGACGGACCTAAATTCGGCCAGAAAACCGGAAAAGTTTCTGCAAGGAATCGCCTGTTCTCGATAGAGCGGATGAAGTGATCCACCACCATTTCGCAATCAAACCAAAATTCTTTCCAATCAGGATTCGTCAAATCCTGGGAACGAGAATACAAAAAAGCATTATGTGAATTAAATCGTACAGGCGGCCGATCAAGCATTTCGTTCTCATACCACGCATAAATTCTTGACATTGCGTGATCAAAATTGTCTTTACCTTTCAACTCCATGCTCAGTCTACTCCCGTCATCCTTGAACCAGGTCTTGCATGTCAATATTGTCTGCTTTCCTCTGTTTCAACTTTTGCTGTACATCCAGAACCACCTGCTTTGTCAAAGGGAATTTCCATATCAGCAAAAACGCCACAATCAAAAAGAACACCGGCACAATAGCAAAGATGACCTTTAGAAAAAAGATCGTTTCGTTGGTCTGCGTCATAGCTTTAGGAATAAATTTTGACCAGGTCAAAACAAATCCGCCAACCGCCATCACTGCCGCCAAGCCACATTTGATCAGCCATGCAAATACAGCTCCGTACATGCCTTCGCGCCTCAACCCTGTCTTGAGTTCATCCAGATCGCATATATCTGCCACCGACGAACCCGCGAGCATCCACACACAACTCATACCTGGCGAGGCCAGAAAACAAAAAACCAGCTGCAATAGAGGGTATCGCGGAGTAAAGCATACCCATGACAATAGACATGCTAGGCTAACAAAAGCACATCCAACCATTAAGGTGTTTCGTTTTCCCCATCTCGTCCCAAGCCACGCCACAAGCGGTGCCGTAATAATGCCCATAATCCCGTACGTCGTATGTGAATAGGCAACATACCGCGAGGCCAACTCATCATTTCCAGGACAGACTATTGCAACATTCATATATAATAAAAGCGGAAAAGCCAGGTAAAAGCCTATTATCATCGCAAAAATAGCTGCGCTAAGAATGAGAAATGATCGGTTCTGAAGAGTATATTTAAATGCCTTAACAAATGAGATTTTTTTCTGCTCTATGGTTTTACTTTCCTTGCAGAATATCGCAGGAACAACACCAAAAGCAATTATCATTCCCCCATAGAGCAAGCCCACTATCTTGGCCCCGTC
>Ga0154577_1166_pt1 | contig 12726 bp, 7 predicted proteins | sample RifGroF2_FD_116006 | JGI IMG/M metagenome (GOLD analysis project Ga0154577, IMG submission 116006) | Planctomycetes bacterium GWF2_42_9
AGAATCATTAGAAAAATTAAGCGATCTGCCAAAAAAGCCGCATAGGGCTTTGACGCGAAGGTATTGTGTAAAGTGCAAATGCAATATTTTGGCAAAGGTACATAGTAAGGATGAGCAGTGTCCGGTGGGCATTTGGTAGAATTTGGCACGTAAGACGCAAGTTCAGGTGTAATCGAAACAGGTCAATCCACTCGGGTACATCTATCCGATGGGAATTCGTATACTAACGCGATTGCCAAAAACAAATTTGTATTTTTCTCTTGCAATTCTCCTATAACAAGTAAAATAGATTCAGAACAATTGAATATGATTTTGTAAAACACTAATCCTTTTAGAATACTTCACAGGAAACAGGTCAATTTCTTAAGCAAAGAAGTGTTACGTAATTGGATTGGTGTCCTCGATGTTCACGCGCAGCGTGAAAGAACGGGACACCTCTCCTTGCGTTTCTTTGCTGGCCTGACCTGGCCACCTGTGAACGTGAGCTGGGTGTTCCGTTTTTTTATTCGGACAACCCATCTTGCATAATCGTTGCAATTTAACCAAGAAGAAAAGTATTTGAAGGTACGCAAATAGATTAAAGATAGAAAATATTTAGTTTTTTTATTGACAGAACTTTTGCAAGGAGTTTTAATTTTTCTAAAGGGTTCGGGTGGGGACAAATTTTGTTCCATCGAACATGCAAATAATTTGTAAAATATAAGGCTTTCTCGAAAATTGCCATTGCTACATCAATCTCCTTGTGGGATGAGTTTTTGTGGCGTTTTGACCCAAAAACGACAAAGCGATCTCGATTTTTCGAATTGTTAGAGGTGCCAAAGAGTTTTCTGAAAGGATTCGTAGGATGATAAGGCAAAACAAATCAATTCTTTTTTTCTTCCTTTTTGCATTCCATTGCGAGACATGTTTTAGAGGCAAGTGTGTGGTTATAGATTAATTCATGATCTCTATCAAAACAAATTTAAAATAATAAGATTTCTTAAAAAGAAAGACAAATGGCCATGGATCTTGTTCTGAATCAGTTCAAAAGAAACTTGTCACCAAACAACAAATCAATCCTTAAAAAATACCAAGCTATATTATGGCTTCAACTGCTGATTATTATTTTATACAGCGGTTCTGCATTTGCTGTAGATTCGAGCGGTATTGAAGCTGCAATGAGGAATTATCAGAGCAAGTACCATTATATAGCAGTGCTGAATGGCTTACCCAACAAATATATTGGATGGCCAGGTAATAACTGTGTAGCCGCACCAAGTTATCCTTCGGGATTTTACGGAGATATTACAGAAGATAAGGCCAATGACCTTGTAAATAGTATTGTTGGCAGTTTTTATCATGGTAGTAGTGCTATATACGGCAACTTTATTGAAAGCCCTGCTAATCAGGAAACAATTACAACCGTAACTGTAACCGAACCTAATTCAAATGACAGTTGGCAGAATAAATTAAGTCAGCTTAATACCGACATTGCTAAATTAGTGCATTATAATCAAGGAGCGTCTTCTATCGATGCTATTCGAAAAGAAGGCTATGGCTATTCTGACCCTAATATAACGGGCAGCGGATGCGATTTGCAAATAGAGCAAGATGGCAGTTTTAATGATGCCCGCTCAATGGCTGAATCAGAGTGGGAAGAGGGATATTATACGCCTTGTATGCAAACTGGTGTGGTTGTTTGGTCGCATCGATGTTATATGGAATGGGATTATTGTGAGCAAAATTATTCTGCTAACTCTTATAGTGCGTTCGTAGAAAGCGTAAATGAAAAATTATACAGCGACCTTAGAAAGCATAATGGTTCCGCATACAGCTATCTCAAAGTTTCACCACGCAACTATGTTTATGACTGCGGGGATTATAATGATATTGATGGGGTTGCCCCTTTAAATCCTGTTTCGGCGGACGAAAAATATCATTCATGGGGAAGTCCGACTACGGGGTCTGAATGGACATCTGAATATATTTTCGACTCCGGTACAGCTCCAACGATACCATCGCCGTCAAGACAAACCGATTGGTGCTGGCCATTTGACTGTAATGAAAGTTATGAAGCCGAGAAGGCTTGGAGTTTAACTGGCATTGCCCTTGTGGTAGACCCTGTCTTTCCAAGTGAAAGCAGCCCGGCCAGTAGTTGTCCCGGCACAAGTCTAACTATTTATAAGGACAAAGACAAAAATATTGTTTATTCTGCTGCCGAAGGCTGCGGTTATGATTCTGGCGAGACTGTAAGCGGACGGATAGTAATAAGTGATTACGACCCTAATCTTGGCATATCATTAGAAGTTAAACTCAATAATACATTTTCCAACAGTATCGCAAGTCTTACAATAGATGGCGATTCTATTAACGGCAATATTTCCAATGCAGTATATTGCTTCGGTTTCACAGAAGACCCCTGCACCGGAGAATGGTATGTGCCATTCAGTATAACAGCGTATGTTGGAGAAGATAAAATCAGCTTTTCGACAGCTACCGCTTATAGTAAACCGTTAGGTGAAGATGCTACAGACCCCAATGAATCGGACAAGATGCTGACCTATCGCAATAATGGGGAAGGTGTAAGTTTTCAGATAAAGACAAATGGTTATGAATGCTGTACCCGCAAAGCCACAGGCATAGTAGAAATTCCGCCCCAAATTACCGAACATGAAAACGGTGATATTGAGATATATTTTCAGGATGTTGGCCAATCCTATATATGGGGTAACTACGGTTGGCAGTTCCCATTCTTTGGATATACGCAAACTTGTGCTTTTCTTGATATGGATATAAGCACTTACAACAGCATCGTGCTTTCATTCGAAAATGGCAGAAGATTTGTTTACAATGTAGGTGCAAACTGGGAAACGCAGGGAATGTCGGAAAATGCTGTTTTCGACAGGGAAATAGATGATAACGGTAATACCATATCTATAGCAGGTTTAGATGCCAACGGCAGAATAAGCACCATAGCACAAGCGGCTGACCCGACGAATCTTTACAGACAGTTTTATTATGAAGATTCAAGCAACCCAAGTCGTATAACATCCTACGCAGACTACGCCGGTAATATTTCGAGAACATATACCATTGTTTACGATGAAAATACAGGCAAAGTTTCGGGTATAGTTGGCGGCAGCGGTTCTGGCTGCAGCAGTTGCTGTTCGGCAGATACAAACAGACTTTATACCTTTAATAATTATGGCTATGTTCTTACAGAATCCGATACTCTTGGCAACGTCATTTACGAATATGAGTATGATAGCAAAAACCGAGCAATCGCCAAATGGCTCGGAGCTAAAACTTCTGCGGTTCCAATTCAAATAGTAGATTTTAATATTCCTGATGCGGCGGCGTATGGTGGTTCTGAAATTCAGGATGTTTATGATTATACCGTTGGAAGCAATTATCAGCTTACAAGGAATATCTTAGACTCATTAGGCCAAGTAATAACTAAAATTCAATTTGACCAGTTAAATATAAACCCAGCTAATATTTCAAGCGACCCAAATACAATAATCGCTAATGGAGGTTGCGTTACAACGTATGAGTACGGATACTCCGGCGGCAGTCTCGATAATATAACTACCAAATCGCCTGAATTCAATGCCCATTCAACCGACACCTATAGAAAATATAAATTACATAATTCACCTGATGATTATGAAGAAGATATACTTACTATCGATGATAACAACCCATCTGAAATAATCCTCAGTAGACGTACATATAGCAATAATATGATAAGTGCCGAATATGACTGGTACGGTATCCAAGACAATACCGGTACCTTTTATTATTACGACAATGGTCGTTTAAGCCACCAATATGGAGCTTCAGTTACGCAGTTAAACGGCAATGGTACGCAGCTTGCATATGACTATACCTATCATTTAGATGGCAGAGTCGATACTGAAACAAAGGGAGATAACTACTCTGATGCACAAACCATTACAACTCATATTTATGATAATATCAATCAGCCTGCTGGAACGATAGTCGAAGATTTTTTTGGCAACCTGCTTTATCAGACCAACTCAAAATCTACAGGTCTTGGCGATGAGATTTATAGTATCAGCAAAACAGGTGTTGTTACGGGCAGACAATATGACGATGGAGGCAAGATTATATCTGAATTTACATTTGCCAATCCCAACGATGTAAGTTTATTTGCCAATGCCTCATACGGCGACATATCGAGCGTTTATTCAAATGTTGATTGTATAAGTCAGACAAAATATGAATATGATGCTCAAGGCCGAATTACTTATACATATATAGCGGTTGATGATTCCGAATTTTCTTATAATTATCCAACAAGCTGGAATTGTACTAAATCTATTTACGATGCCTACGGCAGGAAAATCCAGCAAATAGCTGATTATGGCGGACAAAATCTTACCACATCATACAATTATGATAATCAGGACAGGATTATTAAAACAACGTATCCTGACGGACATTGGCTCAAGCAATGTTATAACGGCAGAGGACTTGTTTACAGAACCATCGAAGGATATGGTTCAGAATATACAGACCCGAACGATTTTATTGTTACGCAGACCGTTTATAATGGCGATGGGCAGCCAGTTAAGAAAACCGTTGGCGGCACAGTTACAGACAGCTACCTATATGATGAAATCGGCAATATTTACAGACATTATCAAGGCGACTGCGAAACTGAATACTGTAACTATACTCAATATGAAAGAAATTATGCAGGCGACATAATCAGCCAAAAATCTGTTGATGTAAGCTCGGCAGGTATTGAGACAGTCATACAGCAAACAGATTATCGCTACAACAAACGCGGTGAAAAAATCGAACAGCGTGTTTTAGCAAGTCCCAATAATGACCCATGTCAAATGAGTGTACCCAACGATTTTACTGACAAGGTAATTCTTTACAGCTATGACTATCTTGGAAATGTCGCCGAAACAGTTATTAAAACTGATGATGCCGGCCAGATATATACAGATGAAAATAAGACGCAGGTAAATTATCAGGTTGGCGACCATATCGAGCAGAACCTCTATGAGGTTACAGGAGAGCTTTTATATAATGTAAAGTTTGATTGTCAGGAAATGTGTGATATTTATTATCCCTACAGTTGTTATATTCCTTTGCCTTTTGCTGATGTTAATGATTTATATCGTTACGCAAAAGAAATTAAGGATATTTCCATAACACGATATAATTACCTTGCCGGTCAGCTTGAAAGTCAGGAAGTTCTGGCGGACTTCAACGAGGCTAATCCTTATTTTGAGAATTACGATTATCCAACAGAAGGTCTAATCTGGCAAACCATCTCTGCTTTTGAATATGATAAAGCAGGCAGAAGGACAAAATTATTTGATGCCGATGACAATTTTACAACAACTGAATATGACAGCCGAAATATGCCCATATCGCAAACACTTTGGCAGGGTAAACAGCTTTTGAGAATGAATGACAGTAATGGCTATGACCCTAATTTTGTGCCTTATCCTGTAAAAAGGTCTTTGACCGCTTACAATACGGCAGGTCTTATACGAAAGACAGCCGTTCTTGTCGACCCAAATATTAATATCGGAATTAATGATGTGAATACGATGGTTGACAAGGTTGTATATTATGTATATGACGCAAATGGGCATCTTTATCGCGAAAAGGAATTTTTTGGGCGACAAGATAATATGGATTGTAAGGCTCTCAAGGAATACAGTTATGATGGACTTGGCAGGATAAGTCTTATAGAGATGGCTGATTTTCAGGAAATTGATATCTTTGGCCAGATTTACGAAAACAAGATACCCCTAAAGTATGTTGAATATGATTATAATCTCAAAGGCGAAAAAATTATTGAAACCGTAACGGATATAAATACAGCCGATTATGAAACCATTGATTTCAAGACATACTATTATTATGACAGTCAGGGCAGAATGAATCGGGTCAATAATGAAGTTGGAATACTCGCACAGTATTTTTATGATTCACTTGGCCGAAAGTCTAAGGAAATCAATTCTGCCGGCATGACAACTCTATCCAATTACAATCGTTTGGGTTATTTGGTTTCGACAGTTGAGGATTCGACTGGCATGTCCAGAACGACATCCTTTGGCTATGACCGCAATGGCCGCAGAACATCCATCGGCTCTGGCGGCAGTTCAACCATTTATAGCTATAATTATCTTGGCAAAATTGAAGCAATCGAATATCCTGACGACAAAACCATTGAATATGGTTATGATGTGAAAGGTAATGTAACGAGCAGAACAATAACAAATAATTCGCAGAGCGTTACTACGTATTACAGTCGAGATGCCCTTGGCAGGATACGCAATAAGCAGTATAGCAATGACCCTAACTGGCAGGAGCCTAATAGTGTATGGCCTTTTGACGAAATGATGTACGATGCGGCAGGAAATAAAGTCCTAATGGCCGAGATTGAAGATGGCAATGATATAGGATTGAGTGGCTTGACTTATGATGGCCTTGGCAATATTACATCGGCAACCCAGTATTATAAGGGTTTTCAATGCAATATCAGTTATGGTTATGACCAGCGAGGTCTTTTAACCTCGATAACGTATCCCGATGATGATAAAATTGTCGTTTATAACAGGGATGCTCTGGGCAGGATTATTTCTGTAAGCTATTGCGACAAGATAATAGCGACTTACCAATGGCTTGGCGACAAGATTATAGGTAAACAAATGGGAGAATTTACATATTCTGCAAGTATTGATTCTCTCGGTCGCTTAACGAACGAGACTTATGGTCAAATTGGCGATAGTTACGGATATTTAAATCATACAAGCCGACTGACTTCCCGAAGTTCGATAGATTACGGCTATGACACGTTAGGCAGAGTTACCAGCGAAGAAGCTGCAAGTTATACCTGCGATATTTTAGGCAATCCCACCAACGCTGCGGAAGATAATTTCATTTACGCGCTTGACAACGAAGATAGGGTTAAAGATGTAAATGATGGCAGCGGAATTTTCGCAAGTTACAGCTATGACACACTTGGCCGTAGAATCAGCAAGACCGTTGACGGCACGACAACTTATTTTGCTTACGATAAAGCTGGAAATATAATTGCAGAATATGTGCAGGATGGCAGTAATATTGTCTGGCAGAAAGATTACGTTTATGGTGCGATGGGTGAGCTTATTTATATGAAGCTGCCTATAACTACTCAAGCAGGCATAGCATTGGATAATCTTATGAACTTCTGTTATGCGTGGCTGTGTTATCCAGACTGTACGCAAGATGAACTGAATTGGGATTTTAATACTGATAATCAGATTAATTTCCTCGATTGGGCTGCCGCCGATGTTAATGATTTTGCCGGAGCGTTTAAAGATAACGGCAGATATATTCTGACAGATTTCAAAGGTTCTGTAATAGCAATGACGGATGTAAATGAAAACCTCATTGAAATAAGTTATAATGCTTGGGGTATGCCGAATTACTCAGGCAGTCTCGATGGCCTAAATATCCTTTGGAATGGTTATTACTATGATGTTGAAACAGAGAATTACTATTTGAGGAATAGATACTATTCGCCGTTAGAGCGGAAGTTTATAACCGAAGACCCAAGGGGCATAAATCCTGATGAGAATTGGAATAACAACTTTGATATTCTTGACCAATATGATGATGGTTTCGGATTACAGGTTTATTGTGCATCTGACCCTGTGAATAAAAATGATTTTTGGGGATTAGAAAAAGACCGTAAGATTTGTTGTAAGATTAAGGAGACCAATACTCGTATGGTTTATATTCCGCCGGGTATGGGAATGCCATCGCCAAGTCTTGAAACTACTACATCCTGTTCGCAGCATACATGGAATATCGGGCGTGGTACCGCAAGCCCCATGGCCGCTTGTAAATGCTTTTATAAAAATTCTCGAAATATTGAGGTCTACGAAGCTGAGGGAAAAGAATGTTGTTCATGTGCTGTTTTCTTAGTTTTATATCCTGCGGAAGAATATCCATCCAAGCCAGGACACGTAAAAATAGTTGTTGCCTGTGGATTGGGTGGTGTTAATTTTGCGGCAAGTGTCTATGCAAATGGCCTGAGGGATGCCTTTGGAAGATATGAAGACCGTCAAATTGAGTACGAGCCATTGCCAGGAAGTGGAGATATTTTGGGTACAACCGCAAATGTTTTTGGGACAATAACTATTAGTTGCAAACAAGCAAAAAATTGGAATCAAATATTACAAAGTGGTACTTGGGATTATGAATACTTTGGTAGAAATTGTATGAATTTTGCAAGCGGAATATACTCGGCGATGAAAAAAGAATGTCCATAAAATATATAAGGTCAAAAATGAAATACTATAAAAAAAGTAATATAATCATATTGGTTGTTTTTGTTTCTTTTGTTTGGCTTTTGATTTGGAATGCAAAACAGAAAGTTCTCATTGCCCCCAAAGAAGATATTGTATCGACCAAAAAGGCAATAGCACAATTTGTTTTGAAGACAAAATCTTTGCCGAAGGATTTTAATGACCTGATTGATTATGGTTTTTTAAAAAAAATTAACACGGATGATGCTTCCTATTATGGAGTATATGTCTATTCGAAGGATGAAAATATTATAAATGCTAATAAACCATCTCATTTTTTGACAACTATTAATCTCAGTAAAATAAAAATAAACTATGTGGATGACCCGAAGAAGATAAGGATTGAGAATAGTCATTTATATGACGATAAAAACAATAAATTTTTGATTATTGAGTGGCTTGGTGATGAAAATTTACAAGAAGAATGTGAAAAATCATCCGCAGAATTGTTTGACATATTAAATCGTTCTGCCCAATATCAATCAGATACAAATGAAATAGAAAAGGCAAAACACCAACTAAAAGATGAAGAAAAATAAAATTATCATTTTATTCATAGCTATTTCTTTGTTCTTAATCCTTTTTGGGATATGGATACATGCCTCTATGCTAGATACTTTGGGCTATGGTTTAATGAGACCAGCCAGACCGCCTTGGCAAAATGCAGATAAGGCTACCCATGTAATTGCGTACTATCGCGAAAAAAACATGGAATCAACTAATCGCATACCGCCTATAAGTGAAATTGTTAAAGAATCAAAACCTCTGAAAATAGCTGATTCGCAACCTTATGCAGATTTAGGTATCTCATTTCTGATATATAAAAACAGGTTTATTTTTCTATGTGTTGAACCGAACATGCTTCTGATAAAAGACCCTTTCACGGGAATAACGGGATTAAAGAAACCTGAAAATTATATCAGAGAAATTTTCTGCTGCAATTACGGCAATAGAGAGTTGGCTGACGGCTCGATAACTCCCTTTACGAATATCCCACGCGATTTAGAAAAGATTTTAGTCGCAAAGAATGGCAAAGATGGTCAATCGTATGTGGAGATAATCTTGAGTATCATATTTATTCAAAGACCCCACCAATTCCGGGATGTTTGGTAGAACTCGATATATATGACAAGAATGCTAGTGCTCTTTATTATCCTGAAAAAATAGTACCGCTATTCAAGGCTATTTATCCTAAAATTAATTTGCCTAAAGAACAAATTTTGGAAATGGAGCAAATAAAAACAGATAATTAATTATTTGAATGAAATCTTTACAATCAGATTCAAACGAAATAAAGTGAAATGGAACAGAAATATTATCGCTGAATACGTCTAAGATGGCAGTAATCTTGTTTGGCAGAAAGATTACGTTTTTTTTACTGTTTCTGATTTGCGATGGGCAAATTCAATAAAAAGAGAAATTAGTCAAACTGGCAATAATGAAAGAAAAATTTAATAATAAAATAGGACTTGTAGGATTTATTTTGAGTTTATTTGGAATATTATCAAGTGGCTTAATATCGATTCCTGCTCTTGGTTTGTGTATTGTCGGCATTATACGTAAAAGCTATAGAAAGTTATCTATAGCAGGAGTAGTCCTCTGCATTTTAGGATTTGTTCTCTTGTCCGTATGGACACCACCCGGAAGCGTTCCGTATCCTTTAAGTGTATTTAAATATTCCTTAAATGCACCATCTTTTTGGCTTCTATATCGTCCATTTGACACCAAAAAAGCATGTAGCCAATATTGGCTTTTTGGGGGTGCGGGTGGTTCATTATATTATGTAGCTGATAAGAATAAACCTTTTGAAAAAGAAAACGTCATAAATTTTGCAGAAAAACATAAATGGCATTTCACGGAAGAAATTGCAGTGCCTAAAGAGACCATATTAAGGCTAATTGATAAAAATCAAAATCTTGTTCTTCCTGATATTGATTTTTATTTTGAGGATAAAAATGAAGATGCTGCAATTCAGGAATTTGAATTTGATAAGAAAGTGGTTAACCTAACAATGAAAGGTTTTCCATTTTGGATTAAAGAAGATTGTATAATTTTATGTTTTGACACCGGCAATGTAATTAAAGCTCAAAGTGTAATCGTAATAGATAAAAATAAAACAACGATGGCAGTTTATTACAATGGGTCTCGTTAAATAGAAGGATATTCGCTCTTCGCAGACGAAAGAACTAATTTAATTTATCATCCTATGCAGATTTCTTAAAGGCGGGCTTGTCCTGCCTTTTTTTATTGTCTGGAAATTTGACATTTAGTTAATGATACACAAAGGTTCAGACGAAATGTTCGCATAAATTACTTTAAAAAAAGACATTATTTACTTGAATTAGTCCCAAAACATAGTAGGATATATCTTTGTAGTAGGTTTGAGGATTTTAACTGCTTTTAGGGAGGCGGAGGAAAGTTCTCAATTTCCAATTATTCGTTCGGAGAAATTCTGTAATTATTTTCTAAGGAGTTTGAGAGGTGAGAAGAACAACATTATTCTTATTGTTTATTGTTATGATGCCATATACCTCAGTTGCTAATTTGTCTTTTGATTATATGGCATATTCATTAACAGGTTATGAGATTGGTGAAACAACTCAAATAGTTTCCGATACACAACACAATACAGGGCATCCACTTATAATCCCAATATACCTTATCGTGGTGGTTCAAGAGCTTATCCCAGCCCTCTATCAGTGCCAAATCAATTTGGGGTTATAGGTTTATTTCATCCAAGAGCAAGCCAAAATGATGGATTTTGGAGTTGTGCAGAAATGATTGGTACAATTACGGTAGACGCTTCAGTTAGTAATGCTCAATTAAACATTCAATACGAAACTAACAAACCATTCAATATTCAACATCCATATGCGAGTTATTATATGGCAATAGGACTGAATGATTTTTCAACAATCCTTGTTGAATGTTCATCCTATGGTTCCGCATCATTCTCTTTGCCCGTTAATGGGGGTGATAGGTTGGACTATTACTTGTATTATTCGATTGGTTCGCAGTATCAGCTTGTTTATACTCCTTCTTTATTCGCAACCGGGACTATAGTTACATTTGCCCTTGTTCCCGAACCCACAACCTTATCCCTTCTCGGCTTAGGTTTAATAGCGTTAAGAAGAAAGAAATAAATTAAATCGTAACTACTTTTGGAGGAAAAAATGAAGAAAATACATTCTATGCTGCTTGTAATACTTTTTTCTATAACCTTTAATTCCTATGCCAATATTGTCCCGCTGACTATCGAATATACCGGCGTAGTTGATTCATATTTTAGAACTAACGGAAGCATTGTTTCGCTTCATGGTGAAACAGTAAATGGCACCGTTGATGCAGCATGGTCACCTAGAACTCCCTACGCAGGCGGTATGGTAATTAATAAGCCAAGTGGCATGTCGGCAGACGCAATGCAACTCGTTACGCTGTTTTTAAAAAACTATGCAGGCACATTTCCTGACTGTTGGGCGAGTGGCTATGTTGAAGGGATTCTGCGTATTGAATCGTCTTCTCAGTATCCAACAGGTACATTGCTTGAATTACAAGTTGACTATCAAACTATAACAAGAGATGTTCTGCCAAGTTATTATATTGATAGAGGGTTAATGTTGTTCAGCCAATATTACTACACTCTTTTGGAGTGCACGCATTATACACAAGAAAATATTGAATCGTTCCATATCCCAATTACTGTCGGAGAGACTTATCAATTTTGTATATGGCAATCACTTGGATTGGAAAATATGCCGATTAAACAAAGCGGGGTCGGTTCAGGGGTAGCTATTGATTTTCATGTCATCCCGGAACCCGCATCACTTGCTCACATCGCTCTCGGCGGCTTGCTCCTTCGCAGACGAAAGAACTAAAAGTTTATCCGTAAATGATTTCTCAGAGGCAGGCTTGTCCTGCCTCTTTTAATATAAGGCTCCTATGAAGATTAAACCTTTGGCAATTGTTGCAACAATGCTTGCAGGCTGGATTAACAGACATCAGCAGGAAATGATTGAATATTTAAAAGCTGAAAATGCTATATTAAAAGATAAATTCGGAAAAAAGCGAATCATTCTTTCTGACCAGCAGCGAAGAACATTAGCAGTATTGGCTAAGAAGATTGGGCGAAAAGGTTTACATGAAATATGTTGTATATTTTCGCCAGAAACAATCCTACGATGGCATCGAGAGCTTATCGCCAGAAAATATGATGGATCGAAGAACCGAAAATATGGCAGACCTCAAATTTCAGATAAACTTCGGAATATAATAATAAATATCGCGAAAAAAAATCGGGGTTGGGGTTATATACGCATCCAGGGTGTATTGCAGTATCTTGGCTTCAAAATTTGCCATTCTACCATAGCCACCATTTTGAAAAAAGAAGGCTTGGAACCGCAGC
>Ga0154577_1011_pt2 | contig 12587 bp, 13 predicted proteins | sample RifGroF2_FD_116006 | JGI IMG/M metagenome (GOLD analysis project Ga0154577, IMG submission 116006) | Planctomycetes bacterium GWF2_42_9
CCTGCATTTGGGAATAATTTTCCGGTTTGGAAACGGAGATGCTGTGTTTAGGCCGTAAATTTTGGCCGACGGTTCTAACCGCAAGTTGCCCCGACAAAATTACAATCGGAATATCCGCTAATTCAGCATTGGCTTTCATTTCAAGGATCACCTGTTGGCCGGGCTTACGCGGCAGGTTCAAATCGAGAATAACCAAATCCGGCCGAACAGCGGTTTTGAAACGCCCCTGTCGGGTCAGATAGTCCATCGCCTCTACGCCGTCGTTGACGACCTGCAGGCGATATTTGATCTCGACCATTTCAAACGCTTCCTGCAGGAGAAGAATATCGGCGATATTGTCCTCTACCCACAGAATATTTATTTCCATTTCAGGCATTTTTAAAAGCTCAAAAAATATTTGAAAACCAGAGGCACACCATTGTATTTTAAAGCAGGTGCTTAGGTCAATTAGGGAAAACCCTAAAAACGATTCTAATATCCTATTTGCATATAATGGTAAAATAGTAAATTCTTTTGACAAAAAGGGGGTAGTTGAATACACTTAAAAGTTTAAAAATCAGGCTAAAAGCCGTAATTTTATTATATTCATAATTATTTTAGATAAAAGGACTTATGGAACAACCAACAGAACCAAAAAAACCGGAACGCGTTGAGGAGCAGCGAATTCTCGATGAAATGAAGAATTCGTATATGAATTACGCAATGAGCGTAATCGTATCAAGAGCGCTGCCGGATGTACGCGATGGGCTTAAACCTTCACAAAGGCGTATCCTTGTCGCTATGAACGATTTAAGCCTGGGACCGAGAAGCAAACACAGAAAATGCGCCAAGATCGTCGGCGATACGTCAGGTAACTATCATCCGCACGGCGACCAGGCAACCTACGGCACTTTGGTGCGTATGGCACAAGAATGGAATATGCGGCATACTTTGGTGAATCCGCAGGGAAACTTTGGAAGCATCGACAATGACCCGCCTGCCGCGATGAGGTATACCGAAGCAAGAATGTCCGCCGAAGCAACGGAAATGCTCGAAGACATTAATCGCGACACTGTCGATTTTATTGCAAACTATGACGAAACGCGCGAAGAGCCGACCGTGCTGCCGAGCAGGTTTCCGAATTTACTCGTAAACGGTTCGACAGGTATCGCCGTTGGTATGGCGACAAATTTGCCGCCGCACAATCTCGGCGAAATTTGCGACGCCCTGCTTTTAATCATCAACGACCCGAACTGCGGGTTCAAGGATATTTTGCGAGTCCTGCCAGGCCCCGATTTTCCAACTGGCGGAATCATTTGCGGGCGAAAAGGAATTCGCGATGCATACACAACCGGCAAAGGACATATCACTGTTCGCGGCAAAGTTGAGATGGAGGAAACGAAAAAAGGACGCGAGCAAATCATCGTTACCGAAGTTCCATATATGACTGTCAAGACGAGCATCGTTGAGAAAATCGCCGAGCTTGTCGAAAACGACCAACTGCCGGAAGTAAGCGATGTTCGCGATGAATCAGACAGAGAAGGTTTGCGTATCGTTGTCGAGCTGAAGAAAGATTCTGATTCGCAGATCGTGCTTAATAAACTCTATAAATACACTCCGCTGCAATCTACGTATGCCGCTTCAAATGTCGCGTTGGTAAATAACAGACCGGAGACTTTGAACATCCGCGAAATGATGGAGCATTTCATCGGCCACCGCAAAATTGTTATTCGCAGACGCACAAGATTTTTGCTCAACAAGTGCAGAAACCGCGCACACATACTCGAAGGTTTGATACTTGCGATCAGCGATATCGATGAGATCATCGAACTGATCAAGAAATCGCCCGATAGTCCGACAGCGAAATTGAATTTGATGAATAAGGCGCTTAAACTCATAGAAACCGCAACTTTGAAGAAATTGCTGCCCGAAGAGTTTATGAGCAGAGCGACCGGCGAAGACCAATTCCTCACTGGCCCGCAAGCAGACGCGATTTTGACAATGCAGCTGCAAAGGCTGACCGGACTTGAAATCGAAAAGCTCGGAAAAGAATACAGCGAACTTATGAAAGAAATTAAAGGTTACGAAGAAATACTGGCAAGCGAACGAAAAGTGCTTGATATTATCGTAACTGATTTGGAAGATTTGAAAGCCAAGTACGCCAACAAACGCCGAACGGAAATTGTCGAAGAAATGGAAGAGATGGATATCGAAGACCTCATCGCGGATGAAGAGGTGATCGTAACTCTTAGCCACGGCGGATACGTCAAAAGGCTGCCGATTGATACTTATCGCAAACAAGGACGCGGCGGAAAAGGCATTGTCGGCTCCGATACGCGTGAAGGCGATTTTATCGAATCGCTGTTTACGGCTTCAACGCACGATTACCTGATGGTATTCACGAACCGCGGCAAATGCTATTGGCTGAAGGTTTATAATGTTCCGCAGCTTACGCGCCAGAGTAAAGGCCGAAGCATCGCCAACCTTTTGGATATGGGCGACCAGAAAATAGCATCGATCATCAACGTTAGCAAATTCGACGAACGCAATCTCGTGATGGCGACGAAAAACGGCGTTATCAAGAAATCGGCTCTGTCGCTTTATTCTAATCCGCGGCCAAGCGGAATCATCGCAGTTAAACTCGACCCCGATGACGATTTGATCGGCGTAGCGCTCACAAACGGCAAAAACGATATCATTCTCGGCACAAAAGATGGTATGGCAATTCGTTTCGACGAAGAACAGGCAAGGCCGATGGGACGCTCCGCACACGGCGTAAAAGGCATTTCGCTGCGTAAAGGCGATTACGTTGTCGATATGGTTGTCGCTGAAGAAGGCGCATCACTGCTGACGGTTTGTGAACTCGGTTTCGGCAAACGCACTGAACTGGAAGATTACAGATCGCAAAACCGCGGCGGTATCGGATTGATAAATATTAAGACATCCGACAGAAACGGTAATGTCGTCGCGATCAAGACCGTTCGCCACGATGACGATATTATGATTATCACGGCAAAAGGCATTATTATCCGAACAGGTCTGGACGAACTGCGTCAGATCGGTAGAAATACTCAAGGCGTTCGGCTGATTAAGCTCGATGAAGATGATAAAGTTGTAGCTGTTGAACGTGTTCTCAAAGAAGAAAAGGAAGAATCGAACGGTCAGGAAACACAGCCGTCGAAGTCGCCTGAATCTGAAAACAAAACGGACACAACAAACGAACAACAATAACGCTTATTTTTAAAGGGATTTTTATGAATAAGTTGAAGATTTTTTTCTGTGTCGGAATTTTATCGCTTACGCAAATTGCCAGCGCGGACAAACTCCTTGTGAATGTTACGAATCTGCTGCACGACGGTAGAAACTCGGAAGTAGTTTCTATACCTTTGAAATCGCTTGAAGGCTTCGAAAGAGTAAAGCCCGCGGTTTATTGTGAAAAACTTAATAGATTTATGCCAATGCAGCTTGTCGATAATGATTGCGATGGCAAAAATGACGAATTGCTTTTCCAGTCCGATTTCAAGGCAAAAGAAACGCTTGTTTTTGAAATTGTCGAGGCAAACGCGGCCAATTATGTCGAAGTGTACGGCCCTGCGCAGGCTTATTATATTCCGCAGCGAAAAGACGATTTCGCATGGGAAAACGACAAAATCGCGTTCAGAGTTTACGGCCAGGAATTGCAGCGTACCGAGCTGACAACCAGCGGCATCGATGTCTGGGTCAAGAAAGTTCAAAGACCTGTGATGCTTGCTTTGTACGCCAAAGGACACGATTATTATCATTCGGATAACCCGCTCGGCATCGACTTCTTTACTGTGGGCGAAACATTAGGCTGCGGCGGCATCGGCGTTTGGGATGACGGCAAACTGCTGCGTTCCGAAAACTATTCCGTGTGGAAAATTATCGCCAACGGACCGATCAGAACCATTTTCGCCTTAAAATATGAACCTTGGGATATGGGCAAAGGCAAAAAAATGGGCGAGGTGAAAAAAATCACACTCGATAAAGGTTGGAATTTCTGCAAGATAGAAAGTATGTTCGACGGCGACGTAAACGATATCAAATTCGCCGTTGGTATCGTTAAATGCGAAAGAGGCGGCAAACCAACATTCGGCACAGTAAACGAATATCTCGGCTATTGGCAGAAACCCGACAAAACCTTCGGCACTATCGGCTGCGGCGTTATTCTCAACAAGCCATCGGTAATATACGAACAGGCCGAAGACCAGGAAAACTATATGATCCTGGCAATGGGCAGATATAGCAAGGTTGTCTATTATGCGGGCGCGTGCTGGAGTCGCACTAAAGGTTTTGAAAAAGAAGAAACGTGGAATCGGCTTATAAGAAAAACATCGGAAAGAGTCAACGGCCCGTTAAGCATCGAAATTAAAAAGAAAATTGGCAAAAGAAGATAAAAAAAAATCAGCCGTAAAGAGCGGGATATATGTTTTTGCGGGCAAGGATGAATTTCTTGTCGCTCAAGAGGTTACCGCTTTGGTAAACAAGCTGCTTACGCCGGACCAAATGCAGATGTGTCTCTGGCGTGCGGATGCGGATAAAGTAACAGCCGTTGAGGTTTTCGATGAGCTTCGCACATTGCCCTTCCTTGCGGAAAAACGCGTGGTTGTTCTCGCAGGTGCGGATGATTTTGTAAGTAATAACCGCGAGCCGCTGGAAAGATATTTTGAAAACCCTGCTTCAAGCGGCGTACTTATACTTTCAGTAAGCTCCTGGCCTTCAAATACCAGACTCGCCAAAATGCTGCCTAACGCAGGCACGTTAATCGAAGTCGGCGAAATGAAAGCCAAAGAACTGGCTTCGTATATCATCGAATATGCAAGCGAGCAGGGAAAAAATCTTTCATACAACGCAGCGCAGATGCTGATTGAATTCGCCGGCGAAGAGCCGGGCATTTTGCGAAATGAGATCGATAAATTAGCCGCGTATGTCAACTCGGCGAAAAATATTACTGAAAAACAAATCTCCGAAGTTGTCGGGCGAAACCGTGCTTACGATGCGTTTGAAGTTATTGATTCGATGATGGCCGCAAACGCAAGCAAGGCGCTTGAGCAATTACGCGTTATGTTCGATTCGGATAAGGATACGGAATATACGATACTCGGCGCGTTCGCTTGGCATTTCCGCAGAATGTTCACTGGTGCTGCCCTGCTGCAAAAAGGTGAACGGCCGGATATGATCGCAAGAAAACTTCGCATCTGGAATCAGCAGGAATTTTTCGGCCTGATCAAAAAAATAGGATTAAAACGGATCGGCGATTGCCTCCGCCAGTTAGCGGAATTCGATTACCAGATAAAGACCGGCAAAGCAACCTCACAAACCGCGATAGAGTCGATGATAATCCAATTCGCAAAATAAGTGAAAAGTTGCAGAATTTATTTGTGTTTCTTATTTCTTGAAGCAACAAATAAACCCATCACAAAGAGAACCACTGTTGTCGGCTCCGGTATGACGATTTCCGGTATGAATATCGGTGAACTAATATAGGAATATAATTGGCCGTTAGAGAAATCCAATGGTACACATAAAGTATTGCTGCAACCTGAGAGCGTGCAATCTGCGATCTGAAAAGACGAAAAATCACCAATATTAATTGCAGACGCCTCAATACCTGTAAATGGCAAAAATGGCGGATTAATAACAAGCCAATCTAAAAATGGCGTAGTTCCAGACACCAATGTTAACGTTATGGTCAAACCATTATATTGAGGAACGACATGAAACCCTGTATAAAAATCCGCATAAGCGGATGCGCTTAATATAACAACCACACATATAATCAATTTTAATAAGCTCTTCATTTCTCATCCTAAAAACTTTGTTGCAGTGAAGTATACACAAAACATCCTAATAGTCAATTAATTATTTTAAATCATTAAACACACTCTCGCACCTTAAAAGTAATATATATCCATTACTTAGGAAAAAAAATAGAAGTGTATTAACCGTAGTTAACTTCGCATTTTATAATCCATTCCTTGACAATGATTTATCTATGGATAAAATGTGCGGCATGTCTAGTCAGGAACCGGAACGTAAAAGAAAGAAACGCAAGAAAACAGTGCTTGAGCATTGGCTTCTGTATGTTTTGCTGCGCATTGGGCTTTTCTTCGTCTTTTTATTCCCCGTTGAAAGCGTTTTAAAAACGGCGCGTTCGCTTGGCAGATTATTATGGAAGCATTACGGCCGAGGCCGTCAGCGCGCTCTCGATAATCTGCGGGCAAGTTTTCCCGAAAAGGACGAAAAATGGATCGAAGAAACAGGCAGGCGAAGTTTCGAATGTCTGCTGATGCTGTTTGTTGATGTGCTTTTTTCAACGCGATTAATTCGCAAGGATAACTGGGAAGAATATTCGACTTATATCAACTGCGAACGGGCGAAATGGATGATGCAGGGCAAACAGCCGCTGCTGCTTGTTACGCCGCATTACGGCAATTTCGAGATCATCGGCTATCTGCTGGGCGAATTTGGTTTCAATATTTACAGTATCGCCCGGCCGCTAGACAACAAATTCATCAATAAATTTCTTTATGACGTTCGGCAGCGCAAAGGTCAACGGATCATCGACAAAAAAGGCGCTTCGGAACATACGGATGAAATTATAAAAAATGGTTCGACGCTGTGCTTTGTCGCTGATCAGGATGCGGGCAAAAAAGGCGTTTTCGTTGATTTCTTCGGCAGGAAAGCCAGCTCGTACAAAAGCATTGGCCTGGTGGCGATTCAATATAATGTGCCGATTGTAGCCGGAGTCGGGCGAAGAGTCGGCGACAGATTCTTTTTCGAGATTGAAGTCAAACGGATGATTATGCCCGACGAATGGAAAGATAAAGACGACCCGCTGCTTTGGGTTACACAGGAATATACAAAGGCATTCGAAGACTGCATCCGCCACGACCCAACGCAATACTGGTGGATACATCGAAGATGGAAGACAAGACCCAAAAACGAACGATAGCCACAGAGTTCACAGAGAACACAGAGATATAAAAAAAGTGTTTATTCGTGTTAATTCGTGGTTATAATAGTACCGCAATAAACTTTTACGGAGAATAATATGGCAGAACCGCAGAAATCTTGGGAACATCGTCTGGCAAAAGCGACAGATTCGCTGGCCATCGATTTCGTTGAATCACTTTCGTTCGATCAGCGCCTCTATAAATATGATATTGCCGGCTCGATCGCACACGCGGAGATGCTCTGTGAACAAAAATTGCTCACGAAAGACGATTTGAAGCAAATCAAAGATGGTCTTTTTGAAATTGCACACGAAATCGAAGACGGAAAATTCAAATTCGATAAAACACTCGAAGATATTCATATGGCGATCGAGGCGGCGTTGATCGCGAAGGTCGGCGACGCGGGCAAAAAGCTGCACACAGGCCGAAGCAGAAACGACCAAGTCGCGACAGACATTCGCCTTTGGATGCGTGATGAAATTGAAGTCGTACAAGCGAAAATAAATCTGCTGCAAAAGGCGTTTGTAAAGCTGGCGGAAAAATACACAAGGGATATTATGCCCGCGTTTACGCATTTCCAGCGTGCGCAGCCTATTTCTATCGCGGCGTATCTTTTGAGTTTCGTTGAGCAGCTTAACCGCGATAATCTCCGTCTAAAAAACTGCCGAACGATTTTGAATGTTTCGCCGTTGGGAAGCGGAGCGATCGCGGGTTCATCTCTGCCGCTTGATAGAAAAAAAACCGCAAGCCTGCTAGGCTTTTCGGATATTACATATAACACGATCGATTCCGTATCAGACCGCGACTTCTGCGCGGAGTTCGTTTTCGATTGCTGCCTGATTTCGACGCACCTGTCGAAACTCGCTGAAGACTGGATCGTTTTTTCGACGACCGAATTTGATTTCATCCGTATTGATGACGCGTTTTGTACATCGTCGAGTATGATGCCGCAAAAACGTAATCCCGATATGCTGGAATTGATGCGTGGCAAAACCGGCAGCTTATACGGCTCTCTAATGGCCATTTTAACAATTCTCAAAGCGCTGCCAACCGGCTACAACCGTGATTTGCAGGATGACAAACGGCACGTTTTCTCCGCAAGCGATACGATTGAAGCGTGCATCGATATGGCGTGCGCGATTGTCGAAAATACAGTATTCAAAACCGAAAAAATCTCGGCAAATATCGATAAAGGTTTTCTCGACGCGACAGCTTTAGCTGAATATCTCGTTAAGAAAGGCGTCCCCTTCCGCACCGCGCACGGAATCGTCGGCAGTCTTGTCGCCAAATGCGAAAAAGAAAATAAGAGCCTGGGCGAAACAAGCATCGAAGATTTTAAAAAGTTTTCGGATGTTATCTGCGAAGACGTTTACAAAAGTCTGGGCGGCAAAAATGTAGCAAATTCTTACGCGACCGCATCTGCCGCATCGCCCGCGGAAATGGCCGCACAAATTAATTACTGGAAAAAACATCTGGAGAAATAACCGTGTTGGCTAAAGCCCACCCTACAATGTGGAATTTGTTATGTTGAACATAGGTACATTGATTGGACTTCTAATAGTGGCAATATCTATTCCGCTTTTGTTTGATAAGGTCAAGCCTAATCAATGGTATGGCTTCAGAACGCCCAAAACCCTGTCTAATCCTGAAATCTGGTATAAAGCAAATAAATATATGGCAAAAAATATGCTTATTGCGGGAATTATTATCATGGCAACATTTATAATCTTGCCCACATTAAAATCTCATTTCGAACCCGGCATAGGTACAAGTATAGCTTTGTTCTATTTTATTATCATGATACCCATTTTAATCGTTATTATTAGAAGTTTATTATATTTAAGAAAACTTTGATACATAAACGTAGGGTTGGCTTTGGCCCACCCTACATAATAAAAAAATGAGTAATGGCGAAACAAAACTTGTTAAATATTTTATGGCCAAGGCGAAATTGAGCCGGTCTAAATTCCCTATTGGTATCGGCGATGATATGGCTCAAATGCGACTGCCGAGAGGCGATTCGGTGCTTATCACAACGGATATGCTCCTTGACGGCACACATTTCGATACAAAAAAACACAGCCTTGAGAAAATCGGTTATAAATCAATGGCTGCAAGTTTAAGCGATTGTGCCGCGATGGCGACGATTCCTCTTGCGGCGGTCGTGGCGGTTGCACTGCCAAGAAATTTCGGAACGCAGAATTTAAAAAAGCTGCATAAAGGAATTTTAAAGGCCGCGAAAAAATACAACTGCCCTCTCGTCGGCGGCGATATGACAAGCTGGAATAAACCTCTTGCGATCAATGTTACAATGTTAAGCACGGTCGCAAAAACAAAACCCGTAAAACGCAGCACCGCAAAAATCGGCGATTTAATTTGCGTTACCGGAACGCTTGGAGGCTCGCTCACCCGCAAACATTTGAATTTCGAGCCGAGATTAAAAGAATCGCTCGAAATAGCCAAAGCGGGCGCAAATTCGATGATGGACTTAAGCGACGGCTTAAGCACGGATTTGAATCATATTTGCAGATTGAGCAAAAAAGGCGCGATCGTAGAAGCAAATAAAATCCCAATTTCAAAAACCGCAAAAGGCGTAAACGGCGCATTAAACGACGGCGAAGATTTTGAATTGCTCTTTACTATACCTGCTAAAAATTTTGAGAAATTAAAAAAACTCTGGCGTTTTAAAACAAAAATTACCGCCGTCGGAAAAATAACGAAAGAAAAGAACGTAAAAATTGAAATGCCAAACGGCAACATCGCTGATTTAATACCCGGCGGATATGACCATTTAGCCTAAAAATAAAGCTTGCAGAATTCATATTTTATCATAGACTTACACTTAAATTCCGGAGTTAATAATGAGCGTAGATGAAATTATATCAGCCTTAAAGCAATATAAACAAGACCATCAAAAAGAATATGGCATAAAATCTTTAGGCATATTCGGTTCTGTTTCAAAAGGCGAAATCTCCAAAAATAGCGATTTAGATATTTTCGTAGAACTGGAAAAACCAGACCTCTTCCTTTTGGCGGACATTAAACAGGACATCGAGCAGGATTTAAATATACCGGTAGATATTGTCCGAATGAGAGAAAATATGAATCCTCTATTGCAAAAAATCATCGCGCGGGACGGCATTTATGTATGACAATGAACTTGTAAAGGATATTCTATCGCAGATACTAACTGCCATCGAAAAAGTATTAAACAGATTTGGTTCGGTCGATAACGCCGTTTTTTTTACTGATTCTCCGCAGGGAATGGAAAAACTTGATTCGATTTGTATGCAGTTGATCGTTATTGGTGAAAGCCTAAAAAATCTCGACAAAATAACCGAAGGCAAACTTCTCAAAGATTATCCCGAAATCGATTGGCGAGGCGCAAAAGGAATGAGGGATATTATTACCCATCATTATTTCGATGTTGACGCAGAAGCAATATATGACGTCTGTGCAACCAAACTTAAACCATTAGCTCAAACAATTCAAAAGATGTTGAATAAAATTGGAAAACAATAATACACAACAAATAATTTCAGAATCGATCGAACAGACATTTGAAACCGGCAAACAAATCGGCCAGGCTCTCCAGGGCGGAATGCTCGTTTGCCTGACAGGCACACTCGGCAGCGGCAAAACAACGCTCATCAAAGGCATCGCCGCAGGTATGAACGCCGCTAATCCGCAGCACGTCAACAGCCCTACTTTCGTCATCGTCAACGAGTACCAAGGCAGGCTGCACATCTTCCACATCGACGCATACCGCATCAACTCAATCAAGGAATTCGAGGCTCTGGGCTTCGAAGATTATATCGGACCTGAATCGATCGTTCTCATCGAATGGGCTGATAAGGTCAGCCAGGCACTCGATGGCTTCGACAAAATCACTATCGAAATGCGGCATCACGGCCCGCAAAGCAGAATCATCAATATTACCGGACTTGCCGACTTAAAATAATCCCCCGCAAAAACGGCCGCATCTTATTAATATCGAATTAAGTCGCGTTTTTATCAAACCGATAACACTCCTGTAATTAATGCTTTATGAATTTTTTCTCCACGGAGGAAATTTTAATGAAAAGAATTTCGCTTACAGAGATTTTGCTGACTTTAATTGTCTTGGGAATACTCGCTTCGATAATGCTTCCGCTTTAACGCAAGAATCGTGAGAACGCTATGGAAACAAAAAAAATATTAATCGCCGACGATGAAAGCAGCGTAGTGCAAATAATTTCGGCAAAGCTGCGTAACAACGGCTTTGAAGTAATCACCGCAAGCAACGGTGATGAAGCTATCACTCTAAGCGTGCAGCAAAAGCCGGATTTTATCATCGCCGATTACGAACTTCCGGGCGTAAGCGGTCTTGATTTTGCACAGCAGATTCACAGCAAACCCGCACTGGCAGAAGTGCATATCATTATGTTGACTACGAAAGAAAAAGAACTAACAGATAAACAAATGACAAAAGCGGGCATTGCATTGTGTTTGAACAAGCCTTTTAGTCCAAAAGAAATATTAGGCAAAATCGAAAACTTACTTGCAGGCGCACCAACGAAATAACAGAGGCCAACTATGCTGAATACATCGCAAAACCAATTGAGTTCAGGACAACTTAGACTTGTAAAAGAATTCGCCAGAGAAATGGCGGACACGGGAATCAATTTTTTTGCCTACGACAGAGACCTGAATATCATTGTAAATGTTTGCGGTGAAAAATTCATCAGCGATTACGAAGGATCTGCCGCTTTTGCCAAACAATTGCTTGATTCGCAAACCTGTGCAATTCAGCAAATAGGCCCATCGGGCAGGTTTATCGGCTGCTGCCTCGTAACAGATGGAACAGTCAGCGCGATAATAATTATCGATTCCGGCCCCGACTGCACCGCTGCTGCGCTCGTACGACAAACCTTGCATATCTTCTTACGCAGCTTTCAGAACGATCTCAAAAACGCACAGCAAATCGAACTTATCAGCGGCGAACTTGCTCAAACTTACGAAGAGCTTATGCTGCTTTATAAGATAAGCACGAATATGAGAGTCAGTCAGAGCGATGCAAATTTTTTGCAGCTTGCCTGCGATAATTTGATAGAAATCGTAAGAGTTGAAGGCATCGCGATATTTCTCGAAAAGAAAATCGAGGACAACAAAAAACTTATTCTCTCCGCCGGAACAGGTCTGCTTGGAATAGATTACAAAAATGAAGCTATGACCGAAATTTTATTCGAACGGCTGCTGGATTCTATGACGACAGGTTCGGATGCGCTGATAGACAGCGAAGTCAACGGCATTTTCAAATACGAATGGCAAGGCAGAATAAGAAATATCATCGCTGTGCCTTTAAGCAATAACAGCAAATTGATCGGTATGATGGTCGCAACAAACCTTCTCGACCGAAGCGATTTCGACAAAAACGACATCAAACTTTTCAATGCCGTAGCGACAGAATGCGCCGTTTTTATCGGAAACCATAATTTGTTCAAAGACCTCAAAGCCCTGCTTATAGGCGCTTTAAAGTCGCTTGTAAACAGCATCGATGCAAAAGATCAGTACACACGAGGCCATTCGGACAGGGTCGCGATTATCTCCAAATGGATCGATGCTGTTTACAAGCGACTTTAAAGCGCCTATAAG
>Ga0154577_1070_pt2 | contig 12570 bp, 9 predicted proteins | sample RifGroF2_FD_116006 | JGI IMG/M metagenome (GOLD analysis project Ga0154577, IMG submission 116006) | Planctomycetes bacterium GWF2_42_9
GGCTCCAGCGACCCCAAGGCCAAAAAAGGTCACCGTTGGGAAGCTTTACAAATGAACCTTGTGCAAAGTCGTTAGGGCTATTTGGGTCGTTGAGTCTTTGACGCTCATCAAATGTTAATCCATTATTGGTACTTACAGCATAAAAAAAGTGATAATACCTTTGGCCATTATCAGCTAATTCAACATCTGTTATACCAGCGGCCAAACGCCCATCAGGAAGTGACTGAATCATTCCCAGCAATTGACTTTTAGGCAAATGACTTTTCATTGATAAATACGGTTTAGACCAGGTTCTACCTTGGTCAGAAGATCTTACAAAATTAGTTGATGCGCCAGTGATCATGTCATTTTTATCAAACGAACACACAATCCAATCACCATTTTCAGCTTTGGCAATCCATGGTACCAGGCCAGGTAATGTATCACTTACAATGTCGGCCCTAATAATGTTGAGTTTAACAAATTCTTCAGGCTGAGAAGATTCCGCCTTGCAGCCAGTGATTACAAAGACAACCAAAAAAAATGAAAATCGTAATATTCTTTTTGCCATACACACTCCTCTGAATGACTATAATATTTTCGCCGCATGAAGAAATTCTTTAAGTTGGCCAATTTCCCTGTCGTTTAGGCTATAATAAGGCTTTCTTCGCCAGCGTTTAGCTATGCCGAAAATCTCATATACGCCATGCATACCAGCATCAAAACCTCCCTGCAATCCGCTTATAAAGTTAAAGTAAGGAAAGTCATAATCTCTGATTATGTTCTTTGCTTTAATAATATCGTTGGATTGAATAGCCGCCCAATAAGCATTTGCAATTTGAGGCTTAAACGTTATGAATGTCGACAGATAACCATCACAGCCGTATGGATGAGTATTCAAATGGTGCTGTTTTTGCCCACCTGCAATAACTGCCCATTTATCATGAACCAATAGAGCCATCTCACGGGCAAAATTATTACACATATCATCTTTAATCGCAACTATACCATCAACTTTTTCAAGAGCTAATTTCAAAGTCGTAAGCCCAAAATTAGTTCCTCTCTGGATAAATATATTTGTCACTACCATAACTGGAATAAATTCTGCTGCAGCAGCATAATGATCTACAATCGTAGCCGGCGTAGAGGAATGCCCCCAATCAGGAGGCAATACCATCAGGACATCAGCACCAAGTTCTCGGCTATACTTTGCAAATTCAACTGTTTTAGAAGTGTTCCATATATTTGTGGCAGCACAAACCATCGCGCGGCCAGCAGATTGTTCGATAACGACCTTTGTGATTTCGGCAATTTCATCGTCGCTCAATACAGAAAAGAGGCTATCTCCTTGAGTTATGAGCATCGTCCTGCTGCCTGCATTTACTGAAAAATCAACATACGTCCTTAAACTTTTGTAATCAATTGTTCCATCCTGATTAAAAGGAGTACGTATGGAAGCAACTGGACAACTTAAATACTGGCGAATTTCGGCTTTATTCATTTAATTTTTTTCAATAAGAATATAAAATATATTAAACTTTATTTAGCTGAAAGCTTTTCACCGTGTTGAGAGTTGGAGCGTGAAAATGTTTTTTGAAAACTTCAACAGGTCTGTTTAGTTTGACTGATTCATGAGCTGCCAGTATTGTTTTAAGAGTTGTTTCTGCTTCCTCCAGTGTGCAAATAAATGGCTCGTGGTTATCAACTGCTCTGAAGAAATTTTCAAATTGCATTCTGTGATAATCATCACGGTCTAAGCTCATTTTTGGCGACCAGACATATTCCCTATGCGGCTCTTTACAAATACCTATAGAATGAGTCGTCCCATCAAATTTCAGCACGCCTTCTGTCCCGACAAAATCAAACATTATCCCATAAGTTCGCTGAAATTGGTTAAGTGCGAGTGTACCGATAGCATCAGAATTCTCAAATGTCATAATGCTGCTGACTGTATCTTCTACATCAACGCCTGGTAAAACCAGATGACGAGCCATGCAATATATGCTTTCAATCGGCCCTACACACCACTCAATATAATTAATCATATGTGAAACAGCATCATGCAGAGCGCCGCCGCCTTTGCTCAAGTCATTATAATATATTTCTTTATAATCAGGGCGGTAAAAAGGATAATCGGAACCTACTACAAAAGAAACGCTCTTCACATAACCGATTTCACCGGAAATGATTTTTTCCCGTAAAAGGTTCAAAGCCGGCATGCTGCGATATATATACGCAACACCAACTGTCTTATTCTTTTCATGCGATAAAGCAATTAACTTCTGAATCCCTTCCAAAGATAATGCAAGCGGCTTCTCACATAAAACATGGCAATTTGCTTGCAGGGCATTGTTTATCATCGAAACATGCAAATGTGCTGGCGTGGAAATTACAACAGTATCAAATTGTTCTAATTCGATGCTGCTCCAGATATTATAAATATCAGAAATTTTATAAGTATTTTTTAATCTGTTAAGTAAGTCTACATTAATATCGCAAATAGAAAGTTCGACATCACTAATACCGCTCAAAACACGAATATGTCTTTCTCCAATACCTCCGCATCCGACAACAAGTACTTTTCTTTTCATGGTTGCAATCCATCATTTAGTTTAAACAGAATAATTATTATCAATTTGCACATCTTGGGTCAGCACTATTTGAACAGTCAAGATAACCTGAAACATCAGGGTTAGTTGTGAGCAGCCAACTTTGAGCAAAAATCGCAAAATCTGCAAGATCAACACTGCAATTTTTATCCATGTCCGCCAAAAGATAGCCGCGGTCACCACAAGCAAACAAGTTATTATAGTGAATCACATTACCTGCACAATAGGTTTTTTCAACCCACGGTAAAGTAGAATCTCCTGCATAATAAGACATGTAAATATCATTTGCGTTAAGTTTTGTGAATGTTGGATAACCGGTGCCGCTTGTGCGATTGGCTCGCGGATCAACTGCATTAAATGCAAACTGGAAATTAACTCCGTCTGTTGATATATATACGCTAGTCCAGTTGCCCGATGAGGAGAGTCTTCGGCAGCCCAACATTATAGTTCCATCAGGCCAATCCACCAAAGCAGGACTATGGCCAGGGATTCCCATCAACTGGGGAACCGTCCAAGTATAACCGTTATCAAAGGATTCACAATAATACAATTGGCCATTCGAATATGCAAAACCACTTGAATCCTGGTCTGTACGGGCAACTGCAAGAAGTGAATTATCTGCACGTTGAACGATTGATACTTCGTTAAAATATTTACGGCTTGTTTCACCTGGAAGAGGATCAAGAAACGCGACTTCAATAGTTCCCCACGTCGCTCCTCCATCTGTACTTCTCCAGAACCCACACGGGACATCATAAGGAGATACTCTCTTAAGCATATACCCAGGCAGCAGCCAATCTCCATTGGAAAGAGTTATTATTTCAACAGATAACGCCGCTAATCCGGAAGCATCTGTTGGGATAACGACCGGAGGCTCTGGAAATGTCTGCCCATTGTCGGTACTTGTGTAAACTTTTAGAACTGATGTATAATTTGAAAAATCTCCAACTGCCAAAACATCCATTACAGCTAAAACAACGTTGCCATTTGGACTCATAGATAAATAGCCACCAAGACTCCCCCACTGCCCATGGACAGATGTCATTACTAGGTATGGCGTTTGATTCCAGGTCTGGCCATTATCGATGGAACGTACAAATTGAAGACGTCCGCCTGGACGCGCATCGCCTGTTTCAGAAAAACAGCAGATTAAATCGCCTGCAGATGTTTTGATAGTAGAAGGATTGAGAGCTTGGGATGAATCAAAAATAACGTCAGAACGAACAATCGAGGAATCACTAACTGTCGCATATATATCAGAAGATATTGCCTGACAAAAAATAACAAAAAGTAAAATCATCTTAAAAACTTTTGAGTTTTTCATGAAGCTATCCTTAGAGTTTTTTAAAGTACAAACCTAATTCTTATGTTTACTCATACAAAAGATCATAATTAATATTCCACATTCCATCCTTCTTTTTTACTCCATTTTTCCTCGGTAAGACTTTCAGAGTGCCCATCTGCAAATGTTACATTTATTTTCTTGCCTTTATCATGGTTAAAACCTGCGCCATTGAAATGATGCGATTTGTCCATACTATCTTTAATTCCATTTTTGTTTATATCATATACAAACCCCCAATACCGCCTGCCCACCCTCTGGTAAGCCTGATAAATCAGTGTGCTTGGATAATTGGCCCAATAACCGCTATCGCTGTCCATAATTGCCATAAGCCCTGCCGGTTGTTTTATTTGACTTAACCTTGTCGGACCAGGCCATTCCGGATCATTATATAAAGAAGCATATCTGAAAAGCGTCCCGTAGTTTGTTCCGTAGCTGATCTTGTAGTACTTCATATCTTTTATGCTCACGTGCGAAGGACAAATAAAAGGATGTGTACTAACAGTGTTTTTTCGGGGATCAGGCTCAAATTTATAGCTTTTGTCTTCAAGATATTTCGCAAGACGAAAAGGCCAACTTGTCTTATGCAGTGCCTCGCCTTGAGCAGAATCAAAGGAAGTAGTCCCTATACTATGATGATCAGCTTGTGGAGGATGCTTACCGTTATTTGATTCGGCATAAAGAACAAATGCCAGTCCTACCTGCCGAAGATTACTTTTACAAACAACCATCTTTGCCTGATCTCTGGCTTTTTGCAATGAAGGTATTAATACCGCCAGCAGCATTGCAATAATGGATATTACCACAAGAAGCTCAACTAAAGTAAAGGCTTTGCGATGTTTGCAGAATTTCATCATGCCACCCTGTATTTAAACAATATTGGTTTTCAAACTTTACGGTGCAGAGTGGATATTTAACACCCTGCACCATAAATTAACTGTCTATTTTAATTTAACTACTTACGTCTAACCGACAAAACTAAACCACCGATACCAAGCAAAATCATTGTTGTCGGCTCTGGCACGATTGGTGCCCACGCATTTTTGTCATCCCAACGGATGTAATCCACAGCAACCTTAGACTCTTCAAAACCCGTCATATCCCCAAAACGGAACTTAGAGCCGGGATACTCAGGAAAGTTTGGTGCATCATCAATTATCAAAACACCATCCCGATATAAATCGAACTTCTGGCCTGCACTTGAATCGTATACATTAGCCACAATGCGGAAAGTATGAAAGTCAGTTTGATTGTCCATATCAGCCACTACGACATTATTAAGATAAACTTTATTGTGCCAAACCTGTAACAAAATGGCCGAGTTCTCATCATACCACTGAAACCAGGCATTATATGCACCCGAATTGTTCGCGAAAGATTTCATCCTGATTTCCATTGTATAACCGCCAAGGAAATGAGGATTCCATGATGTTCCGGCTCCACCAGCCAGTGTCCACCATCCTGAATCGCTATCTTGACCATCAGAATCCGTATCCATCGTCATAATTCCATCGCTTATTGATGCATAACTGCTTTCCGCTGTTCCATTGCCGCTGCTGTAAACATAAGGTCCAAAAGCACTCGGCAGTACATTTGCCTCGTACTTATAGGGAAAAGCACTTGAATCAAGTGTCGTCGCAATTGAACTGCCATTTGCTACAACTAACATAACTATCAACAACAAAACTATTTTTACATTCTTCATTTTCTACCCTCCATAAAACATTATATCTACAAAGCAACACACTCTGCACGATCGTTTTTATTAACTATTGACATATTTCCGAATTAGCAGGATTTATGCAATCAACAAATCCTTCAATTTCCGGATCGGAACCAAGGAGCCAGTTTTGAGCTAAAGCTGCGAAATCAGCAAAATTTGTAAAACCGTCTTCATTAATATCGGTAACCAGATAAGCCGGTGCATAAGCACCTGTAAGATCAAGTCTAATATAATCAATCTGAACTTTTATATCTGTCCCACCCCCTAAGCCGGCTGCATCACCAAACAAGAAAGAATCCTGATTATATGACGAATTAGCAGGAGAAGCGTAACCTTTTACTATCAAAACATTATCGAGATATAAATCATAAACGTTTTGAATGTCTTCGACAGCACCTGGATTTCTTACAACACGCAAGGTGTAGAATTTATTCGTAAAATCGCCGGTATATAAATGGTTTGGTGTGCTTGAATTTGCCGCTGTTATTTTATTAGGAAAAACCTGAATGCAATTGGACTGACCATGAAGTCCTTCCTGAAAATACAACCAGAAAGCAAATTTACCATCAGGAAAATTAGCGTCTTGGGGTATCTGTATGGCGTCCACTTTAAACCTCGCTTCAACAGTATAACCCACTGCCATATTTACATTCCATGGATTTTGCGGCTCACCAAAATTATAAAACTCATCTGCAAAATCACTGTATTCGCCCGGTAAACTATAATAAGCACCTTCTGTAGCACTTGGGCCCTTGGCAGTATCAATCGTAAAGATGCCGTCGCCTACACTGCAATAATAAGTCTCGTAATCAGTCCCTCCGGAAAAACCCCTTTCCCATCTTGGAATTGTTCCAATATCTGAAGGAAATAAATCTCCTTCATACTTGTATTGAAAATCCAATGAGTGTTTATTAGCTGCATCAACAACCGAACTCATAAAACTGATCGCTAAACACAGTGACAAAACTTTTATAATCATATTATTATACATATGGCCTCCCATACCTATTTTTTAGAAATAAGTTAATTTTGGTTTATTTACAAATATCCAAATTGGCTGGATCGCTACAATCAACATAAAATACACTATCCGGATTTGTTGACAACAACCAGCTTTGTGCTAAGGTCGCTACGTCTTCAATATTGACGACACAGTCTTTATTGAAATCTGCCTGCAGATAACCTGCTATGCCACAGGATGGTGGTAGCCATGCATTACCATCGTCCCAGCGAATATAATCGATTTCAACATTAGACTCTTCAAAACCTGTCATATCGCCAAATCGGAATTTAGCGCCCGAAAAATCGGCAAAATTTGGAGCATCATTAATTATCAAGATACCATCACGATACAAATCAAATCTTTGATCCGCGCTGGCTGCATACGCATCAGACACAATCCGGAAAGTGTGGAAATCAGATTTGTTATCCAGGCCCGTTACTAATATGGTATTTAGATAAACTTTGTCATGCCATACTTGTAATAAAATAGATGAATTAATGTCAAACCACTGGAACCAGGCATTATATGCCCCGGAATTATTAGGAAACGATTTCATCCTCACCTCAATTGTAAAAGGCCCGACTGCTGCCGGATTCCATACCGTTCCGTTCCCGCCTGCCAGTGTATACCAGGCACTGTCACTATCTTGGCCATCTGTATCACTATCAAGTTTCAAAATACCATTGTTTGCAATGGCATATTCGCTTTCTAATGTGCTAACGGAGGAACTATAAGTGTAATTAGGACTCCCAGCACTTGGCAAAACATCTGCTTCGTATCTATAAGGATAACCTGCTGATTCGCCCGGAGTAACAGGCTCCCATGCATTACTGTCGTCCCAACGAATGTAATCGATTTCTACGTTCGATTCAGCGGAACCTGTCATATCGCCAAATTCAAATTTTGAACCGCTATAATTGGCAATATTCGGAGCATCGTTGATAATCAAAACGCCGTCACGATATAAATCAAATTTCTGATCCACACTAGCTGAATACGAATCCGATACTATCCTGAAGGTGTGAAAAGTAGAATGATTATCCAGACCGGTTACTTCAATCGAATTCAAATAGACTTTATTGTGCCAGACCTGTAGCAAAATGGCTGAGTTCTCGTCATTCCACTGAAACCATGCATTATATGTTCCAGAATTATTTGGCAGAGATCTGATCCTCACTTCAATTGTAAACGGCCCTGCCGGACCAGCATTCCACGATGTTCCAGTCCCACCTGTCATGCTGTACCACGCCGAATCATTATCTGCCCCATCAGAATCGCTATCCAGTTTCAAAATTCCATTGTTTGCAGTAGCATATTCGCTTTCTAATGTGCCAACACTGGAAACATAAGTATAAGCAGGGATTTCAGCGCTTGGCAAAACATTTGCCTCATACTTATAAGGAAACTGATCTGATAGTTTCTGCTCCCCCCTGGCAGAAACAACCAAACAAAACATTGCCAGAGTCAATAAAATAACTTTTCTTTTCATAACTGCCTCCTGATAAAAGTGAAATTAAATTTCAAAACTACAACCCCCATTGCATTTACCAATATTAGTAACTTCTAACAGTTGAAGGACCTGTTATTAGTTTTGGTTCATACATATCTATAGATACAGACTTTATCGGTTCGCCTTCAATTTTCTGCAATAGCGTTTCAACTAAAACTCTCGCTATCTCGCCCCTTGGCTCTGAAATAACTGTCAATTGAGGATTGACATACTCATTAGTTGGAACAGTATTCATAGCTGCAACTGCTACATCTTTGCCGACAACCAATCCAGCCTCCGCCAATGCGCCGTAAACAGCAGTAACACCATCGCCGCCGTCAAGCAACAGCGCAGTACGTCCATTTTGGACTCGTCCGGAATCAACAAAAGCCTTTACAGCATCGAATCTGGACATTGCGATTCGCTTTTCATATACTATTTCATTCTTGGAGTAGTCAAGGCCGGCGCAGCAAACATACTCTTTCCATGCACGCCAACTTCCTGTATCTCGTCTTTTAGAAGGCATCGCCTCTGCTACAAGAACTACATCCGTCCATCCCTGTGATATAACGTGTTCGATAAGATTTTTACCTGACTTATAATGATTCGTCACAACACCGTCAAACGGAACACTTGCAAGTAAAGGATCAAGCATACGAAAAATCATTGACCGATTACTTTGCCATATTTGCATATATTGGTCGTAACCATCCATTATAAAATCTAAAAACAACAAACCATCGACATGATGATTGTCTAAAGCGCTTGTGTATTTGGCAATTTCTGAATATTGGCGCTCTACTACTAGAGGCATTGCATTATAATTTCTTTTAATACATTCCTGAGAAACTAAACTAAAATACTCTGAAATGGGATGATGATTAAGAAAACTCGGAATAACCACTCCAATATTGAATGTCTTACCGGTTCTTAATCTTCTTGCCGAAAGGTTTGGAATATAACCAAGAGAATCCGCTACTTTGCGAATCTGGTTAATTCTGACTTGTGAGATTCTTTTTTTACAAACATCGCTTAACGCTGCGGACACCGTCGAAGGTGCGACTCCTACTTTCTGAGCGATTTGTTGAATTGTTACAGCCATTTTTAGAGATTTTCTTTTGTTATTTCCTAATAAGCTACAACTTACAACAATAAATTAGCAGAAACGATTCCCCTTGTCAAACATTAAAAATAAAAAAACACATATACATCTTTTACCTATAGCATAAACTACTCATTTAGAATGACTTATAGAAGATGATGTCAAAAAAAGATATTTACATCTTGACAATTTAAATAACTGACGTATATTACAAGGATATCGTTTTCCTATATTAGTGCTTTATCAACACCCCAAAGGACGATTGATGGTCAAATACAATCTTAGAATCATTGATGCAATTATCATTTTGGTTTACTTATTTCTCGCTGCCAGCATTTCTTATATAGTCTCCAGAAGGCAGAAAAATAAAAAAGATTTTATTCTGGCCGGCAAAAAAATGCATTGGTTCCCGGTAGCAATATCCGGAGTAGCCGCTGGTTTTAGTGCGATAAGCATGATGGGCGTACCAGGTTTCGTTATGGCTTATGATATGCGGTATCTGCCATCATTGTTCACTGGTATTTTAAGTATCCCTGTTGTTTTTTATTTTTTAATACCTTTTTTGTATAAGCTAAACATAGTATCTGTTTATGAATATCTCGAAATCCGTTTTTCCCCAAAAATCAGAATCTTTGCTAGTGCGTTGTTTATATTAACCAAGATTGGCTACCTTTCTATGGTTATTCTTACACCATCTATTGCATTATCAGCTGTTACGGGCATTAATTTAAATCTTCTAATCGCTATCTTTGGGCTAATTACAACTATCTACACTGTTGCCGGCGGTATGGAGGGAGTTATATGGACTGAACTTCTTCAATATTTTGTTATAGTTGGCGGTGTTGTAGCTTTGATATTATTTTTTATCTTCTCCTCTGTCGCCGGAAATGTTTCAGAATATTGGAGCGTAGCTTCAGAGGCGGGTAAAACAAAAATGCTGGATTTTAGTTTTGACCTCAAAAGTTTGTCTATATGGGCTTTGATATTAAATACAACTTTGATGGGCGTAGCCGCAATGTGCAACGACCAAACAAGTATTCAGCGTTTTTTCACTGCCAAATCCGTTAAAGATGCGATGAAAGGATATCTATTCTCTATCATTTTTGGAACCCCAATTGTGTTGGCTCTTTATTTTATCGGTGCCTGGATGTATGGTTTTTTTCACAGCAGCCATGTTTTACCTGCCGAACTTACCAATAAATACGACATGGTATTTCCATTTTTTGTCGCCAAATATCTGCCGGTAGGCGTAGCTGGAATTGTTCTCGCTGGAATTTTTGCGGCGGGAATGTCAACAATAAGCGACGTGCAGCATTCTTTGACTTCATTATTTATGGTCGATTTCTATGAACGTTTTACATCGAAATCTGAAAAAGGAAAACACTATGTGAAAGTTAGCAGGTTTGTGAGCTTTTTTTGGGGGGCTATGGCAATAGTGGGCGCCTTCTATGTTATGAACCTTGGAAACAGCATTATTGAAGTTACAGGTGTTCTTGCTGGCTTTCTTGCTGCACCTCTTGGTGGAATTTATTTTTTAGGTATTTTAACCAAAAAAGCCAACAATATTGGTGTTATAATAGGTGGTATCTCAGGGATAGTCGCAAATGTTGGCGCTTTTTTGCTGAATAAGCACGGAATCGTAGAAATTAATTTTAATTGGTATGCTGTTTTTGGAATTACTACAACGTTTACAGTTGGATATCTTACAAGTTTAATCTTTAGTTCTGCTACTAAAATCAGCAGTCTGCAAGCTTGCGTAATGGAATCAAAGTAATAATTTTTTGGAGTTTTATTCATGAGTAAAAACACCAGGATTAAGAAAAATGAAAGCAAATATACTATAGCGGACGATTTTTCTAAAATCACTTTGGAACAAACGTCACAAGGAATTATGTTAACAGAGCTTGCTTCCGTGAATGGTAAAAATTATCTAAGACAACCCACATTATTATGGGCTGTTGAAATGACTAATAAAGAAAAAGTGCATGCTCAACTTGAATCGGCCAAAATAATCCCTGCTTTTACCGAAAATGAAAACCAGGTGGAATTATCTTTTTCTAATGTTCCGATATCCCAAACAAAAGACAATGTCAACGTTTTGGTAACATTCACTTTCAACAGTCTCAAACAAATAGAATGGCGAATCTCTATTACACAAATACCCCGAGACTGGTCGGTTTTTAGAGTGAATTTTCCAAAATTCGATTTAGCTGTTGAACAGTCCGATGACTACACTTTTGTTGTGCCACTGGATAGAGGTGTAGCTTATAAGAATCCCCTTAATACCATTCCAACTGGTGGAATTATCGAAAAGAAAAGGATAAGGCATCGTCCTTACCCGAGCGGAATTTCCCTGCAATTGCTCGCTTTGCAAAGATTTGATGAATTGCTTTATTTCGCGGCACACGATCCTGTGCCTCACATAAAAACTTTTTACTTTGAACCAAATTTAAAGGATTCACTAATACATCTTCACCCATATACTGACACACCAATTCAGTACGGGCATGACTATCAATCTTTTACTTGGGTAACAGCCTGTACAAAAGGTGACTGGTTCACTGCCGCACAGATTTACAGAAAATTTGCACTTACTGCTTCCTGGACACAGCGAGGCCCTTTAGAAAAAGGAAAAAAAACGCCTTTCTGGTATCAGAATATTCCTATGGTCACGTTAAGACTGCTTCGAGGCCCAGGAGAAGATGTCAAAGATTTAATAGAAGAAAAAGAATTCATTGGTTTGCCCCTTGTATCTCATTATTATATGTGGCACAAGAATGCTTTTGATGCCGACAACCCGTTTTTCTTTCCTACTGTTCCTACTTTCCGCAAAGATATTGCTGAATTAAAGGAAAATGAAATTTATGTAATGCCTTATGTTAATCCTTACTCTGCTGATACATCCTTGCCCGAATGGGAATCAGGATTAAAAAATTCTGCCATGCAAATGACAGAGCAGGGTGATTTATCTGTTATAACCTGGAGTCAGGGACATACATTTGCAGGAATGTGCCCTGCTGCCCCATTATGGAGAAGGATTACAAATTTACTTGCTATGAGAATGTATGAAATGCAAATCAGGGCATTGTATTTTGATGAAGTCCCTGTCAGTTCACCACGCCCATGTTATAATACAGACCATGACCATGTACCTGGCGGCGGAGATTATTATTTTCAGGCATATCAATCTTATTTTAAGGCTATACGTGACGAAGCAGGAGATTTTTGCCAGGACCTGATCATGACAGGAGAAGGTAATGGTGAACCTTATATGCTTTATCTGGACGCTTTCCTAATAGGCAACTCAAACGATCCCCAAGCTG
>Ga0154577_1044_pt5 | contig 12517 bp, 9 predicted proteins | sample RifGroF2_FD_116006 | JGI IMG/M metagenome (GOLD analysis project Ga0154577, IMG submission 116006) | Planctomycetes bacterium GWF2_42_9
GAAGAACCAACACCGCCCGCACAAGAAGAGTCTGCACAAGAAGCCGGCGAGCAGCAGGTTGAAGATGTTAATCAACTGCCTGTATCGACAGAGGCTAATCAGCCGCAAGACTAATTGGAAAAATAAATGAAATCTTAAAGCCCTGTCGTGATACCGGCAGGGCTTTTTTTGTTTCAAATGAGAAAGAAATTTTAAATGGAATCTATTTGGTATTATGTGCTGAATAATCAGCAATGCGGTCCTGTTGATGAGGATACGATTCAATCTCTAATTCAAAATGGCTCGATCCGAAAAGGGACGCTTGTTTGGAAAGCGGGTATGCAGGAATGGCAGAAAGCGGAAGCAACTTCTCTCGAATATTTATTTAGCGATTTACCTCCTGTTGAAATAAAACCGCCAATCTACAGCGCCGGCTCTTTTCAAAGTTTGTGGCTTTGGCTGGTTTGGATGAATATCGCGGGCACTATATTAGTTGCTTTTAATTCCGAGACTTTTTCTAAAATAGCGTTCGCAACTTCGATTGTTTCAGCGGTTATTCAGTGCGTATTGATTTATCGCTTCTGGGCGATCATACAGGATGGCAAAGCCAGAACCACGCCGGGCTACGCTGTAGGGCTTTGTTTTATACCGATCTTTCATATATATTGGACTTACATCGCGTATGTTTGTTTGGCGGAAAATATAAATTCATATTGTAATGAGCGGAAATTTAATAGTCCGCGTGTGGACAAAAATCTTGCTCTTATATGGTATGTGTTGTTTCTGGTAAATCATTTAATTTTATTTGTGCCGAACCTCTGGTATTTTACAGGAATTCCTTCGATGATCATCGGCATTATTTTCTTTAAACAGTTTGTGGAAGCCTCGAAGGGGATTATTTTTTCAGAGCAGCGGTAGTTTTGCGGAGAATCACAGATGGCTTAATAACCGTCCGTTGTTTCTCGGTCTGCTCGCCGTTGATAATTTTCAATAGCAATTCGGCTGCTTTCCTGCCGACTTCATATAATTCTATTCTTACAGAACTAAGTTGAATACATCTAAGCATACTTGGGTCTGAATCTTCAATTCCCATTATCGAAAGCTCCTGCGGCACTTTAATGTCTCTATCCTGGCAAACCGCAAGAAGTTCGTAAGCAAGCCAGTCTCTTCCAGTTAGTATGGCAGTTGTTTGAGGCTTATTGGATTTAATATAGTCAATCACTTTTGCAGCAAGGTGCTCCATACAGCGGCCCGGTGTCGTGGGTGAATCGCAACGACTGTAAATTCCAGCCGAATCAGTCAAGCCGAAATCAGAAACAGCCGCGTTAAAACCTTCGAGAAGCCGGCCTTTATTTTCCAACTGCTTTCCGCAATGAACAAAAAGAATATTCTTGTGCCCGAGTTTGACAAGTTCCTCTATGGCCAGATATGTGCTAAGGTAATAATCGCTTTTAACAAGATGGCTGTCGAAATCTTTTATGCCCCTGTCAACAAGTACAAGCGGTGTATGCTTCTGGAGTTCGCGATAGAGATGAAGATTTTCCTGCGAACCAGAATAGCCCGCTATTACGCCATCAACACGTTTGCCGATGAAAAATTCGATTCCCTTTCGTTCCATTTCGACATCATTATTATGTATGGCTAATAACGCGGTATAGTTCGGATAGATTATTTCATTTAAACCTTTAATGATGCGTTCATAGAAATTCCCTTTTAGATGCGGAATCATCACGCCAATGGTAAAGGTTTTATTATTTGCCAGGCCTGCCGCGATAAGATTAGGTCTGTATCCCAACTGTTCGGCTACTTCGCGAACTCGCTGAATTGTAAGCGCGGAAAGTGAACGTTTGCCCGGGTCGATACCCCTTACAGCGTGAGAAGCCGTGCTTAGCGAAACTCCTGCAATCTTAGCAACCTCTTTTAACGTAACTGCCATAATCTCAAACCTCTAATGATTGAACCGATTCAACTCTTCTAATCTTTATATTTAAAAAATGCCAAATGTATGTCCAATAAAGACTTGTGAAGATTATATAATTGTTGTGCAGTTTGTTCAATGTTTTTTCAGGATTTTTTGTCTCTTTTGTAATTATGCGACATCAATGAGATTAAGCGAATCTGAAAATTTGCGTACGAGTTCTGCGCGGATATTTTTGTGGTTGGCGGATGTAAGCATCGGGTCTTTTTCGACAAGCTCAAACGCGTCTTTGCGTGCCATATTCAGCAAATCCATATCGTCGATTATGTTGGCGATTTTCATATCGGGCAGGCCATGCTGACGGGAGCTTAATAATTCGCCGGGGCCGCGAAGTTTTAAATCGTGTTCGGCAATTTCAAAACCATCATTGCTGCGCTCCATAATTTCAAGCCGGCTGTTTGCTGTTTCATTTTCTGTTTGTGCGACGAGCAGGCAATAAGATTTTGATGAACTTCGCGCGATTCTTCCTCGAAGCTGATGCAGTTGTGCCAGGCCGAACATATCCGCTTCTTCGATAACCATTATCGTCGCGTTTGGGATGTCGATCCCGACTTCGATAAGAACTGTAGAGACAAGGCAATGGATTTTTCCTTTGCGGAAATCTTCCATAATTCTTTGTTTGTCGCTGCCGTTCATTTGTCCGTGCAGCAAGCCGATATTAAATTCAGGGAAAATTTTCTTCCGCAAATTTTCATATTCCGCAATGGCCGCTTTGGTATCGCCATTGTCGCTGTCGACAATTCTTGGATAAACAAAAAACGCCTGCTTTTTCGCTTTCAGCCTTTCGCGTATAAATTCATAAGCCTTCGGCAAATCGTCTGGATGAATGTATCTTGTTACCACATCGCCTCTGCCCGGCGGAGAGTGCCTGATAATGGAAATATCCAAATCGCCGAACACTGTCATCGCAAGTGTTCGCGGGATTGGTGTGGCGGTCATAACCAGACAATGAGGCGTTGTTTCTTTTCGCAGACCCGCGCGCTGATGAACGCCGAACTTGTGCTGCTCATCGATAATTACAAGTGCAAGGTCCGCAAATTGTATATCTTCCTGCAAAAGCGCAACCGTGCCGACGACAATATTCGTTTGGCCGGATTTAATATCCTTGAGAATTTCTTTTCTCTTATCGCCTGTAAGGCCGCCTGTAATCAGCACACGGTTTACATTGCTGTCTTTCAGGTATCGTTCGATATTTGTAAAATGCTGTGCAGCTAATATTTCAGTCGGTGCCATAATCACGACTTGTTTTTTATTTGCGATAGCCACCAGCGCAGCATAAAGAGCAACAACCGTTTTGCCGCTGCCGACATCGCCTTGAAGCAGCCGGTTCATTGGTATTTCTTTTGCCAAATCTGCCTTGATTTCTTCTATGACCTTATCCTGGTCTTCTGTGAGCAGAAACGGAAATCTTTTTCTTATTCGTGAATCAATTTGTTCGGTGCAAACAAGCGCCTCCGCTTTTTCATAATGCACAACCTTATACTTGCGGATCGCAAGGGCGGTCTGCATCAGAAATAATTCATCATATTTTAATCGGCGTTTGGCTTTGGCGATCTGCGTTTCGTCCATTGGATTATGAATCCAAGTAAACGCATTTTTTCTTTCGATTAAATTAGCTTTTTTCAGGAAGGCGGAATCGTAAAATTCCGGCATAAGTTCAACAAGATCATCCAGGCAGCCGTGGATAATTTTTCTTATCTGCGGGCTGGAAAGATTCGCAGTTGCCGGATAAACAGGGCCGCTTAAGTTGTCGGCGATGTTTTCATCTTCCTGAAGTATCTCGAACTTCGGATTAGCGATTTGAATTTGATGCTTGTAGAGGGCGGTCTTGCCCCAAACGGCAATTTTCATTCCCGGCGTGATTTTATCTTTAAGGTATCGGCCGTTGAACCATATTAATCTGCAAACGCCGGTGTCATCATTTATATATGCTTCAAAGTATGGGGGCTTTCGCCAAGCCTGCCAGTCAGTGCTTTCGACGAAGCCGATTAATGTTACGGTATGGTCTGGCTTGAGGTTTTCGATTTTCACAGGCTCCGGCGCAAAGAACCAATCGCGCGGATAATACTCAAGCAAATCAGCGGTGGTCTTTACTTCAAGTTTCGCAAGTGTCTCTGCTCGTGCAGGCCCGACTCCTTTGATGTATTGTATCGGAGTATCAAAAGTTATTTTGTTAAATCCTTTTTCCGTCATCTTTTTCCGTGTAGCCGAACTTTCCTATTAGCTTTACAAACCGGCAGCCGCAAATTGCTTTCGACTTAAATCCGTCAGCCTTTTTTTCGATTAACATCAATTCCTGCGCAAATTCAGCACCTATCGGTATAACGGCAAATCCGCCGACCTTCAACTGTTTTGCTAAAGGCTCCGGCATATATGGCGCTGCCGCAGTGATGATGATTCTATCAAATTCTTTGCCGTCTGACCAGCCGCAAGTTCCATCGCCAACTTGAAAATCTACATTTGTTATATTTAATTCCTTCAAAATAAGTTGAGCGTTCAAAGATTGTGATTCAAGCCTTTCGATTGTGTAAACCTGTCGGCCGAGTTTGGCCAAAATAGCGGTCTGGTAGCCGCTGCCTGTTCCAATTTCCAGAATATCGCATTTTTTATTAACTCGTAATTCTTCTGTCATTAAGGCGACAATGTAGGGCTGGCTTATTGTTTGGCCGTCGCCGATTGGCAAAGGATTGTCGTCATAGGCCTGCGATTGGAGCAACGCGGATATGAATTTTTCTCGTGGAATTTCGCCCATTACCGCCAGTACGGATTGGTCGCTGATTCCACGTGTTATAAGCTGCATTTGAACCATCTGCCTTCTTTGCAACGCCAATTTATCCTTTTCATTTATCTGCTGCATACTATAATATCGACTCATTAAAATTAAATTTTATTGGAGTTTTAAAAATGAAAGCCAGAATACAAATAGCGGCATTTTACATACTTATAATCATCTTAGGCGGTTGCGTGCCATCTCTCCACCCGCTTTTTACTGAAAACGAATTAGTTTTTGACGCTAATTTGATTGGTAAATGGAGCGAACCGAATTCGAGCGAATATTGGCAGTTCTCTGCTGCGGCAAACAATAAATACGATGTTATTTATAAAGATGAGCAGGGCATTGGCAAATTCGATGGTTTGCTTGGCAAAATTGGAAACGAAACATTCCTTGACCTTTTTCCCAAAGACATAAATCTGCCGGGCAATGATTTTTATAAAGCACACCTGCTCGGCGCTCATATTTTCCTGAAAATTAATTTGCAAAGTAACGGCTTAAGCCTTTTGGCGATGAATCCAGAAAATATGGATAAATTGCTGACGCAGGACCCAAACGCCATAAAGAATGAAAAGGCAAACGGCAGAACAGTTTTGACGGCATCGACAAAAGAGCTGCAGTATTTTATTCGCAGATACAGCAACGATCCAAACGCGAATATTTACGGCAAATTTGAAGAAACGAAATTACTTAAAAAAGTTCAGTAAGGATTTAATAAGCACCAATGAACAGGGACACGGAAAAGTTTATCGCAGCAGATAAAAAATTTGTCTGGCATCCATTTACGCAGATGAAACAATGGCTTGATAATGAGCCTTTGGTAATTGAATCGGGTGAGGGGTTTTATTTAATTGATACCGATGGGAAACGATATATTGATGGCGTCAGCAGTTTGTGGTGCAATGTTCACGGCCATCGTGTCAAAAAAATAGATGATGCGGTAAAGGCGCAGCTCGATCAAATTTCGCATAGTACGCTGCTTGGTCTTGCACAGACAAAATCGATCGAGCTTGCGGAAAAACTTGTAAAGGTTACGCCGAAAAACCTTGCGAAGGTATTTTATTCAGACAGCGGGGCGACGAGTGTTGAAGTTGCGTTAAAAATTGCATACCAGTACTATCGCAATAAAGGCCAAAAACGCGATAAATTCATCGCTCTCGGCCATTCCTATCACGGCGACACAATCGGGTCCGTCAGTGTTGGCGGCATAGAATTATTCCATTCAATCTTTCGGCCGATGCTTTTCGAAACGTATTTTGTTCCTTCACCTTTCCCATATCGATTTGATGGAACGAGTGAAGAGTGCAAACAGTTTACACTTAATAAAATCGAAGAGCTTTTGAAAAAAGAAGGGCAAAATATTTGCGGCTTAATTGCGGAGCCTTTAGTTCAGGGTGCGGCAGGAATGATAGTTCACCCGCACGGATTTTTAAAAGCTGTTCGAGAACTTACAAAAAAATATAATGTTTTACTGATTGCAGATGAAGTCGCGACAGGATTTGGACGCACGGGCAAAATGTTCGCCTGCGAAAATGAAAATGTCGAACCTGATATTATGTGTACCGCAAAAGGCATCACTGGCGGTTATCTGCCATTGGCGGCAACATTGGCTACACAGGAAATATTTGACGCATTTCTCGGAAATCCTGAAGATTTTAAAACCTTCTATCACGGCCATACCTATACAGGCAACGCTCTTGCCTGCGCCGCGGCAGTTGCATCGCTTGAACTTTTCGAGGAAAATAAAATAATTGAATCTTTGCCTGCGAAAATAGAATTAATAAAAGACTATCTGAAAAAAATATCAGCCTTTGATTATATCGGAGATGTCCGCCAGTACGGAATGATGGCAGGCATTGAAATTGTTAAGGATAAGAAAACAAAAAAATCTTTCGAGTATGAAAAACTTATCGGTGCTAAACTTTGCGCTGCGATGCGTCCAAAGGGCGTAATGATGCGGCCTTTATCTGATGTGATTGTACTTATGCCGGCAGTCGCAATGGATATGGACACATTAAATACACTGCTTGAGGTTGTTTTCGATACGCTTAAAAACGATTTGCCAATATATTCTTCATAAAAAGACAGTTAATATCGCTATAAATGTTTCGTTCTTGAATTTTTAAAGAATAAATATAGAATTACCTGCTCAAACGGGCGGCTCAGACTTACCAGGTGTTTTGAAAGATGTGTAAATTTTGAAAAACACGGGAATTTCTATGCCGCTGATAATATTGTTGGAAAATAAATAAATCCTTATATAATAGTAGCTTACATTTATATGGAGATAAATTAAATGAACGTAATAAAGGTACCTTTGGTTATGTTTTTTGTATGTGCGTTACTCGTATTCGTATGCGGGTGCGAAGTTACACCAAAGGAACCGTATCAAAAATTGAAGCTGGAATCTGAAGCATCGCAAGCCGTCTCGATAATGAAAGAAGAAGATCCCAGTTTGCAATCATTTTTCGATAAGTCTTACGGTTACGCAGTGTTGCCCAAAGTTTTTAAAGGCGCTTTTCTTGCCGGTTTTGCTTACGGCCGTGGCGAAGTATATGAACAAGGACAAATGGTCGGCTATTGTGATATGAAACAGGCAAGCGGGGGGCTTTCACTCGGCGGCGAATTTTATCGTGAAATAATTTTCTTCAGAGAGCAGCAGGATTTTGAAAGGTTCACTTCCGGCGAATATACTTTTGCCGCACAGGTTACCGGTGTCGCGATCAAATGGGGAGCTGCCACCAAAGCCGATTACAAAGACGGTATGGCAGTGTTTATTATGACCGATGTCGGCGCTATGGTCGATGCATCACTGGGCGGTCAGAAATTTGAATACGAACCTAAAGTAGTTATCAAGAAAGTCGATTTGCCAAAATAAAAAATATTACCCAGTGAATTTCGCAGGCAATTTTAAATTTTGGAGTTTGAAATTATTTTTTGAGCAATTTTAAGATTGCTGAAATGGTTTTTTCAGTTGCGCCCTGATTTTCTTTTATCACATTTTGACCGGCGGATGCGATTTGCTTTGCGTACTGCGGCTCTTCAAGGCATTTGCAAAGCGTTTCATAAAGTGCATTGCCATCCGCGACTTCTATTGAACCTTTTGCGTTTAACAATGCTTTTACGGTTTCTTTGAAATTAAACGTATGCGGCCCGAAAATTGTGCACTTGCCCATCGCGGCCGATTCCATCATATCAGAACCGCCCATTGGTACAAACGATCGGCCGACAAATACGATTTCAGCAAGCGAATAGAATTTTTTCAAATCGCCCATCGTATCGCCGAGAATCACAGTCGAGTTGTTTGGCTCGCTCGACTGCTCGCCCGATTTAATTTTACTAAATCTGGTCAGCTCAAAACCTGATTTGACAATTAAATCCGCAACTTCATTAAACCGTTCAGGTTTTCTTGGTACAACTGCCAAACGAACATCATTGAACTTCGGATTTTCTTTCAGCTTTTTGAATACATCAATAATAATTTTTTCTTCGTCAACGCCCGTTCCGCCCGCGACAATCAGCCGCTGAGTGGAAATGTTAATCTGTTGTGCGATTTTTTCTGCGCCTTCGATTTTGTCGGCAACCTGTGCGGTATCGTATTTTAAACTGCCGGTAATGATCGTTGAGTTTTCTTTGCCGCCAAGAGCGATAAAACGCTCCGCATAAGTTTTATCCTGTGAAAGAAAGAGCGAGACTTTGCTGAATGTTTTTGCGACGATTGGTTTTACCAAGTTATATCTTGGGAAACTTCTATCGCTTATTCTGCCATTGACAACGACGACAGGAATATTCATCTTCGCTGCTTTGGATGCGAAATTCGGCCAAACCTCAAGTTCCATCAGCAGGCAAATGTCGGGCTTTAAGCTTTTGAAAGCACGGTCAACTACAAACGAAAAATCATAAGGATAGAAAAAGACTTTTAATTCTTTGCCGTAAAGTTTTTTTGCCTGCTCAACGCCTGTATCGGTAGTTGCACTAATTATTATTTCATAGTCAGGCAACTGCGTTTTTAATTGTGCGATGAGGGTTTTTGTGGCGTTGACTTCGCCGACACTGACCGCGTGGATCCAGACGCATTTTTTTTGAGGTGAATTTCTGCTGACTTTACCTAGCCTTTCGCTCCAGCCTGTTCGATACCTATTTTCAGCAAACACTCGGTAAAGAATTTTGGGGCTATATGCGGTTAACGCGAAAAGATAAATAAGGTCGTAAAGACATTCCATTGAATTTTATATTGCCTTAAAAATGAAAAATACACCCGACAGGATTCGAACCTGTGACCTACGGATTAGAAATCCGTTGCTCTATCCAGCTGAGCTACGGGTGCTCAAAAATATAAGTTGTTGTAATATAACCACTTGTTGCGGTTGTTGTCAAGTCTCTTGACGTAAAAAACCATAAAATTAGCCATTTGTGTCAGTCACTTTTTGCCCCTTCCAGAATGTTGTCCATAACTTTGCTTGCATTATCCATATCTTCATTACGAACCATAACGTAATACTTTCTGGTTGTGGTAATATTCGAATGGCCTGCAAATTGCTGAACGACCTGGATTGGCAAGTATTGTGCCCAATTTGTTAAAGCCGATCTTCGTAAATCATGCAGTGTGCACTTTGAAATTCCGGCTTGTCGTTGGATTACTTCAAAGTCACGTATCAGATTATTCTGGGTAGCTGAAATTGAGTTCCGAGTTCCCTGTTTTATTCGATTTTTGATTTGGCTGAAGCTGATATCCTCGTGGGGCAATTGCAAGGTTAAAGATACGTTTCAAAGTGCGAATATCTTTATTTACTGAAGCAATGCTCAATCCAGATGCCAAACGATTTGCTATAAAAGCTTCGGCATTTCTTGGCTTAATATTTGTCAAGAGTATTGAACTACCTATAAATTTTTCAAAGAGCTTGAGTGCACGAATCTGATCGCGCACAGTTGCGTAAGCACCTGGCCAACCATTACTTTCTCATGTTCTTTAATAAAAGCATTTAAAGTAATTTTTTCCGGCCTATCTGCTTTTCCACAGTTTACCTCTTCCTGCAATTGTCTGGCATGTTGTTCCGCAAGTTTTCTGGTTTCAAAGCTTTTTGAATACCTTTGTCCAACTGTGCCAAACCACCTTACTTTCCAGTTATGTCGTCTTTGCTTTGACCAATCTGATTTCGGAACAGGTGAACCATTAATTACAGGTGCCGGTTCAAGTCATCTACGATAGATTCCAATTTTTTCTGTTGCCATTATGGTAACTCCTTTCCTGTCGGAAATTTGGTCACCACTGGCGACAGACAAGACGATTATATTATAAATCTTGTGTCAGCGCAAGTGGAAAATCTCAGCTTTCCGTTTTATTTTTGAGAAATTGTTTAAGTTCATTTCTTAAAAACCATATTCTGCGAGCATATTTAGTGGCTTTTAGATAGCCTCTGTCCCGCCAATAAGTTAGTTCTTATTGCGGATTTGGGATTGTGTCCCGTCTGATCTAGACGTAAATACATCGCCGCTTCTATTGGTGTCATCAAATCCGGAAATTCCAAAGGCCGCGGCGGCCAATTGTTTACATCAGGTGTATTATTTGATTTTCCACTTATAATAACAAATTTGAGTTGGGAAATACCTCGTCTGAGGATACCTGGCATAAGTATGAGGTAACCATTTATAATACAGGTAGCGATACACAATATTTTATATCGAATTTCCGTGTTAAATTTGAAGGAACGTCGATAGATTCAGGTGAGAATCTCTGGATAGATGATGTATCGGTGATCGTACGGGACTAAGCGATAAATTAGTTGATTAGTTTTAGATGAGTTGTTTAATTAGGCATTATATTTTAGATAGACAGTTGCCTTAAAAGTCAATAATAGTATGTTCATCATCCGACTGAGCAGCAGCAAGGGATAATTGCACAGACTAGCTTGCCATCTTTTAATCCTCGAGAATTCTAGCTTTATGCCATATTAATATAAAAAGAAAGAAAGCTGTTTTGTCATAATTATTTACAATTATTTATTTTTTTCAGCCTATTGAATGATTGGATCATCGATCTTACCGTATGGTAGTTAACTTTCCAGGAATGCGATAAATGCGTCCAGATTTTTTCATTGCCATCACGAGAAAGCAGCGGCCACCATTCGCCAACTTTATGATTGATCATTTTGTCAAATACGAATCGATGCACTTTTTGGTATGCTGTCCAATATTTCTCTTTGCCGAATAAAATACATCCATCAAGGAGGCCTATAAGTGTTTCCGCCTGCTGCCAAAATTCTTTTTCCTTGTCATAAGCCTCGCTGCCATCGTGCGGGCCTTCAACGTACACGCCGCCAAATTCGTAATCGATTCCAGCTTTGACGGTATGATCGATCTGTTTGCGGATAATTGATTCATAAGCATGGCAACTTTCATCGAGAATATCCAACGCGTGAAGCAGAAGCCATGCGAATTCTACATTATGACCATAAGATGTGTTATCGTCGACGTGAACCTTTTTGCCGGTTGCAGCGAATCTGTCCCAACCCCAAACGATATCAAATTTTATTTGCGGCGCAATTTGCCAATCCGGCCCCAATTGAGGGATTCCTGTTGCGTATTGAGGGTGGAGAATATGTTTTGTTAAAATATCAATAACTTCTTTAAGTTTTCGTTTATGCAAAGAATTTCGGCTGCACTCATAAAGAGTCGTAAATGCTTCCATAAGGTGCATGTGAGCATCTAAAGTTTTTCTATCTCCGCCGCCGCTGCCGGGGCTGCACAGATTCCAATTTCTGTCGAACATTTCAAAATATCCGCCAAACATTGTATCTGCACAATATTTTTGTATTAAGTCAAATGTTTTCTCGGCATATTCAATTCCGCGTTTATCTCCGGTTGCAAGAGTGTATTCACTTAATGCATAAATCGCGAAACTGAAACCGTATAATATTTTTTTGTCAATTTGGACATTTCCTTTTCTGTCAACGGTCCAATAGAATCCGCCATAATCATTGTCCCACATTTTATCGATGAGGAAATCTGCTCCGTGCTTTGCAAATTCAGCACAAAGCCCATTTCCATATCCTGCTCTGTGAGCGGACGACATTGTATAAACAGTTCTGGTTTGAGCTATGAGCGATTTTTGATCTTCGCCTGTATCGTTTCCGTCTTGGTCGAAATGCGTAATAAAACCGCCGTAAACTTCGTCTTTACAGCGAGTCAGCCAGAAGGGCAGTAGTTCTTTTGTTAAATGATGATGTATTTCATTTTTGAAAACCTGAATTTTTGTTTTGTCCATTTAATGTTTCCAAAAAATATCAGTCGATGTGATGAATTTTAAAAATATAAGGCAGACCAACCTGAACGATCGGCCTGCCTTTAGTGCTAAACAACATACTTGAAAAGGATTTATTTGCGTTTTCTAAGCAGAGCAAAGCTGCCTGTTAATAATAATGCCATTGTTGCTGGTTCTGGAATGCCGAATTCAGTACGAGCGATATTACTGATTCTGATTTCATCGATCGAGCCGCCCCAAGGTGAGGAATCCGGCCATGCTAACATTCCGATGTCGCCGTTGCCGCCGGGAATTGGGAAACCATTGCCCATATATGTTCCTGCGAGTTCGCCGTTAACGTAGATTCTTTGTACGCCTTTCCAAACTCCGCCGCCGGTATCTTCCCAGCTTGTTGTGAATGCCAGGTGTGTCCATGTATCAGCATCAATTGAATATTCTGGTGATGTCCAAGGCCCTACATAGCCTTCATACTGCTGAACGATGAAATGGAATTTGGCTTTGAAACGAGCAGGATTGGTATCGTCGA
>Ga0154577_1148_pt2 | contig 12421 bp, 10 predicted proteins | sample RifGroF2_FD_116006 | JGI IMG/M metagenome (GOLD analysis project Ga0154577, IMG submission 116006) | Planctomycetes bacterium GWF2_42_9
GCGAACGATTGGTACGGGTTTGCCGACAGCAGACAGAGATTATCATATAAATATTTTGAAGAAAAAATTGAAGGCCAAATAGCTGTAAAGGGAGCCTTGAAAAATTAACCAGAAACGAGATTCTTCCCCCCTCTGATTTTTGCATTCGAGGTGCAAAAATCCTGAAGATTCGGGGGTCTTCGCTACGCTCCAACACTGCGCTACGCTGCGTTCAGAATGAAAGGTGGCTTGTTAAACTTTCGACATTTGGCTAAAAAAAAAATTGTTTGTTTTAAGCCTCGTCTTTTCCTACATTTCTCCCGCATAGGTGAAGGCGGGGCTTTTTTTGGGCAGACACATAGGTCTGCCCCCTACAATGCGTCGCCGAATCGGCGACGACTAAACAAATAAACCCGCTTCGCACCAAGCGATTGCGGTATTTTAGGTTAAAAAAAACAAATTTTCTCCAATTCCTCATCTTTTTTTCACTTTTATATAATTGACAAACCTTTATGTTCTATTATAATTGAACTTTACTATATTGTTTGAAGTATTAGTAGTCAAACGGAAGGTAAGCTATGATTTTTGTTATAGGTTTTAACAGCCGTGTGTAGCCTGTCGGCTGCAATTATTTGGCCGCATAAAATTTTTGCGCGGCTTTTGGACGCTTTCGCTTTGAGAGCGATAGGTACTAAATCTAACTCGGAGGGAGTATAGATGTAGTTGGTACTTATTGACAATTTGTTATTTTTGAAGTGGAAACGTTCTTTTAGTGGAAGTTTCCACTTTTTTTTGGTTAAAAAAGAAAGGTTTATACGGATGAATCAGGAATTAGTAAGAATAGTTGACAATATAGCTCGCGACAAAAACATTGACAGAGATTCGATCTTCGCTGATTTGGAATCCGCAATGATTTCGGCTGCCAGGAAGTATTTCGGCAAAACGGAACTGGAAGCGGATATACAGGTAAAAATTGACCGTCAGACCGGGGAAATTGTTGCGTTTAAAGATGGCGAGCAGATTGACATCAAGCGGCTCGGTAGAATTCCTGCACAAACCGCAAAGCAGGTTATGATTCAGAAAATTAAGGCTGATGAACGCCAAAGCGTTTTTGATGAATATGCAGAACGTAAAGGGGAAATTTTAAGTGGAACAGCCCTAAGGTTTGAAGGCGGTTCTTTAATCGTCAGCATCAACAACAGGACGGAAGCAATCCTGCCTAAAAGTGAACAAATCAGCGGACAAAGCCATCACGTTGCCGAACGTATCCGCAGTTTAATTCTTGATGTTCGCGAAAGCGGCAGCCAGGTGAAAATCATACTTTCAAGAACACATCCTGATTTTATCCGCAGGCTTTTCGAACTTGAAGTTCCTGAAGTTGCTGAAAATATCATTGAAATCAAAGCCCTTGCACGTGAAGCAGGTTATAGAACTAAAATTGCGGTTCTTTCAAACGATCCGAAAGTTGACGCGGTCGGCGCTTGTGTCGGTGTTCGGGGCAGCAGAATAAAAAATATAGTTGATGAACTCGGCGGCGAGAAAATCGATATAGTAAGGTGGAATGAATCATCCCACGAGTTGATCGCAAACGCACTTATGCCCGCGAAATGTTCACAGGTCGCACTTTGTTTTGAACTTGGCGGAGCTACTGTTGTTGTTCCTGAAGATCAGTTGAGTCTTGCGATCGGCAAACACGGTCAAAACGTACGTTTGGCGGCAAGATTGACAGATTGGGATATCGATATTCTTACGCCTGATGAATACAATCAGGAAGTCGAAAGATTAAGCAGCGGCCTGAAAGAAATACCAGGGCTTGGTGATACATTCGTTGATAAATTAATCGCTTTGGGTGTTATTTCTGTTCTGGACTTAGCTGAAATCGGGGTTGATCCTTTGATCAAAGAAATCGGCATAAGCCCTGAAATGGCACAAAAAATTGTTCGTACTGCTGAAGAGTTAGCTAAAAAGCAGACTGCTGAACCTGAAAAGAAAACGATAGCAGAAATAATAATGAATGAAGAGTCTCCAAAGACTGGCGAATCACAGGATGTGAATATATAAAATTTAATTTTACCGGGAGCAAAATTGGCAATAACACGAGTACATCTTTTGGCCAAGGAATTAGGCGTAAACAGCAAGGCAATTATTGATAAATGCCAGGCTGAAGGCCTAGATATTAAAAACCATATGTCAACCATTTCAGCAGGATTGGCTGCGACGATCCGCGAGTGGTTCAGTGAGGGTGATCATACCACCACCATTGAAACGGCGGCGCCGGTTGACCTGGAAAAAGTGCGCGTCAAAAAACGCAAGAAGAAACCCGAAGGCGAAGAAGAAACTTCAGTTGTTGGCGAAGAGCCGACAGCTCCTTTGGAAACGGTAGAAACGGAAGAGCCAATGGAGGCCGAAGCACCTGTTGAGATGGCTGAACCAGCACCTGCTGCAGAAGCACCGGCTCCCGTTGCGGTCGAACCTGAACCTGAACCGGTAAAACCGGCAAAAGTTGAAGAACCGAAAGTTCTTAAATCTCCGGCTCCCCCGCCAATGCCTCAAATTGTAATGAATGAACCTCCCAAACAAGTGGGTGTGGTTCCTGCGGGGCCGATGCTCGAAAAGCCTAAGCCTGCAAAGCTGTCTGGTCCGAGAGTTATACGAGTTGAAAAGCCGGAACAGGTTGATGCACCAAGGCCAAGACCGAATAGAATGACAAAGCCTGCGTACAAACAGGCTGCCGCTGAACCACTATTGGCGAGCGCTCCTCAAATTGCTGATTCAAAAGGCAAATCCGCCGTCAAAGGCAAAAAGAAAACTCACGGCCGAAGACATGATGACGGCAAGATGACTCCCGAAGAAATTTTGCGAGAACAGAAAACCGCACGTAAGCTGCGTTCGAGAGACCTTGAAGAAAGGCGTGCAAGATTGGAAGCAGCGGGCGGCGAAGGTATGCGTCTGCGTCCGGTTCGTAAAATTGAAACAAAGAAAACAAAAGCTGACGAAGCACCTAAAATTAAACCTGAAAAGGCAGTTGTCAATGAACCTGTTTTAGTGAAAGAATTGGCAAATGCTCTTGGCGTAAAAACTGCGGAGATTATCGAAAGACTATTGGCACACAATATTATGGCAGTTGCCAATCAGGAAATCCCGAACGAAGTTGCGGAACTTGTTTCTCTGGATTTAGGCACAGAATTAGTTATTATGCCAAAATTGACTCTGGAGCAGCAAATCGCGGAAGAATTCGCAAAACGCGAAAAGAAAAATGTTCAAAAGCGTAACGCTATCGTTACAATGCTCGGCCATGTCGATCACGGTAAGACGAGTCTGCTTGACAAAATCAGATCAGCGAATGTTGCTGCTGGCGAAGCAGGCGGTATTACCCAGCATATGGGCGCATATCAGGTACTCTGGGGCGATAAAAATAATCCGAAACGTGTTACATTCCTGGATACGCCCGGCCACGAAGCGTTTACGGCAATGCGAGCACGCGGCGCAAATATGACGGATATCGCGGTTCTTGTTGTAGCCGCTGACGACGGTATAATGCCTCAAACGAAGGAAGCTATCAATCACGCGAAAGCTGCGGGCGTTCATATTATCGTTGCGTTAAATAAAATTGATTTGCCTGGTATCGATGTTAACAGACTTTATGGACAGCTCTCCGAATACGAACTTGCTCCGGCTGAATGGGGCGGAACGACAGATGTCGTAAAGACAAGCGCAACCAAAAACATAGGTATTGATGAGCTTTTGGAACATCTTGATTACGCATCGGAATTACTAGACCTTAAAGCGGACTCGACGATTCCGGCGACAGGCTGGGTTGTAGAAGCGAAATTAAATCCGACAAAAGGCCCAATGGCCACCCTTCTGATCGAAGAAGGCGTACTGAAAAAAGGCGATATTATTCTTGCCGGTTCAAGTTACGGAAGAATCAGAACATTAAGAGACAGCGGCGGACGTTCAATTAACTCGGCTATCAGCGCAGCACCTGTCGAAGTATCAGGGCTTAACGTTGTTCCGCAGGCGGGCGACAGATTCTATTGTTTGAGCGATATAAACCGAGCGAAAATGGCAGCGGAAGAGACAAAGAATATGTCCCGCAAAGCCGCCCTTTCCACGCGTTCGCTTGTTACTATGGAAAACCTCTTCAGCCAAATCGCAGCCGGCAAAACAAAGGAAGTCAACGTTATTATTCGTGCCGATGTTCAGGGTTCTGTTGACGTTCTGATTAAATATCTCACGGACTTGAGCACATCCGAAGTAGGCGTAAAAGTTCTGCACGCGGCGGTCGGTGCGATAACCGAAGGCGACGTTGTTCTGGCGGAAGCCTCAAACGCGATCGTTATTGGTTTCAATGTCGTGCCCGATGATAAGGCTTCAAAAATAGCCGAGTCTAAAGGCGTTGATGTACGTTTATACAGTATTATTTATAAAATTACAGATGACCTCAAGAAAGCGATGTCAGGCTTGCTTGAACCAGAAGAAAAAGTCAATAGTCTGGGCAAAGCTGTCGTTCGCGATACTTTCAAGATTCCAAATGTTGGTACGATTGCGGGCTGTTATGTCGAGCAAGGCGAAGTTGTACGCAACGCAAGGGTCAGGTTAATTCGTGATGGTGTAATCATCAGGGATAATTGCCCAATCGAATCGTTGAAACATTTCAAAGATGACGCCAAGAAAGTTGGAACCGGACTGGAATGCGGTATTAAGATTGCCGGTTTCGATGACGTTAAAAAAGGCGATATGTTTGAGGTCTATGAAATAGTTAAAGTCCAAAGGACAATATAAGACGAAACTATGCCAAATCGAAGACAAGAAAGAATGGCTCGCGTTATCAAAGAAGCGGTGAGCGATATTATCAATAATCACCTGCAGGATCCGCGCATAGAAGGATTTATTAGCGTAACGGAAGTAAAAACAGAGCCTGATCTCAAAAGCGCTGAAGTGTATATTAGCATCATGGCGGAAAATGATATAAAGCAGCGATTGTCCTATACCGCGATCCAGCACGCAGTGGGACGTATTCAGGCATTGCTGGGAGATTATATAGAATCAAGATACTGCCCCCATCTTTATCTTCATTTGGATGAGCGGATGAAAAAAACTATGGAAACAATGAGACTCATCGATGAGGTCTCAAAGGAATTTAAAAAAGAATCAGATACAGATTCGGAAACAGAATCGGAAGAAGAAGAAAAATGAAAAAACCGCCGCAGTATTCGCAAAGAGTAAAAAAATTGTATGCTGCCCTGAAAAAAGGCACAGAAAAACCAAAAAAAATCACGAGTGAAGATTTTATCGAGGCATTGGTTTACGCGTCGCTTTGCCAGGAGTGTACAGAGACGGCAGCGAAATCAGCGTTAAAAAAGATCGAATCGCACTTTGTGGATTTTAATGATTTGCGTGTGGCGAGGATTGAAGAAATTGTCGGCGTTATCGGAAGCGAAGTCAGCAATGCCGATAAGGCGGCAGCCAGAGCTACAGCAACACTAAATGCTGTATTTCAAAAATATGACAGCCTTGTTACCGAAAATATTGTCAGTACGGGCAAAAAAGGCATTAAGGAAGTTCTTGATAAGCTCACAGGAGTATCTGATTTTGTGAGGAATTTCGTTTGTCTTACTTTCCTTAACGGTCATAATATTCCGCTAACCGATAAGATGATAGAGTATTTTAAAACTTATAATCTTGTGGATCCGCAGTGGGATAATGCCCAGATTGCTTCGTTCATAGAAAAACAAGTATCCGCTTCCGAAGCGTATACTTTTTATTTGGCGATACGACACGATAGTGAATTGGCAAATCCGAAAGCAGCACAAATTTTAGCAGAAGATAAAAAAGTAACTAAACCAAAAGCATAACAGGAGCAATTATGTCAGAGCAGGTTCTCAAATTAGGCATCCCAAAGGGAAGCCTGGAAAAAGCCACTTTCGATCTTTTTGATAAAGCAGGCTTTAGTATAACAGGTTACGAACGCAGTTATTTTCCAAGAATAAACGATGAGCAAATCAGCCTTATTATGCTTAGAGCACAGGAAATGAGCAGATATGTCGAAGACGGCGTTCTTGATGCCGGCTTTACAGGCTACGATTGGATTCTCGAGAATAAGTCTAACGTTCACGAAGTATGCGAACTGCTTTACAGCAAAGCAACTTCAAATCCTGCGAGATGGGTTTTGGCTGTACCGAACGAATCGAAAGTTAAAAAAGCTGAAGACCTCGAAGGCGGAATTATCGCGACAGAGCTTGTCGGTGCAACGAAAGAATATTTCAAAAAGAAAGGCGTCAAAGTCAAAGTTGAGTTTAGTTGGGGCGCTACGGAAGTAAAAGCGAGACTGGTTAACGCGATCGTAGAACTCACTGAAACAGGTTCGAGCCTTAAGGCAAACAATTTGCGAGTGATCGATACCCTGCTTACATCAAGAACAAAATTCATCGCGAATAAAGAAGCGTGGAAAGATAAATTCAAACGCGAGAAAATTGAAAATATTTCTATTCTGCTCAATGCCGCTATCGACGCGAAAACAACGGTCGGTTTGAAAATGAACGTTCCGAAAAATAAATTGCAGGAAGTTCTTAGTATATTGCCGGCTGAAAAAAGCCCGACGGTATCAGGACTTGCGGATGAGAAATTCGCGGCGGTTGAAGTTGTCGTTGACACGATAACAGAGAGAAATATTGTTCCGAAACTCAAGAGAGCTGGTGCTTCGGGAATAATTACTTATCCATTGAATAAAGTCATACACTAAATTAGGGACGAATATATGTCAGGACATTCACATTGGGCCGGTATTAAACACAAAAAAGCCGCTAACGACGCAAAACGTGGAAAAGTCTGGAGTAAAATCGCGCGTATCATTATCGTTGCCGCGAAAAACGGCGGGCCTGATCCGGGTCAAAACCTAGCGCTGCGTTACGCGATCGATAAAGCCAAACAGGCAAATATGCCAAAGGACACTATCGAAAAAGCTGTCAAAAAAGGCGCCGGCGGCGGTGATTCTATCGCATTTGTTCCTGTCCTTTATGAAGGTTACGCTCATGGCGGCGTAGCGATTATGGCAGAAGCACTGACAGATAACCGCAACAGAACGGGGCCTGAAATCAGAAAAATTTTTGATCATCACGGGGGCTCGCTGGGTGGAACGGGCTGCGTAAGCTATATGTTTACGAAAAAAGGTTTGATCACTGTTCAAACTAAAGACGCAAACGAAGACGCTTTAATGGAAATCGCGCTCGGAGCTGGCGCTGAAGATATGCAGAATACAGGCGAGGTTTTTGAAATTACCTGCGACCCTATTGCTTATGAAGGTTTGAAGAAAGAACTCGACGAGAAAAAAATCCCGATTCAGGTAGCTGAAGTATCGATGATTCCGCAAAATTCCATTCCTATTTCGGAAGAGACAGCGGCGAAAAAGATTCTCTCTTTGATTGAAGAACTCGAAGAAAATGATGATATACAAAACGTTTATGCGAACTTCGATATTCCTGACGAAATAATCGCGAAGCTTCAGGGGTAATTGGGCAGACACATAGGTCTGCCCCTACAAGTGATTAGGGGATTATAATTTTTTTCTGTTATCAAGGAAAGTTTTTAGAATTTCCGCGGCGGCGATCGCGTCAATTTTATTTTTCTTCTTTTTGTGCGTAAGGCCTGTTTGAGCGAGTTTTGCACCTGCTGAGAAGGTGGAAAGTCTTTCATCCTGGAAAAATATCGGCAAGCTGCTCTTTGTTTTAATTTGCTCGGCAAATTTTCTGGCCATTACCGCCCTGTCGCCTTCGGTTCCATCCATATTTAACGGCAAGCCGAACACAAACCCATCGACCTGATTTTCTTTTGCGATTTTGAGGATTTCCTCATACAAATTTTTACAACCTTCTAAAACCAGCAAAGGACTGGCGAGTATTTCCTGGCCATCGCAAATCGCGATTCCAGTGCGCTTATCTCCAAGGTCTATACAAAGAAACCTCATCGTTCGACAATCACCAAAAGCCTTACAGAAATTTTTCGCCGCCGTTTTCCCTGATTTTATTCAACAGCTCTTTTAATTTGCCTGTTTCTTCAATCGGACAAACTAAAGTCGCATCAGGACTATGCACAACAACCATATTTTTCAGGCCTATTGCCGCGATAAGATGGTTCGAATCTTCTGTAACGAGAATGCTGTTTTTACATTCCCACGCTTCGCTTTGGCCGGCGACAATAATATTGCCGTTTTTATCTGATTCAATTATATCGGCAAGAGCACTGAACGAACCCATATCTAGCCATTGACATTTAAGCCTAATTGCGTGGACATTGGAGGCTTTTTCCATCACCGCAAAATCAATGCTGATCTTTGGAAGTTTAATGAAAGATTCAGCGAGAATATCTTCCTGATTCGGGCCGCCCCAAGCTGCCTGGATTTTCTGCAAAGGCGGTTTAGCCTGCGGAAGGTTTTCGTAAATCAATTCGAGGATACGTTTTGCCTTCCAGACAAAAATACCTGAATTCCAGCAATACTGCCCAGTTGAAAGATATTCTTTGGCGGTGTGCTCGTCAGGTTTTTCCTTGAACGCATCAACTTCATAGATTTCATTTTCGCAGCTATCGCATTTTCGGCATTTACCTAGTTTTATATATCCAAGCTGCGTGTTTGGAAATGACGGCTGAATGCCGAAAGTTACGAGTGCCTGGGGATTTTTTTCGACAAAAGTCATCGCATCATTGAGAGCCTTATTGAAAACATCAACGGGCTTAATGATCTGATCTGCCGTTACGACTGCCATTGTTGCATCCGGGTCGTATCTTGACAAGACAGCGGCGGCAAGACCGATCGCGCCTGCCGTGTCGCGAACTTCGGGTTCGGCTACAACGTTATCATAAGGAATTTCAGAAATGTTATCGCGAACAATATCGGAATAACCTTTGTTGGTAAGCACGATAATATTGCGAAGATCAAAAAGAGTATTCACCCGCTTAAAACATTTTTGCAAAAGCGAATCGCCGCCGACAAGTTTTAAAACCTGTTTAGGCCTGTTCTCTCTGCTCAAAGGCCACAGTCTCTTTCCTGTGCCTCCCGCCATTATCACTGCAAACCGCATAATATTCCCCTTATATTATAAAATTACTATCCATTTGCGCAAATGGTTTAATCTTTTCCGCTAATTCAGCATAATCTTTGCTGCCCATAAGTGCAAGCGTCGCATCTTTGCCAAGCTCGACCGCTGGCTGATCGTACGTATTAATATTGAACAGCATACCGGCTATCGAAGTTGTCGCTTCAAAGAGATAGATAAACTGGCCGATAGTATTCGGCGTAACTTTATCAAACAAAACTGTAAGGCAAGGACGTTTGTTGAATAATAGAGCGTATTCAGTACCCGTTCTTTCACAGTTAATGAGTTTGCTCATTTTATTGCCTGAAAGAATATCCAATTCAGGAGCGACTTGGGGTGCTTTGCCGATTGTTACATCGCTGCTGAATTCATCTACCGCAAGAAGTGTGAATAATTTATCGTTTGGTCCTTCGCGATAAAGCTGTACCTGGCTGTGCTGGTCTGTTGCGCCGAGTGCTTTAACAGGTGTCGGGCCGACGAAAACTTCGTTGCCATTCAAATCTTTTGCTTTGCCAAGGCTTTCCGCCCATAATTGCCTGTACCAGTCCGCCAAATCTTTTAAACCATAACTATATGGCATCATAACGGAAATATTCTTTCCTCGCGTGTAATAATGCCAATTAATCGCGGCGTTAACGGCGGCGGGATTTTCAAGAAATACTGTCTTGCTGACTTTTTTGTCCATTTCAGCGGCGCCTGCGAGCAGATCGCTAATGTCTATGCCGCAAACGGCAGCGCTTAAAAGTCCAACCGGGCTAAGAACGCTGAATCTTCCGCCGACACCATCCGGCACTTCAAGGTTACGGAAGCCATAAGTATCGGTAATTTTGCGGAGCGTTCCCGATTTAAGGTCTGTCGTAGCGACGACCTGATCTTTTAATTTGTTTTTGCCGAGTTTCTTTTCAATCATTTCGCAAACGGTCATAAACTGCGAAGCTGTTTCCGCGGTTCTGCCTGATTTGCTGACAACATTAAAAACTGTTTTATCGAGTCTGCCATCTATCCAATCAAGAAAAGATTTCATTTGGAGCGGGTCAACGTTATCTAACACGAAAAGTCTTGGGCCTTTGCGCTGCTTATCGTCGATGTTGTACATATAAGGATTTAAAGCGGTCTGCAACGCGATGTTGCCGAGAGCCGAGCCGCCGATACCGAGAACAACGAAATTTTCACAGCCTTTTACTTCATCTGCAATCGCTTTTACCTGTTTGACGGTTTCGGTCTGATATGGCAAATCCCTGTAACGTACTTTTCCTGCTTTTCTTTGATTATTGAGTTCCGTAATGAACGGTTCAGTTTTTGTCGCAAGTTCACTAAATTGTGCTTTTGTGATGCCGTGCTCTTTGCCCAAAACTTCTTCCATTACATTTTTATAATAAAATTTTACCTGCGGATTTCCCATAATTGCTCCTAATGATTTTCAACAACACTTAAATTTGCATATTTCAGCATAAGCTGCTTAACTAATCCATTTCTAAACTGAATTTCGACAACACTGTCGGGGCCAAGGTCGTGAATTTTCTTGATACGGCCAACGCCGAATTTTTTGTGCGACACAAGCTGCCCTTCTTCAAAGCCGATATCGTGTTTTGGTATCTGGCTTTCGCTAGTATCATAATCCAGACTATCTTTTTCTTCAACAAATTCTTTCCAACCCTCTTCTTTGACTTCAAGTCCGGCGTCAGCAAGGAATTGCGACTTTATCGTTCTCATTGTCTGGCCGTGTATAGTCCTGTATTTACATAAGGTTACGCAAATGCTTTTTTTGGCACGGGTAATGCCTACAAAAAAGAGCCTTCTTTCCTCTTCCATCTCACGCGGGTTGTCAACACTGCGTTCGTGCGGCAAAAGCCCCTGTTCGAGGCCAATAATAATTACGTGGTCAAATTCCAGGCCTTTTGCGCAATGCAGCGTCATCAACGATACTTTTCCGCTGCGGCTGTCATAAGCATCTGTATCGCTGAATAACGCGATGTGTTGTATGAACTCGACCAGGCCGCCAATTTGCTGCTCATCAAAACGCTTAGCTGAATTTATCAATTCGTATACGTTATCGATAGGAGCAGATTTACTATAATCCTCTTCGGCAATTTCCGCCTTGAGCGATTCATACAAACCACTTTCTTTGAATACCTTTTCCATAATGACAGACGAAGGCATATCTTTTTCGGCGGTAAAATCTTCCATCATTTTAACGAAGACTTTGAGTTTGGTTTTTGCCGATAGTGATAGTTCGGCTACGAACTCACTTTCTTTCGCGGCCTGATAGATACTTATATTTTTTACCGCGGCATAGGATTCAAGACGCGAAACAGTGGTCGGGCCGATTCCGCGCGCGGGAGTGTTTACGATTCTTGTAAAAGCCTGATCATCGGAGGGATTGATTATCAGGCGAAGATAAGCGAGCATATCCTTAATTTCTTTGCGATTATAAAACTCAACGCCGCGAACGATCTGGTACGGAATTTTATTTAAAATGTACGATTCTTCTATCGCCCTGCTCATCGAGTTGACACGATAGAAAATCGCTATCTGGTTAGGGTTTATACCTTTGCTTAAAAGGCCGTTGACGTGGCCTGCAATGAAAGACGCCTCGGCTTGTTCATCTTCAAGGCATTCGACTTTTATTTCGGCTTCGCCTTTATGCACCGGAACAAGTTTTTTCATCTTCCTGCTTTTATTGGTAACGATGAGCCTGTCGGCTATTTCAAGAATACGCGGCAGAGATCTGAAATTTTCTTCAAGTTTGATAATAGTCGCATTCGGCCAATCGCGTTCAAACGCAAGAATGTTGCTGATGTCTGCACCTCGCCAGCCGTAGATTGACTGGTCAGGATCGCCGGTTACACAGATATTGCCGTGTTCGGATGAAAGGCCGCGGGCAATTTGATATTGCGCGTGGTTCGTATCCTGATATTCATCGACCATCAAATATCTATAATGGTCGTTTAACTGCTTTCGAATGTCGGCGTTATCTTTGAGCAGGAAAGCGGTTTTGAGAAGCAAATCGTCAAAATCGAGAGCGTTATTTTTATCGAGAATTTTCTGATAATTTTTGTAAACCTTAAAAATACATTGTGAGAAATAATCGTTTTGACTTCGCTGCTCAAAAGTTTTCAAATCCTCAAGATTATTTTTCAGGCGTGATATAGATTCGAGCATTCCTGAAGGCGGAAAAGTTTTTGAATCCAGTTCGGCATTCTTGACAGCTTCTTTAATGCAGCTTTTCTGTTCGGACGTATCGTAAATGCTGAATGCCGGCGAGATTTTCGCGGCCTCATTAAACTTGCGAAGGATACGTACACAAAGCGAATGAAATGTGCTAATATGCACGCCTCGCGGTACATCCA